>JADMIO011403823.1_pt1 | contig 102807 bp, 116 predicted proteins | sample 8958161 | NCBI WGS metagenome assembly JADMIO01 (sample SAMN16585339, study PRJNA669376) | soil metagenome | isolation source: Crop rotation soil | place: USA: Cullars Rotation, Alabama | collected 2011 | reverse complement strand
GCCGCGACTTCAAGTCACGTGAATTCCAAGCTTCGGATCCCACTGTGCTGGAAAGGGGCTTCGCGTTGCGCCTTGTCCCCCCATCCGGGTGCGTACCCAACCGGGGCACATTGCGTTTACCTTGACCCAGGGGGCAAGCTCTTTCGAGAGGCGTACGGTGAGCGCGTTCAGCGCAGCTTTGGTCACGCCGTACATGCCTGGCCCGCCCATGCCTTCAGCGAAGGAACCCCAGCCGGAGGAGAGGTTGACGATGCGCCCATATCGATTTGCGATCATCTTCGGCGCCAGCGCACGGATAAGGCGCAGAGGACCCGCGAGATGAACGGCGACAGAGTCGGCGATCTCTGTGTCCGTCAGCTCCAGTATCGATTTTTCGTGCAGGACCCCGGCATTATTGACCAATGCGTCGAGGTGGCGGCCGGACTTGTCGAGCGCGCCGGCTGCGGCGTCGATGGTGGAGGCATCCGCCAGGTCAATATGGACCGGTTCGATGTCGAGGCCGGGGCGGCGAACAGATTCGACAGCGTCCTGGCCGGCCTCGAGGTCACGCGCTCCCAGCAGGACAGAATGTCCAAGTGCGGCGAGCTGGGCAGCGATCGCAAGACCGATGCCCCGATTCGCGCCTGTCACGAGCACCGTTCTTTTTACCGAAGCACCCAATTGATGTACTCCTCAAACGTGCAAAAGGGTTTTAATCGCGCGCCGTTCGTCCATCGCGCGGTAGCCTTCCGCGACCTGGTCCAGCGGCAGCGTGAGATCGAAGACCTTGCCGGGGTCGATTGTTCCATTCAGGATGAGATCGATCAGCTTCGGCAGGAAGCGTCGCACCGGCGCCGGACCGCCATGCAGATGGACGTGCGTGTAGAACAGTTGCTCCGCGTCCAGTTCGACGCCGTGCGGCATGCCGACGTAGGAGACGTATCCGCCAGGACGCGTGGCATGGATAGCCTGCATCATGGACTCTTTTGTGCCGACGCACTCCAGCACTGAGTCAGCGCCGATGCCTTTCGTCATTTCCTTGATGCGGGCGACGCCTTCATCACCGCGCTCGGTGACAATGTCGGTCGCGCCGAATTCACGTGCAAGCTTCTGCCGTTTTTCATGGCGGCTCATCGCGATGATGCGGCCCGCTCCCATTTGTTTTGCCGAGAGCACACCCAGAAGACCGACGGCGCCATCGCCGACGACAACAACGGCCCCGCCTGGTTTTACATTGGCCGCATCAGCGGCGAACCAGCCGGTGCCGAGCACGTCCGAAGCGGCGAGCAGGCTCGGCACGAGATCGGGTGAGGGAGTGCCGCCCGGCGTGGGTACAAGCGTTCCATCCGCGTGGGGTACGCGCAGGAACGGCGCTTGCGCCCGCAACATGAACTCGCGATGGACGCAGGCGGACTGGTAGCCGTATTGGCAATGAGGACAGGTGTTGTCTGAGGTCGCGAAGGAGCCGACCACGAATTGGCCGCGCTTTATGGATTTCACGGCGCTGCCGACTTCCTCGACGATGCCGCAGTACTCATGCCCCATGTGCGTCGGCCCGGCGATAGGCTGCAAGCCGCGGTACGGCCAGAGGTCCGACCCGCAGATGCAGGTCGCCGCAAGCCGGAGGATCGCGTCAGTGGGCTCGATAATGTCCGGGTCATCGCGATCTTCCAACCGGATGTCCTTGGGTCCGTAGAGAACTGCGCCTTTCATGCGTTCTATCCTGCCTTTCAGTTGTGCCGCCAGGGGTTCACATCTCGTAGCCGGGCGTCTTGTAGAGCTTGTCCCGCCTATCCTTGATATCCGGCTTGTAAACTTTATCTTTCCAGTCCTTCGAGCTGATTTCCTCGAAGCCGACAGACACGGACTCCTCGCCATAGTTCAGAACGTCCATAACGTCATTGGTAATCTTTTCTGCGAGCCGCTCTTTCTGCCGCTCAGATTTCCCGGGCCAGAGCTTGACGATGACATGGGGCATTTTCTACTCCTTGATAAGGATCGACAGTCTCCGAATCAATGAGCCGTGTAACCGCCGTCGACGGCAAGCGCATGTCCAATCACGAAGCCGGCGCCGGGGCTGCAAAGCCACAGGACGGCCGAGGCCACCTCCTCCGGTTTGCCGAGGCGGCCGATAGGTTGTTCCTTCGTGATGTCCTTCATCGTTTCGGGCTCCTTGGCAATCATGGCCGCGACCATCGGCGTGTCGATGGCGCCAGGACATAGGGCATTGATACGAATGCCTCGTGCCGCATATTCAAGCGCGGCGCTCTTGGTAAGGCCGATTACGCCATGTTTCGTGGCGTGGTAGATGGCGCGGCCGGGGATACCGATAAGGCCGCCGATGGAAGAATTGTTCACGATTGCGCCACTTTCCTGCTTGCGCATCTGGAGCAACTCGTATTTCATGCAGAGCCATACGCTTTTGAGATTGATCGCATTCACGCGGTCGAACTCTTCGCTGGCGCTATCGGCCGTTTCAACAGCGCGGCTCTGAACGCCGGCATTGTTGAAGGCGGCATCCAGCCGTCCGAAGGCGGCGACGGTCTGCTCGACCATCTTCTTCACCTGGGCTTCATCCGTGACGTCGCAGGCGATGGCGATCGCTGTGTGGCCCTGGTCAGTGAGCCGCTCCGCGACTCTGCGCACGGCTGCTTCGTTAATGTCCACGAGCGCCACGGCCGCGCCTGCCTCGGCAAATGCCTCGGCCGTGGCGAGGCCCATGCCAGAGGCCGCGCCGGTCACGAGTGCGACTTTTCCTTCAAATGACAAGTCCATAGCTCATTCCTGCTCTTCACGCAACCGAATGGCGATTGCCGTCCGCTTCTACTTTGTTTCCTCGAAAACTTTCCGTGCGATCGACAAGGCGGTGTTCGCCGTCGGCCAGCCCGAATAGAAAGCGAGATGGGTGATCGTTTCGATGATTTCGTCGCGCGTGACGCCGTTCTGCAGCGCCTTCTTGAGGTGGAACGGCAGCTCGTTCGTCCGGTAAAGCGAAATGAGGCAGGCGACCGTGACGAGGCTGCGGTCGCGGGGTTTCAGTCCCGGGCGTTCCCAAACGTCGCCGAACAAAATATCGTCTGTATATTGCGCCAGCGCCGGTGCGATGTCGCCGAATGATTTTCGTGCATTGTCTGGCATAGCTGTTACTCCTTCGCCTTGGTCTGTGGGCCGGCGAGGTATTGCTCGTCGGTGACCTTTTCCATCCATTCCACGTTCTTGCCGTTGAGTTGCTCCGTAATGGCGATATGCGCCATTGCGGTGGTGGCGGTCGCGCCGTGCCAGTGCTTGTGGTTCGGCGGACACCAGATCACATCGCCCGCGCGGATTTCGACAATCGGTTCACCCTCGCATTGGGTCCAGCCGACGCCTTGCGTGACGATCAGGGTTTGGCCCAAGGGGTGGGTATGCCAGGCCGAACGGGCGCCGGGCTCGAAAGTCACGAGGCCGGCGCTGACGCGGGAGGGTTCCGGCGCCTGGACAATCGGGTCGATCCGCACGACGCCGGTGAAGTATTGTTCAGGTCCCTTTTGTGAGGGCCTCGATCCGTTGCGCATCATTTCCATAGGTGAACTCACTTGCTTTGCCGCGATTCCACTGTTTCCCGCTGTCCCTAATTCCAAGGTATGCCCGCAGAGGGTTTTTGAGTAGTATGTATTAAATACAGAGGCTTGTGAGTAGGATTCACGAATGGAGCGCAACGATCTCAGCACTTTGGCCGCGTTCCTCGCCGTCGCCGAGGAACGCAGCTTTACCCGCGCCGCCAAACGGCATGGCGTTTCGCCTTCTGCGATGAGCCATGCCATCCGAGGGCTCGAAGAGGACATTGGCGTCCGTCTCCTGTCGCGCACGACGCGCAGCGTTGCGCCCACCGAAGCAGGAGAGCAGCTCCTTGCGCGCCTGCGGCCTGCCGTCACGGAGGTACAGGAAGCTTTGGACCAGCTCTCGGGCCTGCGCAACAAACCGGCGGGCCGCCTGCGACTGTTGGTGCCCAGGCTGGCCGGGACGGAATTGCTCGCGCCGAAGCTCGCGCAATTCACGCACGACTATCCGGACGTCGTGCTCGATATTACTGCCGATGATACGCATCGTGACATTGTCGCGGACGGCTTCGATGCGGGCATTCAGTTCGGGGAATACATTCAAAAAGACATGATTGCGGTGCGCGTGTCCAAAGATCATCGCGCCGCCATTGTGGGTTCGCCTGCATACTTCAAGTCGTTCCCGAAGCCGAAGGCGCCGCGCGACCTGCTCACTCACCGCTGCATAAACTTCCGCCACGGACATGGCGGGGATGTTTACCGGTGGGAGTTCGAGAAGGGCAAGAAATCACTGTCCGTCGCCGTTAACGGGCCGCTGATCGTTGATGATGTGGAGATCGTGATCCGCGCCGCACTTGACGGCATCGGCCTCGCTTTCATAGGAGAGGATAAGGTTGAACATCATCTCGCGAGTGGCGCGCTGATTCGCGTCCTGGAGGATTGGTGCCAGCCATTCTCCGGGTTCTTCCTCTACTACCCGAGCCGACGGCAGCAACCGGCAGCGCTTTCTGCGCTGATCCATGCATTGAGGCTGTAGCCTATAAATCCCAAATTGCGAATCCATGCTCAGAGCGCTACTGCAACACCTTTAATGAGTTCTCGCTGAGGAGAGATGGCGTCTGTACAAAACTCGCACAAAAGCCCGAACGCACTTATAAGTTGTTGATTCCTGTGGCTCCCCGTCGTGGACGCTTTTCGAACTTGGGGCGAAATTCCGGCTTCTCTCGAACCCAAAAACTCAGGCGTAAGCTCTTGAATCTGCTGCCGATTCGTCCGACGGGGCGGTCGCTGATGGAAGAGTGGGCTGGCCATGGTGGACGCGTCTCGAACTCGGAGCGCCAAAACATTTTCCCCGAACGGGAATCGAACCGCTGACGGCCGCAGGTTTGAGGCGGCCGATTCCCTTTCGATGTGGATCGCGACCGCGAAGTCTAAAGCGGTTCGGCCAATTCGCCGGAGACGTTGGTGGTGCGGTAAATGCCACGGCCGAAGCGATGCACATCCGCTGGAACTCAGCCCGATCGGTATGGCAGGCGCGCCGGTCGGGAAGATAAGGAGTACGCGGTTATCTTGGCGGTGAAACCTCGGATTCACCTGCGATCTGTTACAATCAGCGTTGCTGAGTCGGGCGGGAGCCAATCCGCGCACGCACAGCAACTGCGTGCCGGTGAGGGGCACTTATCCCCTACTGACCGCGACCCGGCGTCGACCAACCCTAAAAAGGGTTTGCTTTACCTGCTGCCGGGCAACCACCACTGCCGCGCCTATATGGCAAAGCAGAGCAAATCAAAGAGATTGGCAGGGCCCGCGCAAGCGGGCCTGAATTTTTTATGCGCCGTCGGCTGCTCGCGCCATGCCGGCGCGGTCTGCACCGCGCTGAGCGGAACGGTCGCCGCACTACTTCCGTTGATCGTGCGGCACCGTGCAGGTGGCCGTCGCCGTGGCTGTATTCCCCGCGAGATCGTTCGCCGTTGCTGTGAGCGTGTAGACGCGATCAGTGTCCTTGCCGAGCCGATCGGCCCGAAGCTGGACGGTGTAGCCCCCGGCCGCGGTGGGCGTGATCACGATGTCCGGCGATTTCGGGTCGTTTGAGGCGGCCGGTTCGTTGCTGCTTGCCGTCACCTTTAAGGAGCCCGGAGCGAAGCCTGAGAGTGCGTCCGAGGCAGCGATGGCCGCTACGGTCACGAGCTTCTGGTCGGCCGGCCAGAGCGTGCAGCCCGCGGCCGGCATGCCGGAGATCGCGGGTGGGGTTTGGTCGATCTTGATCGTGAGCGAGACCGAAGCGATCAGACCAGCACCGTTCGTAGCCGAGCAGGTGAGGCCCACGCCAGCGGAATCACTGGTCAGCGTGGTGGAGGCGCACCCGCTCGAAGATGCAACACCGGACTCCGGATCGGTGACCGGCCAGCTGATCGTCACCGGACCACGATACCAGCCGTTGTTTCCGACGGTACCCTTGATTTGAGGCGCGATCACCGGCGGAGTAGTGTCTGCTAGCAAGCGGGTGGTCGCCTCACCGACGGTCTTGCTCGGCTCGATGTTCCCGACGAGATCGCGCGCGACGCTGTAGAAACTGTAGGTGTGGCCACCGACACCCATATATGTTCCTTGACTTGCGCCCGTATTCGTAAGCCAGGGCTTGAAGGAACCGCCATTGTCGGAAACGTAGATGGTGAAGTCTTGGACGCCCGCGCCGACATCTGACCCAGACCACTGCACCGGGAAGCTGTAGGAGGTCTGGGTTGCGGCTAACGGGTTCACGTTGCTCGTCGGCTTCGTGAAATCGACGCTATTGGACCAAGTAGGCGTGTTGATCGGCGCGTTATTGTCGAAGACCACCGCAGCCGTGTTCTGAATGACGGTGCCGGTCGTGACGGTAGGTTTCGGCATCACGCTAAGGAAAACGCTGCCTTCTGCACCGGGCGGGAGGAAACCAACGAGCGGATCTGTGGGTGGTTGGTTCGTTGCAGGATCGAGTGCCTGGAAGCCCCATGACAAAATACGAGTGGTGATGTCCAAAGAAGCACTTAGTTTGACTACCAAGTTCATCGTTGGGCGGAGGTCAACTGCGGTCGCGAAGGGTGCGAGGTACAGCGGAATCGGAGGCGGCGTAACGACTTGATTCTGGAAGGTAATTGGACCTAGGATGACCGTATTGAGATCCAGATTGGTATTGAGAGAGTCGTGGATCGTTACGGATTCGGCTGGAGCTGTGGCAGTGGGTTGGTTTTCGAAGTAAATCGTGTATGGAATCGCAGTGCGGCCCGATAGAAAGCCTGGAAGCCCAACGCCGGCGGGTCCGAGTTTTGTATTTGGGTCCAGGCTCGCTACGCCCGTTGACGGAAATATAGTCAGCGATGTCAAAAGCAGTGCTTGTCCGCATTCCCCGACAAAACTCTGAAACGATAGCGCGGCCTCCCATGCATGATACGCGAGAAGTGCGTCTGCAGTGATAGGATTCAATTCTGCCCCACATTCCTCAACGAGGTGGAGGCCGCGTACGCCTGCACCCACGCCTAAGTGTAGAAATGATCCAAGTCCTGATCCGTTTCGGGTCGCATCCAGCACATGGACGAAGTCCAGCGCTTCACCAGCAAAGTGAGTGATTAACCCAGTGATACAACCCGCACCAGGAATCGCGGTCAGGCCGGTAACAACGTATTCGAGGTAAGCACCTCCACAACGCGACCAATTATCGGTAAGTGGTGATTGAAAGAATGGTATATTGGTACTAATGCGTAGATTGAAGGTGCTACTATCATGAATATTGATGATTATGGGAGCAACGATAGTTGCTGCTGCCGATAAGGTCCCAAGATATAAAGGAGCGGTGATATCACCGTTCGCTCCATCAAGGCTAACGGGAATGGAAGCCCAATCTAGCGTGAGATCAGATGGGAGCGGCGCGTCGACAAGGGGAAGGCTCGTTCGCCAAGTGGCACTCGACGGAATTCCTGAGACGGTAACTGGGACTCCGTGGGCGTCAATGTTACCCAGATTATGTACAACAAGGTAATACACCTGATCCTGATTCACTCGATACTGATGGCGACCAACTAAATCGACCTGAATGTCCGCCGCGCCGCCCTGCTCGACCGTGAATCCCCAAGTCAGCGTGAGCGTCGTGCCATCCGCCTTCGTGATGAGAACATTTCGAAGGCCGGGTGTTGCGCCGGTGAGATCGAAAGTGGTCTTGAGAATCGAACTGTTGAGAACTGATGTGTTTGACCCCGCCACATCTTGCCCGAGTCCGCTGAGCGCGACCACGGCTCCGCCCTGCAACGCCGCCCCACTGGCGCACTGAATCTGTACAGTCACGGAGCCCGCATTCCCGCCGTGGTTCGGGAACACCGACAGTGTTGAGCACCCGAGACCGCCCGCAAAGGCGATTGCGACGGGCTCCAAGTCGATATCGGGAAACGGTGACCCGGGAACGGGCGTGAGTGCTCCGGTCGTCGAGTTGATGCGGTAGCCTGATACTGCGGAGCCGGCGAAATTGGGCCAGAAGACAAAGCTCCCGCTCGGATCGATCCCGGGAATGAACGGAGAGCCTGGTGCGAACGCCACCGGGGGCCCGGCCGCACTCAGGATTCCCGTTTTCTGGTCGATGGTGAAGACCGAAATCGACGTGGTCCCAACGTAAAGAAACCGGCTGCCGGGATCGACAACGATGCCCAGAGGCCCCCCACCCGGCACGGGAAATGGAGATCCCGGAATGGTAGTGAGAGCGCCGGTCGTCAAATTCAAGGCATACGCGGAGACAGTTCCCGCCGCATCGTTGCTGACGTAGACGAACCGGCCTAGTGGATCGATGGCGACGGCACTCGGCGCGGCACCTGTGGGAACGGAAGTAAGGTGATTCAATCCCCCTGTCGTAGAATCGATCCCGAAGATCGTTAATGTGTTCGCTGTAGCGTTAGGTACGCACACGAACTTACCGGTCGGATCAACCGTGAGCCGTCCCGAGCCTGCTGCAGCTGGGAACGGTGAACCTGGCACAGATGTCAGTGCACCCGAGCTCGCGTTAATCGCATACCCGGAGACCGTGCCGCTCTGAGTATTCGTCACATAAAGAAATCTGCCGCTCGGCTCCACAACGACTCCATGGCTGCTGCCGCCTCCGGGGAACGGCGATCCGGTAATGGGAGTCAACTGGCCATTGCCGGGATTAATTGAGAATCCCGTGATCGAGTTGGAGGTAAAGTTCGTGACGTATAGGAAACGTTGATTGGGGGTAATGCTGATCGCCTCAGGCCCACCACCTACCTGTGCTGAACCCACTGGCATCAACGATCCCGTACTCGAATTCATGCCGAAGATCGAAACATTCTGGGCCTGGTGGTTCACCACGTACGCAAATACCGGCGTTGTTTGCGATGTGCCGGCACTGTTCCAATAGGCCCAGAAGAAGAGCGGCATGAGAGTCGAAAGTCGGTGCAGAACTGCAAAACGGCCGTTGCGCATGAGGTGTCCTTATAAGGCCCGAAGAACGAAGCGGCTGCCCGCTGAGCTCCGGCCTTCCAGCGAATTTCGTTGCGGTCGTGCTGGAGAGCGCCAAAACTAACACGCCAGCGGCGAAGAAGAAAGCTGTAACATGCTACAGGCGAGCGAGGCAGAAGCTAAGCTGTTGCTTTACTTGATTTTCGGCAGCCAGGTCCGATAGCGTAATGGACTGACAGCCTGTCATGTTTTCGGAATCCGACGCTGCCGCGATTGAAAATCAGTTGGGGAGAATCCTCGCCAGCAAGGATTTTGCGAACGCTCCGCGCCTTCGTCAGTTCCTCACGTACGCCGTCACCGTGTATCTGCACGGAAACGGTGCGCCTCTAAAGGAGACCGTAATCGGCACCGAGCTCTTTGGCCGTGACGCCGACTACGACCCTACCAAGGACGCGGTCGTCCGAACGACTGCGACCCGAGTGCGCAAGAGGTTAAAAGCCTACTACGAAACCGACGGCCGGGCCGACCCTTGGCGCATCGAGCTGCCGCGAGACGGATACATTCCGCGCATTTCGCCCAATACTGCCGAACGTGGAAGTGACAGCGCCCCTCCATCGCCGGACACTGTGCCCGATACTCGGGTCGGACGCGTTTTCGATGCCAATCGACGGTCTTCGTCCACAGCAACAGCGCTGCAAAATCAGCGGACTGACATCCGCGTGGTTCGCCTCAACATCGGTATCGCCGTGGCTGTGAAGGCAGCGGCAGTCCTTGTGACGGTCGCGCTGGCGTTTATCATTTTCCGGCCGACCGCCGCCCAGAGGACTCTGCCGATTATGCCCTCCGTCGCACAGCTCACAAACGACGGCATCGCCAAGGATTGGCCAATCCTCACCGACGGCGGCATGCTGTACTTCAATGGGCGCATGGCCGGCCGGGCGATGCCACTCTACGTGCCGGTAGCGGGCGGCAACGCGCGACCTCTGGAACTTCCCCTCAACGATTCGACGGAGACAAGACTCTTTGACGTTCGGCCTGGGCGTCGCTTTCTGCTCGGCACCAGCAACGTGCGTGGTGAGTCGGCCTTATGGGAGTGGGTCCCCGGAACTGCCCCGAGGATGCTTAGCCCGGATCGGCCCAATTCTGCGGCGTTCATACCGTCGCTCGGGCGCGTCGAAGGATTCGAACAGCGCCACGAGTTGCGGATTTTCTCTTCGACCCTTACGAGAATCGTTCCGTTTCACGGTCCCGTGGTGCGCCCCCAGTGGTTGGATTCCCGGAAAAGCCTCCGTTTCACGGTCGGTTCGCCCGAGGATCTGAGCTTGTGGGAGATGAACGGCCTGAAGGAAACACCGAAGCGGCTCCGGGGCTTCCCGTCGAATGCGTGCTGCGGTACCTGGTCGGCCGATGGAAACCTGTTCGTGTTCTTGGCGAAGAGTACACCCCGGGGAGCACCGGCGCACGGCACCGGCCATGGTTTCGACATTTGGGCGTCGACAGAGACTCCCAGCCGCTATTCCCAACCGGTGCGACTCACGCGTGGCCCGCTGGATTACCTTTCTGCAGTACCCAGTTTGGATGGGCGCCAAATCTTCGCGATCGGTCAGCAGGAATACGGAGAACTAGTCCGATACGATTCGGCCGCCAAGGAATTTGTCCCCTATATGGGAGGGTTATCGGCATCCCAAGTCGATTTTTCGCGAGACGGCAAATGGATCACCTACGTCAACTACCCCGGCCGAGAACTTTGGAGAATGAGGATAAACGGCACCGATCGTGTCCAGCTTACGTTTCCTCCAATCGCCGCCGACGAACCGCACTGGTCGCCCAATTCCGCCCTAATTGCATATATGGGGGAACTGCCGGACGGACACCGTCGAATATTCATTGTTCCGCGCGAGGGAGGAACTCCTGCGGAAGTCGCTCCGTTTCACGCCGGAGATGAGGGAGTACCGACCTGGTCTCCTGACGGCAACCACATCATTTTCGGTGAACTGCTTTACCGCCGACCCGGTGCTGAAATGTCGGTGCACATACTCGACGTCAGGCGGCACTCAGTTGAAGTCTTACCTGGGTCGAACGGTGTGTGGACGCCCAGATGGTCTCCAGACGGGCAACATGTTGCAGGGTTGACACCAGACTTCCGTAAGCTCCTATTGTTCGACTCGCGCACTCGAAAATGGGAAGAACTGGTGAGTTTCGATTTTATCGATCACCCGGCATGGTCGTCCGATTCTTCCTCGATTCACTTTTTCGCTGTGAAGAACAACGGGCGAGATCGTGCGCTTTATAGCTGGAATCTGCGCACGAAGACGTCGTCGCGGCTCGTAGATCTAAAGGATTTCCAACAAGCTGACCTTGAGTGGTACGGCGTAGCGCCGGACGGCAATCCCCTCGCGTTGCGCGGAATTCGTCGAACCGAAATATATTCCCTGACGCTCGGGGGCCGGTAGACCCACCTACCTTACCGCCCTCGCTATCGCCGTCGGCTCCGACGCAATGATCTCCGCCCCGCCGCGCACGAGCCGAGTCCGTCGCCGCACGTCCGCACCGTCCATGTCCGCCTCGATCCGAACCTCGGTCACGTCGGCCTCATCGCCGCCGAAGGCAATGTTCATGAGGTGGAGAAACTTCAATTCCTGCAACTGCCAGCAGCGCGGCGCGGGATTGTTCCGGGGATCGGGGATGCTCCTGGGAAAGATGTAAAGACACGGCGGCGGTAACTGTCGCGAGCCGATCGAGGTCAGCCGCGACGCCTTCGGGCACGGCCGGCCGATCGTGCCGCAGAGCATGTCCCAGATGATCAGGCCGTCCACGCGCTCGCCGCGGGCCATGATCTCCGCACTCAGCCGCGTGTGAATGCCCGACCAGGCGTTGTGCCGCGGATCGGCACCGGGGTTCTGGCACAGCGACCAGATGTAGAACTCATCGGCGTTCGGCGGCCGGACAAAGATGTTCGTGTTGTTGCCGTCCAGGCAGCCCTTGGCCTCGATTGCGACGACGGTCTGGTCGGGCAGGACGACCTCGTAGTCATGCCGGTCAGAATTGCCCGAGCCGGCCCAGGAGGCGACGTGACCGCCGGCCTGGAGAAAATCCAGGATGCTGCGCATGAACTCGCGCTTCACCATCATGGACGCCGACTGCTGACCACGGATCCGCTCGATCGCGCCCTGGAATAGCCCGCTGTCCCAGAACTCCTGAGCGGATAGGCCGTGATTGCCGATGGTCGGTGCGGCGGCTCTGAGGGCCTCGGCATACGCGACGATCGCGTCGCGAGATTCAGGCCGCAACTGGCAGGGCGTTATGGGCGGACGCTCAGGCACGGCTCCAAATCCTCAGTTCGCGTCGGCCGATTGGTCACTGACCGCGCCGCCTCAACTAGTGGGCGCAGCAGATGGCGTTCGAGCCAACTCACAACAGGCACTGCCAGGCCATCTCCGAACAGGTGGTAGGCATCGTTGTACCGCGCCGGCAGTGGGTACGAGTCGGGAACGCCCATCAACCGAGCGGCTTCGCGCGGCGACAGCAACCGTGAGCGAACCTTCCGGCCTTCCACGATGAGGACTGTTTGGCGGCTGGACCCCCCGGCCGGAGTCCTCAGGCAACCGGATATATCGTCGAACCGGACCTCGGCTCGCTGTGTTTTGCCGACGAGCTTCCCATTCTCCCTAATGGGCCGTGTGCGCCGATAAACCGTTCCCACGGTCAGTTCGCGCGACCGCTGCACCTCGCGCACCTTCGCAATATTCGTCTCGGACATCAGCGACAACAGGTAACGCGTTTCGGCGGGAGTGTGCCACCCGATGCCGGTCGGCGCCGCCTCAATCAGCGCAGTAAGGCTCGGCGTCGGCGAGGTTGGGGTCGGCAGGTCCCACCACACCCAGTTCGCCGCAAGCGATTTCCGGAGAGTCGAGTGCGCCTCTTGCATCGCCTGCGTGTGCCAAATCGGATGCGCCGACTGCCGGACCAGGTCGGCTGGTATTTCGATGGCGTCATCGACCGCAACAATGAAAAGCCTTGGCCGGGACTGCGGCAGGAAGTGGACGGCGTCGATGACCATCGCCCCGAAGCGGTAGTTCGAGCCGGCCACAGCCTGCAGAATGGTTCTGAAATCTGATCCACCGTGGGACGTGATCGCGCCGACGACGTTCTCCAGGACGACGACGTTCGGCTTTCGGCCTTCCGGTATCAGCCCCTCGATCAATCGCCAGAACGGCCAGAACGTTCCGCTGCGATGGCCCTTAAGACCGGCTCCGGCCCCCGCTAGCGACAGATCCTGGCAGGGAAAAGAGGCCCATGCCAGGTCCGCCCGGCCCGGCAGGTCGGCGGTTGTGAGCCGGGCGACATCTGCGAGCTCTAGTTCCGGCGACGGCCCGAATTGAGCCCGGTAGGCATCGGCCTTTTTGGAGCTCCACTCGTTGGCGAAGGCGCAGTCCCAGCCCTCGCCTAGCCCGAGGCGGGCCATACCGCCGCCAGCGAAGAACTCGTACCAGACGAAGCAGTCGTGCAGGGTTCTGTTTCGGGCCATTGAAGTGAGCTAAAGGAAGAGTGTAGTTCGGGGCGGCGGATAATTCAATGTGGCCTATTCGCCCGATGCGGATCTGTTCTACATATGGAGCCCCCCATAGGGAATTGGATTTGGCCGCGGCTGCCAAACAAGCCAAGAACTCTCCCGTGTTCGATACTCCGCCCAAGGCGATGCGACGGTTGAATGAGGAAATGATAACTGCCGGTGGGTGAATCGTACACCAGGAGTTCAGCGCAGCAATTGGCGAGCCTGCGTGGCGGCTTCCCGATGCTGATCGCGTCATCAGATTCATCCAAGCGGAGAAGATCCTTCCCGCTCCTGCCGTGCCTTCCCAGCTATGCGAGGCTCTGGGGTTGCTCGCAAAGGAACTCGCGGAGGCGCAGCTTCTCTCGCTGCAAGTCGGGCGATAAGTACTTCGTCTTCTCCCCAATGCGTTTTCCACGCAAGTAAAAAGCAGTTTGTAGCCCGAACCCAAAAAACACGCCCGACATCATGAGTTGGCTGCCGCCTGGCCTGGTGAATTCATAAACGACAGCTCCCTTATCCCGCTGTTTCAAGCCTTTCATGCCTTCATAGGCATAAATCAAGCAGTCGCTATCCCACTGTCTGCCGGTGCCCGAAAAATGCGAGCAACTCGGTACTTTAGACAGGTCATCGGCATGTTGTAGATCCTCCCGATCATAACCCCAGCCCTCAACGTAGAAGCCAGCGCCGGAGCTTTCAATCTTTATCACACTGCCCTCTACGCACTCCTTCGTGTATACGTCGTAGACAGCGTCAATCCAGATTCCATCTACAACGCCGCACTTTAGCAAGGTGATCGGCTGTTTGAACGCGAGCTCTCGACGTTCTGTGTCCCTTGTGTGCCAGCTTCTTTCGTACAGCCTGATGACCCAAAAGACGGCGAAGAACAGCGCAAGGAAAGCAGTAATGCCAATTAGGACCGTCCAGAGCGGGTATTTCTCATAAGCACCATGCACCCATTCACTGATGGCGAGTTCTGCCGCAGCCACAAAGACAGCGACGAAAGCAGCGATTCGGGCGTGGTGTACGATTTGCCGTTCGTCTTCAATCGGTATCACTTTCCGAAACTCTATCACGGAATCCGATGAATCGACTGCGCGTGAGCCCTCTCAAGCCGCGAGAATCATCCTCCTTCGCAGCTTCGCAGGTGAGAGGCTCCGATTCGTAGCGGCTTCTCTACAGCGCCCCTGGGGCGCGCCGGCTAACCTAGCTGCGTGGTACTCCTCGCGCTTGCCCAATTGGCTCGACTGGTTTCGCCGTAGGCCGGTCAGCTCACTTCATTGGAGAACCCCCGAAAAGACCTCGCTCAACCCGTATTGAGGGAAATCGGCTTTCCATCCGGCCTGAAGTCGGGAACCCTTCTGTAAGGCATTGCAGTTCTTTAAAGAGAACAGAGAGAGAGACAGGCGCATGGTCGATCGCGTGATGGTACGCTGCGTCCCCTGTCTGGCGATCACGAGACATCGCCCCACCCGAACAACGTGCATGCGCGCGACAGCTATGCCTGGGCGCGGTACTTTGCCTCATAGAGGGTTACACCAATTTTGTCGCAGCAGGCGCGGAAGGCTCCGTTCGTAGCCATTAGGATTGGAGTCGACGTCGCCTCGCCGTACGTCGCGATAAGCCAATCGCCTGCAGTCAACCATTGATGAGCCTTCGCCTGAATTGTGCGAATGCTATTAGACTGGCAGCCGACCCATATCGACAGCGGATACTGCTCTGCAAAGTCGTCCCACAAATATTCCGAGTCGCACAAAAAATGACATACACCCGGCCGTACAGGGCAGTCGATCTTATCGTCATGGATAAAAAGGAAGAGGGGGATTCTGGCCTGATACATGCATCGCTTGAACAGGCGATTTTGGTAACTGCCGCCGTGGAAGCCCCTGCACTCATTTATCCCCTCGGGGCTCAGCCCGCCTCCTTCGATCTTGACTTGATCGCTCAGCTGTAGGCCAGATGCAGCGCCAAGCAGAATCGAGTGTCCATTATCCGCCGGCTCGCCAAACACAGACTTACTCATGGCATTCACGAGTTCGACTGCGTCAGGGTCATAATCTCCTAATGGTGGGCGTTTATAATCTGGAATCCGGTCACGGTCGGACAGAGCGCCGAACATGCCCCCATATTTGTTATCCGGCGGTCCTTCGGGTTCTGGGTGACAAAGAACACCAGAACAAAGCCATAGATAGAGATAAGCGAGAGAGTTATTCGTAATTACTTTGCCGTCTGTGCGCCCCGCCCCCATTCTAGGCAGCTTCGGAGCCAGCTCTCTAGCAACATAAACCAATGTACTGCCAGATTCTATGAAGACTTTCTTCCACTTCTCGGCGATGTGATCCCCGTGCAATTGATAGAAGGCCCGGGCCAGCGCTATCTTCCGCTCTTTCGCTACACTGAGGCGGGGATCGACGAACTTGAACTGCCCAAGCGTTTGTATAGTATCCCTAATTATTTCATTGCTAGATGATATGCGAAGTATGTTTGCATCCTCTTCCGCAATAGGTTCTGGAATGTATCCCTTCACATCGTCATGATCTTTAGAGAAGTATCCAAATAGCTCAACAAAGATCTCGTTCGGCAAGCTGAAGGGTCGATAGAATGGATCATGCAGTCCATCGGTCAGCCTGCGGTACAATTCCCAGTATCTCTCCTCGTTTTCTATCTCGGCTACATCGTCGGGACGCCTTAAATCATTCCTCATGGCCTGTACAGTCTTTTGGGGCAGGACAAAGGCTAGCACCTTGAGGTTCTTCTCTAGCGCATAATCTAGCTCCATCTCGATGTAGCTCTTGGCTTGCCCCTTAGGTTGCCCAGCTCCGATACTCCCGTACCGATGGCCAAGAATAATCACGTAATATTGACAGTCTGCAATCGCGTCTTGAATGACCTTTAGCTTCCCTGCCGGCTCGGGTCCCGAGTATTCAAGCGCGAGCGGCAGGTGCCCTGCCTTTACAATACCCAGGACAGCTTGCTCTCGACAGTCCTTTAGGTCTGAAAAGGTGCTGCTTATGAAGACCTGGTATTTCCGCTTAAGCTTCGGATGAGTGACCGACATTCGGACTCCAATGGGCGCAATCATATCACGAACGAACTGCCGATGCGTTTCGCGGCAGGGGTTCGTAGCCGCACGGTATTGGCTGGATGTCGAGCGCGGAACCACGATCCGCAAGTTCTCCGGGGGCGCGCGCCTATGCTCGTCCGTATCATGTGAGCTTCGTATTAGCTTTTCGTAGAGCGCTTGCGGCTCGTGTGCCCACGCAAGAAGCACTCGCTCAGCGGACGGAGTGAACAACAATGACAGCGGATCAAAGAAGCCGGTACCTGGCGTATAGCAGGGTGCCGGACGCAGTCCGCCCGTTCAGCCACTCCTCAGTTCCTGCGTTGGAACTGCCGCCCGTTGACAATTGCGGTCCTTGACGGCATAAGCGTCTCGCTTTCGCAGACGTACCCAGCGCCCCAGACGTTCGAAGCCACTGATTGGTACGGGCCGGCCGGCGCCCGGCCCGGTGTTGGTGCCGGTCAAACGTCGAGTGATACTCGGCACCGTCCCCAAGGACACGCACATCATCCATGACCACCAGCAGGTCGGGGAGGCATGTGTTCGAGCGGAAGCATCCTGCGGTAGTGAAGTGTCCGACCCACACTGTCTTGGATACCCCACGTCTCGGCGTTGTTCCCCCATTCGTCCGGAATGGCAGGGCGGCGCACCGCCCATCATTCTCGGGCCGCCCAGGGAAGATCAAGCCCGCGATCTCATTCGAGCCCGAGCAGCCCGCGCAGCACATCGATCTGCACCACGCCGACCACCGCCCCGCACTCGTTGCAGCGCAGTTCGACGTTCGCGCCATCGACGGCCGCGATGATGCAGCCGCAGCAATCGACGCCGGGCACGTCTTCGTGCGCCACGATGGGCATCCGGCTAGTGATGGATTCGCTGAGATCGCGGTCCATGAACCAGGGATAGCACGGCTGGCGCACACCGTCCGAAACCACGTCAGGCGATATGCGCCTCGTGCAGAACGGCCACTCTTGCCTTGGCGATCTCGACTTCCTCCGGCGTGAACAGCGGCGCGAAATGTGGATCGGTGACCCAGGTCTCGACCCACAATCTCGGCTCGTGCGGTAGAAGCTGTCGAAATCGAAGAATGGCCATATCCACTCGATTATGACTTCGCTACGGCCAGCCCAAGGTAGTCCCTAACGGCGACACCGTCATCGATGGCGGCGCGGCGGCGTTCCCTGGCATCATGCCGTTTCAGGCGACCGTAGCGGCCAAACGGACCGAGCGTTATCATTCGCGGATGAAGGCCACCACGCAGACGCATCGACCCGAACTCGCCGAAGCACTCGTTTTTTTGGGTGAGATTGAGAAGGCAAAGGCACGACTGAAAGAGATCGGGGTACTCCGGTCGGACCGCGATCCAGCCTGCGACTTCGCAGAATGGTGGGCGGCACAGGTCTGCGGCCTGGATCTGGCCGTCAATGCCGTTGAACCAGCCTACGACGCGGTTGATCACCAGGGCCGCAAGTATCAGATCAAGTCGCGCCGCGTTGTGGATCTCAATGAACCGACGTCCTTCGACTTTCGCAAGGTTGCCGGGTTCGATTTTCTCGTGACGGTGTTCCTGGCCCGCGCCACCCTTGAGCCGTTGGCTGTCTACCAGATACCGTACGCCTTCGTGAAGGAGCACCTGAGCGATAATCTGCGGTTCCGCTGGAATCGAGCCGTGCGGCAGCAGGTTGAGGCGGCGGGCTATGGACCTGTTGAGGACGCAAACGTCACCTCAGCGACAACCCTGTGAGACTGTTACAGCCCGACTTAAGGAGCTGCACGGGCAGACGGCCGGCTCCCACACGAGCTTCTGGAACGCCGTGAGTCCGGCCGGCCTGCGATCAACTTTGGGGCGAACTGGCCACATGATGTGGCCGATCAGCGGCGTTTGACGTTACACGAGCACTGCGAAACTCAGGCCATCGCCACTCAAAAACCAACTATCTACGCACCAAACACCTCGACACGCAGTGCTTGGCTTCATCTTACCGGCAACAATACGATCTCCGTAGTGAGGCCGTTAATCAGAATGGTGGTCGGGTAATCGCCCGCCGTCAGGTCATCAGGTAGTTGGACATTAAACTGATACAGACCGATACCTACCATCCCGGCCCATAGTGGCTTCACCTGGTACTTCCCGATAGAAATCACCACGTCCGACGCCAGCACCCTTGGCGTTATGACTCCGTTCACGTTCGAGCAAGCTGGATTCGTCTGCCCAAAGCCAGTCCCGTAGAGGGAGACAATTCCCCCGGCCGCCACTGGAGCGGTACCCGGTATCACTCCGACGATTTTGCCATCAGGATGAACCGCCGATGCAAAGCGCTCCGTGCCATAAGAGAACAGGCCAGGGGCTAATGCTTGGAAGGTCAGAGGTAGCGACGCTGTTCCTGTCGGCACGACTACTGCAACGTCACATGTTGTATTAAAAAAAAGAGTCGAGACCTCATGTGGCAAGAATGCGTTGATTTGTTTGGGGCTGATATAGTGGACCAGCGCATCATAAATGCCGCCAGCGCACCGCAACTGCACGTTCACGCCATTGAAGGACAGAGGCAGAACAGCGGTGGTCGCCTGAGCCGTCACCTTGGCGAGGTTGCTGCCGATAATCGAGATCCACATGCCCGGCCCGATCGCGGGCTTGAAGGAAGCCGCATTGATCACCGAGGTGATGACTGGACGCTCGTCAGGCACAACCGTAAGAGTCACGTCAATCGCTTGGGTCGATGGGCTGTTGAATGCAGCAGTCGAAACAACAACTTGCCCCCTGTATGTGCCCACCGCAAGCCCGGCCGGATTCACCTTTACATCGAAACTGTAGGGCGTCGTTCCGGTTAGAGCGCTGGTGGACAGCCACGGAACACTAGAGGTGACCGACGTTGCCAGTTGCGCTCCGCTGCTGGTCACTTGAATACTTTGGGCCGCTGGCACTGTGCTGCCCACGAGGTACTGGAATTGAAGAGAATTGGCCGTAACCTTCAGGACGGGCGGTGGAATGGAGACGTTCAAGGTGACCGACACAGTCACTTCTCTTTCGTCGGGAAATATAGTGTAAAAGCGGATCGAGAAATTGTACGTGCCTGGATTGAGAGTGCTGAAATTTGGCTTGATCGAAATCGGAATGTTGATTGGCGCGGTGCCGATTCCGAACCAATCGATGTTCGCCCATGTCGGCACAGGCGTTGTCGTGAGGGATGAAAAAACCGTCGCACCCGGCGTCGAAGCGCCAATCTGTAACGTCTGAGTTGGCGGCGGAGCAGACCCCTGGACCGCATTGAAGGTTAGACTCGACGGCGAAGCCGAAAGCGGGGGCGGCGGATTCGTCACTGTCAAGGACACCGTGAAGTCCAGAGTGCTCACGGGATTGATCACCTGGACCGTGCCGTAATAGAAGCCAGCGCTCAATCCTGTGGGGTTCACTGAGATCGTAAGGATAGAGGGAGTCGTGGTGCTGCTCAGTGATGCGAACAGCCACGACTGTCCGCTTGTGCGCACGGTGAGGCCGCTGGCGACAGTTCCTGGGGTCTTCGCGGTCACGCTGAAATATTCGGGAGTGGGGACAGTGCCGCCGATCCTGTATTCGAATACTGCATCTGTTTGTCCGAAAGCAGGGAACAAAAACACGGGCGTTAGCAGCAGGGAGAACTTCAGTAGCCGTGTCATGGCAGTAATTTTCGCGTACCACCAATCACAAGTTGATGCAAGCGGTGCAGGGCTGGAGTGCGCCTCTCTGTGTCGCTCTACTTGAAGATCGTGCCCGCGTGATACTCCAAAAACTCCCGCGCCGGGGCCGCTGCCAGGTCGCCCGGAGTTGCGACAACCTTTCCCTCATACTGGTAGTAGTCCCGCCCGTTCTCGAATTCCTCCCGGATTCGCCGGCTCACCATGATGCGCTTGTCGCCGGGATCGACGCTGATGTAGCCGAGATCGAAGAGCGTATGCAGGTCACTCCGCAGCAGCAGGCCGTTGGAGAGCTGATGCGGCCCGTTGGCCGCGTACGGCCGGATGTGCGCTGCCTCCAGGACCGGCAGGGTCCGCTCGTTGCTGATCGCGCAACGCCGGCCGTAGACATCCGTCACCATCACCCGGAAAGCCCCCTGACCCAGTCGCGGCATCACGACCAGGGGCCTACCGTAGCGAGCGCCGTCAGCGGCGGCGACGGTAGCGGGGCCGGGGTCGAGAAGACGCGATTCCCGAGCGGCAAGCCGGGCTGCAACCTCCTGCCAAAGAGCGAGCCCGGTGCCAGTCTCGGCATCATAGCCCATGCCGGGTATGTTTGTCGGGAAGCCGTCCAGGATTGGAATCCATTCGTCCCGTGCGAAGAAAAACGGCTCCACCAGCACAATGCAGCCGATATCCGGGTTATCGCCCGGCCCGATCGGGGTCTTCCTGTATTTTCCGATCTGCTGCTTTACTTCCGCGAGCGAACGCGCGCCGTTACCCTCGCCGAAAGCATCCCAGGCTAGGCTCACGGGCAGCGTCAGGAACTTTGCAAAGAAGCCGCCACCAGCGATGAAGTTTAGAGGTGAATGAAGCTTGAACAGGAACGGCTCACCCGGCTGAAGTGCTTTGAACGGCATGTCCGGCGACGGCCGCCAGAAATTGACTTCTTCCACATGGGGCTTCGAGGCGTGCAGGTGCCACCAGTCATAGTCAGTGACGCCGACGAAGAAGCGCATGGAGGGGTTATTGTAACTCTGATTCTCAGGCACGTTGATTGGATCGATCTATTGAGAATGCTTGCGCCGATCAAGTCGCACTTGCTGGATACGGTTGCCAAAGAATTGCTTCGACGAACAACTATTTTCGTGGCCACGGAAGCCCAGCCCGACGGCCCGTATTACCACGGAGATGACGATCGCCAGCGACCGGAAGAGGGCAAAAGGCAAGACGGTGTACACATAAACGCGGATTAGCCACCAACCCGCGTTTCTCAGGACGGCGAAGTCAAACGTATAGCCGAGTAAAAGTGTCCAAATTGCGACGAACATGGGCACCAGAGACCACGCAAACGCCGTCTCGACGTATGCATGGACCTTTTCCAGGTTCACGGCAATGGGTCCTGCCCGACAATCATACACCGGCTTCACCCCGGAGTCGCGCCCTTATCTAAGCCTCGCTGCCTCGGCGCAACAGCCTAGTCGCGTCCCGGTAACGGCCGGGCAACAATGCCATCTGCTATAGTCGTGCACCGAGGTGTCCCACATGCAGATGGGCCGGGCAATATGCGGTGGCGGAAAGACGATAACGTGGAATAGCGAGTTATGACTGGAGAGAAGTATCTATTCATCGACGGCGGATATTTACTGAAACGATATTCCGAAACCATGCGTGAGTTCTTCGGTGTGGACGCTGAGATCGACTTTGATTTCCTTCGGCGATCAATCCAAGCCGCGCAAGGCATTCTATTATGATTGTTTCAATGATGTAAAGGCTAAAGACGAATCGGATGTAGAGTTCAAGAAACGGATGGATGACCAGGAGCGGTCCTTTGACGCAATCCGCGCCTTGCCCGGTTATCACGTTCGGCTTGGGACCGTGAGTGGTACGTATAAGCGGCTCCGTCAGAAACAGGTAGATGTACTCCTCGCCGTTGACGTGCTTAGCCACGCTTTCAACAAGAATATGGATGAGGCCATACTCATTGCAGGTGATCTCGATTTCAAGCCGGTTATCGATGCGCTCATACAACGAGGCACGTTTGCTACTGTCCTTTACACCAAGGCTTCGGCAAGCTCCGATCTGTACTGGGCGGCGGACACTTCGGAAGCGATTGGGATCCAAAAATTTTGGCAGTGGAGCAGCCGAAATTTTAAGGCGGCGTACCGGCTCCCGCACGTTACCGTGAGGGAGGCAATTCCTCACGACGCGGTCCAGCGGAGAAATGGCATTGCCGATGGCAATGCGGTGCGGCTTCTGGAACGGGGCAGAACCTTCATAGTTCATGCCGTGCGATATGGAGGCGAATCGAACCTTACCGTCTCGCTTGACGGCGACTTGAGCCTTCTTGAAAAGTTCTTTGGGGAAGTCTACGCGCCCATTCAATGGACGTAGTTCCTCCAATGGATTGGGCATATGAGAGATCACCGCGCTCGTTTAGATGTCCACGGTTACCCCCGCCCGAGCACCTGCCGCAACGTCACCTTCGCCGCCTGCTCGCGCGGCGTCTTGCCATTGGTGTTCAACCAGGATTCCAATTTCCCGACGGTCAGCTCATGCGTCGTGGTCGGGGCTTCGATGGCGACGGTGAGCGTCGTGGCCGCGCTCAGATTGCCGAACGCGAAGCCGCTGCGCTTGAATTCCGCGATGCCAAGCGCGGCGGCCTCGTAGAGCGAATTGGCCGCGACCGTAGCGGTGTGGCCGATGCCCGCGCCGTCCGTAAACATAATTCTGCAGGACTTCGCCACGCCCTTAGCATAGGCGAATAAAAAGAGAATATCAAGCCGGGTGAACCACCGGGGTACGTGCCGAAGTACGATCGGGACTTTGAATTGCCCAAGCCTGCACCGCATAATTCGATCACAGTCGCTCGCGGCCCCGCACAGTGCGTGTCACTCAGCGTGGTGCGAACCGTCTCACCGGCGCACCGCGCGCGATTCGGAGGGAATCATGAATACGTCGGAAGTCTTGCTCGGTGCACGGAGTCGGGCAGCTTTGCGGCCGGGCGCGTTTACCGGCATCGCGGCCGTATTAGGCGCGCTGTATTGCCGGTTCTTTCACGGCGCAAACTCACGGCCCGTGAACGGGAAGTACCGTTGCTGGGGGTGCCTCCGCGAGTTCGAGTTGGAGGGGTAATCATGCCCAGACGAAAGCCAGCGATACTCGATTTCGGCGACTCAATGGACGGCAAGACGCCGCTCCCGCCGCTACAACCGCATGTGCGGTGCGACTGCGGCTCCTGCCGGGAGTGCCGGGACAACGAGAAGTGGGATCGGGTGTTCGCGAAGTTCGCCGTCGCGGACTACGGCGATCAGAGAGGATACTTCCGCTCGCCCCTTACCGATCTATAACGCAGGCTTTCCTGAATGCGTCCGTTGCTGCTCCCATTCTTCGAGCAACTGCGGGCGGCCGAGCCCATTATCGAACGCGATTAGATGCTTAGCGGCCTGAATCATGCCCCACTGCTCCCGCACCAAGAAACACACGAAGTAGTCTACAGTTAACGAGTGCGCTTCCATGCAGCAGGAACAATTGTGGTCGATATCTAACCCGCATTCCTTGCCACCGACATAGTGCAACAAGGGCGAACGGTCAGGCCAGTGAAAGCCGTAGAACGGACAACCGCACAACGCATAACTCCGAGACGATGAATTTGACCGCGCGGCTCGCGATCATTGGGATTCGGAAGGAACAGAATCAGGAAGAACATGCGCGCAGCAAACGGCGTGCCGCGCGGCCCTCTAATTTCGTACCATATTGTCCGGTTCGTGTCTAGGGTCTCGGCCGGTGCGACGCAGTTCCTGCGCACCGGCCCCGCCTCGGCCGGTACCATATCCCGCAGGCGTCCGAGCAAGGCGCGTCAAGTACGGCAGTTACAAACCAGCCGTCCTCGGTGAGAGTCGGATCTTCTCTCGGACCTTGGGCGGAAGCACCTGGAGCAGTTCCGTATACGCCTCCTCCACCCGATATTTCATCTCATCCGGGAGCACCTGTGCCACAGTGCACGCGCCTCTGGCGACGTATGGGGCGACTCTCGAATGCCCGATGTATTTCCGCGCGGACGGGGGGGCGAATGCCATTACAGCGACTACCATCAGCAGCGAAACCAGAAGCGCGTTCAGCAGACCGAACGCGCCTCCTAGGAGCCGGTCCGCGCCTGTCTTCCCGGCGTTCTTCAACGACCTGTCCAAGAAGAACGCGCCGAGTGCAGCCGCCACGATTAAGCCGCCGAAGAGAGAGAAAAATCCTTTTAGATTCGCGGGCGAGTACCAGGCTGCCGCCACGAAGGACAGAACCACCGCGACGAAGCCGAATCCTGACCGGGAGAACCCTTGTCGAATCCCGGACGCGATAGAAATCACCACGATAGCGGCGAACGCCACGTCGAACCAGTTCATAGTGCTCACCCGCAACCTTAATTACGCAAAAGCGGCGGTTTTGTTCCCTCGACTACGCGCATCGAAGAAGTCCGCCCGCCCCTCCGCCTGCGAGTAGGCCGGGTTCTTGATCTTGACCCAGGTCGTGGCCTCCGGCGCGTACAACCCGGTCGCCAACTTCGCGACGATGCCCTCCAGATCGCGTGCGCAGGCCGCCTGGAACAACTCCATCCCGCGCCCGGCCACATGATCCACATACATCACCGGCGACGGCTGTGGCGGCACCAGCTCCCGCAGGAGCCGCTTGCGCGCCAGCAGCGGCAGCGTGCGGAGATCCCGTCCGTCCAGTCAGAGCAAGTCGAACGCGGCGAAATGTTGCGGCGAGCGGCGGCGCATCAGGTCGTAGAACTGCGAGATGCCATACTGGTTCAGTGGACGATCTCGCCATCCACGACCGCGTTGCGCACGGACAGCGCGGCGGCGACGGCGGCCGTGAGCGCCGGGAAGGATCGGTAGACGTTCTGCTTGCGCGAGACTAGCCGGGTCGCGCCGTCCTCGATATACGCCACGGCGCGAAAGCCGTCCATCTTCGGCTCGAAAATCCAGTCGGCGTGATCGAAGGGCTCGGACAGGCGGGCCAGGGGCATGGGGACGATTCGCGGAAGGGGCTGACGACGCAAGTTGATTCCAGGCTAGCGCGGCGAAAGGCCGCCTCGTCACCTAGCGCTTCACGATCCGGTTACCGACGATCCGCTCGCAGACTGCTGCTTTTCCGAAGTACAATTCACTGGAGCGGGCGATGCAGTTGGGAAGGCGCGCCCCGACATGAGGCATTCATGCGCGAACGCTTATTGTTGACGACGTGGGACCCCTCTGCGTATGTACGCCTCAGCGGAGAACAATTCATCATTCAATTGATGGGAGCCGCTCTAACGCATGAGAGAGTGCTAATCCGTGATCAGGATCTCGCATTCAATCGACAAATCGCCGAGCTTTTTGCACAACCACCTCTCGCCGGAACAAGCTTACATCGATATCGTCTTTACCGGGCCTTATTTGAAGAACTTATTGCGACGGGCTGCTTCCAGGTCGTCTGTACGAGGCGAGGCGATTATCGGCGCCATCCAGACCTTGAGGATCTTGCTGATCGCGGCTTTATTATTACGGCACGAGCCCGATTTGTCTTCACACATAATCTTTACGTTTGTGTTGAAGGTGAACCGCCATTTAATCCAAATGAGTATCCATTCGCAGATTTTCATAAGTGGCTTGATGGTGTCTTGCAGCATAACAAATCAGTTCTCATTCAGCAGGTGACTAAAAATAAGGCTCACGTTCGTGTTCGGCGCGAGTTTGCTGCACGTCTACAACTTTGCGGCAATGATTTGTCGGGAAACTGGGGAATTGCGCCGGCAACTGCTGCGGAACTTTCTGACTTGGTGGGCAGCGAGGATCGGGCGATTGCCTTATTAAGGCGACACGACGCGAAGGCTCACCAGTACCGTCGCTCACCTCGGCGATTAATATACGGATTGGCTCAGACTCCGCGCTTTATGGCGGAAGCGCATGCAATTAAAAGGCTCGCGCAGAGCGTCTTTGCGCTGTAAACTCGAATTCACTAGGTGCTGACGCCATCTACAACTCTCTTCTTCTGGAACCCCCACGCGAAGATAACAGCCTTGCCAAGAACGTGACACAGTTTGATGTGGCCTTGCACGGTCGGAGTATCATGCTGGGTGGTGGCATCGGCGAGGCTCTCCTTGCAGCTCGTGCACTCGAAGGTTCCCCGCAGGAACTTTCGGCCCGTTATGGCGAAGTGTTTAGAGACGTATATAGCAGGAAGCGCTTAAAAGAGTCAGAGAGCGTTTTCGCTAACCTAGTGGAGGCGTACGACAAATACGACAAGGTGATGCTTGCGCTTCTCTTTGTGATTACTTTAGCAACACAAGGACCAGCGAGTGAAGCGGCGCAGTCGTTCCTTGAGGTGCTTCACGCCGTAGGGGTGATGGCCTTGACTGGCGCTGGTGGGCGAGCTGCGTACAGCTACCTAAAAGCCACTTCAGATGCCAGATCTTTTGATGCTGCACTCAAGACAGCCATGGACCACCGCGCACAATCCGTACCGCTCCTCGTGCATTAGGGCGGGCTGCCTACGTCAGAGAACTCCTGGGCGTAACGGACATACCCGCAGATACTCTCATTCGCCGCCGTCTGCCCTGCGTTGCGAATCAGATTGGGGTGGTGCGACGGTCGTACGCAGGCGGTAGCCGCACGCCCGAAGGCGGTGCGACCATAATGAGACCTGCCGGAACCCGTTTTGGCTTAAGATGCTATCCTTCCGATTTGAGCACCTGCCCCAACTGCGCCGTCCAGTCCGCCAACGTCTGGATGGGCAATGACCACGCGATCGCATTCGCCGATCCCCACCCGATCACAGACGGTCACATGCTCGTCACCCCGCGCAAGCACGTAGCGTCGTTCTACGAACTGAACCGGCTCGAACAGGAAGCCGTATGGCAGCTCGTCGGCCAAGTCCGCCAACGGTTGCTCACCGGGCTGGCACCGCACGCCTTCAGCATCGGGTTCACGGACGTGGAAGGCGCGGAGGAGGACGGTCACGTCTGTGTCCATGTCGTGCCCCGGCGCGGCAACGCCGCCGTCAATCTGCGCGACGGTATTGACTGGGTTACGGATGACCGGCCGCATGATTTCGTGAAATAGCCGATTTCCCCGAGCGGTGGTATTCTGCCCGTTTGGCCTGCCCGTTCTGCACCATCGAGCCCGCCCGCATCTGGATGGACAGCGAAGAGGCGATCGCGTTCGCGGACGCCTTCCCGCTGGCCGAGGGTCATATGCTGGTGGCACCGCGTAAGCACGTCAGTTCCATCTACGAACTGACCGGCCCCGAACAGGCCGCAATCTGGAAACTGGTCGCCGAAGTGCGTGAGCGCCTACTCACCGGCCTCAAGCCGGACGGCTTCAACATCGGCCTGAATGATGGGCTGGCGGCCGGGCAGACCGTTGATCACGCTCACGTCCATGTCATACCGCGCCGCCAGGGCGACGTGCCAGACCCGCGCGGCGGCATCCGGTGGGTTATCGCGGACAACGCGCCGTACTGGAAGAAGTAGCTTGCCGCCGACGCCAGAAGATCAGATCCGGTTCCTCGTAAACCTCCAGCGGCTGCTGGATGAAGGGCTGTTCGTTGCGTCGTACAAGTTTGCGCTGCTAATCGCGCTGGCCGATCTCTCCGTTGAGCGCGGCGACGATTCCGGCGCGCCACTGATGCTCACCACGGACGAAATTGCAGGGAAGTTCATACAGTATTACTGGCGGCAGGCCGTCCCATACGCCAGGGCCAGCACGGCGCACGTACTTCAGCAGAATACCGGCAAACAGGCGGCGATTGTGAATATCGTCCAAGCGGCCCGGCGCGACCACGGGGACTCGTTCACGGCGCTCATGAACCGTCCAGCAGCCTGGGAGGGCCTGGTGCGCGAAGTGGCGGCCGTGGTTCGCGTGATGCCACTCTGGAAGCTTCAGACGGTCGGCCGGGAACGGCTGGACTTCCTCTATGAGAATGCCGGGAACGGGCGAATAATTGAGCTGCGGGCCGGGGTCGTCGCGTGCTTCCGCAAGTTCCACGCGCTGATCTCCGACCTCGTTCGCGGTGCCTGGGTCCGCTACGTGCGCCAGCAGAACCTCGCCGTACTTGGCGAGACTACGGACCTGAACGAATTCCTGTTCGGCAGCGAGCGCGCGGCGCTGGCCGTGGTTCGGCCGGTGCTGCTGGGCATCCAGCAAGGCAGGTGCTTCTATTGCCGGAAACCGTTAACGCCTGACGCCACGCACGTCGATCACTTCGTCGCCTGGTCGCGCTATCCGGTCGATCTCGGTCACAATTTCGTGCTGGCGGATAGCCGCTGCAACAACGCGAAGCGCGACCGGCTCCCCGCCTGCGATCATCTGGCGGCCTGGGCCGACCGGAACGCGCGGTACGGCGCGCAGATCGGCAATGAACTGCAACGGCGCGGCGTCGTTGCCGAGCTGGCGGCCTCGAACCGCGTGGCGGAGTGGGCCTACGGGCAGACGGAAGCGGCCGGCGGACTCACGTGGATGCGGGCCGATGAGATGATGCCGCTGGCGGGGGAGTGGCGCAGGGCTTTTCAGGCATTTCGTTGACGAAGGATTATCAGGATGGACCTAATTTTTATTCTGGGTGCCGGGTTTTCACGCGCCGTTGGCGCTCGTATGCCGTTGATGCGGGACTTGAGCGATCTCGTATTTGAGCGCGTCGAGCTACCTGACGCCAAGAAGTTCCTATTAACATTCGGGGCGGATATCGAAAGTGCGATGACATATCTCGCTCAGGACCACCCCTGGCTATCTGCTCCCGATAATTTACGAAATCGCGCGGCCTTCCTTGAGCTTGCATCGGCGGTAAAGGATGTACTGATCGATGCAATGAAGGAAACCGCCCGGTCCGACTGCCCGGAGTGGCTCTTGCAATTGGTCGGCTTCTGGACTAAAACCCATTCGCAAATCCTTTCCCTCAATTACGATACACTTCCCGAGTCAGCGGCCCGCCTTTGCAAGTCCCTGCACGCCTCTGGTTTATGGCCTGCCTTCTATTATCCGTTTTCGATGCCCCCCGTTGACCCAAATCGCGATCTTTTTTCGTTCGACGTATGGGAATCGAATCCAGCCTTTATGCTTTATAAGTTACACGGCTCGATCAACTGGCTTTATTCGGGTGATACGCTCTCTGGAGAGAAGACCATTTACCATGCTGGTCTTGATGATCTTTGGGGTGGCGTGGGCTTCGCGATGCCCCCGCCTAGATACAAACATTCGGATAAACACCCGCTGATTGTTCCTCCGGTTGCCGAAAAGGGCGGGTACCTGCGCCACCCACAGCTCACTGGCATGTGGCGTGACGCAGCCGCAGCGGTGCGGAGGGCGACTCGGATCTATTGCCTCGGCTACTCCATGCCAACGACGGACACAACAATGCAGTTTTTTCTGTGGCGGAACCAGCCGGCAGAAGGCACCAAGTTCTTCCTGGTGGATGTAGAGGATCGTCGAGAACACTTCGGACAGATGCTGCGACAGAGCGGCTTTGACTTCGACGCTGAGTTCATTCGTGCGGACGATCCGATTCCCCGATTTGTCGACTGCCTAGTTGGCGACACCTGCATTGACTAATAGCCAGCGTCACTCCGCACGGTCTTTCGCTTTGCCTCCGCAACCGTCATCCATTGCATGTTCTCCGGCGCGTCGGCACCGCCGCGCTTCAGCGGCACGATGTGATCGACCACGTAGCCGGGGCACGCGCCGGTAGTCTTGCCGGTCGCCGGGCATGGATGCTGCCGCTGGAAGGCGCGCCGGGCGGCCGGATCGCGCTTGATCCGTCCATTGGCGTCGCGCTCGCAGGACGTACAGCGGCCCGACGTGGAGCGATTGTGTCCACCAACGGAACGGGCGCGACTGAGGCGGCCGGTGGACCGGGCAATGTTCCGGGAGCCGTAGGTGCGGCTGTCGGCGACGATGGTGGCGGCCAGGATCGCGGCGAGCAGGATCAGGAGCAGGGAGCGGGGCATACAAAGGATCATCGGCTGAAGCGCATCACTTCTACATGGCTCGTGCTACTGTCTACGGAGTCGCGTACAGCGGCGGCGCGTATGCGCTGCTGCCACAGTTCAGGCTAGCGCGGCCTCGGCCTGGGAGCCCGTTCCTGCGGAACGTGACCGAGGCCCTTGCCGCTGGATGCGGGTTTCGCCAGCGCCCTGGCCCCGTCTTCGATACCCGACAGCAACTCGGAGAGGGTCGTCTCGAACGTCCGCGCAAACATGGCAAGGACCTGAATGGTGAGATTGCGCTTGCCGTTTTCCGCCGAGCCGACGTAGGTGCGGTGGACTCCGGCGCGATCGGCGAAGTCCTCCTGGGACCATCCGCGATCTTCCCGGAGACGTTTAATCCTCTGGCCCACAGCCAGTTGCAGCGCCGGATCGGTTTTCTTGCGCTTCGTCTCTTGCACTCCATCTCAGGCTCTGCGATTATGAGTTTTCAACGCCACAGACAACTATTCGACAGACAACTATTCGCCATGAGGATCGACAACGCTGGCGGTTTGGATTCGGCCGCAGCCGGGTTCTTTCGGCTCGGCCATTCCGAGCGAGTCGCATACCTGCGACAGCACCACGGCTTCTTGTCCAGGGTGAAGGAACGACTGGCAGCGCTCGGGATCAATGTGACCAGGGCCACGATGTCCCGGACCTGGCATGGGCAGTTCCGGCGACCAAACGCGGACGTCGTGACCGCATTGGAAGATGAGTTTCAGGGCCGCAGGCTGGACGTGGAGGATGCAGAGCGCGACGACGCACGCGATACAAACGCTCGCGGTCTTGCCGACGAACTCGCGGCCGTTATGGTCTGGGGCAGAGCCCTGGAGCCTGGGCACTCTGCACCCATATGGAGAAAGCAAGTGCGTACACCAGAACAATTAGCTGAACGAGAAGCGTGGCTGCGCGAACGGCTATATCGTCGGGCGCAAGCGCAGACCGAGCCGATGTTGCGGCAAGGCGCAAGCGAGCCCACGATCAGTGAACGCAGGCGCACGCCTGATATTCCACTCCCCGACATCTTCCTCACCGTTGCGGAAGTTGCCCAAATTCTCGCATTGAGCGACTCTTCGACTCGGCTGCTGTTCGAGCGAGAACCAGGAGTGCTACGGCTGGGAAGCGCTAGCAAATCGAAGCTTCGCATCCCGCTATCGGTATTGCAGCGGGTCATCCGGCAAAAAACCGACTTTGTTGGAGGACGGCCTGTGGTTGGCCGTTGAACCCGCAAGTATATAGGAAGGTCCGCCGGGCGAGTTGCCTCTCCGACAACTACTGTGGGATTTTTGATTTTCAAATGACCTTACTCGGCCTGCGCCAAGGGATTCCTTAAAGGGGCCCCCCCTCCCCCTGCGCGGGCCTGCCGGGTCCGCGTGGCGCGCGCTTCAGCCGCGCATCCTGAACCACGCGCCGGTCGCCGTGAGCTTCGAGCCGACGGCCCGAGCTACGCGGCACAGGCCCGGCGATCCGGCCGCGCTGCAGCGCGCCAAGCACTGCCCGATGCCGGTGTCGAATATCTCGGAATTGACTTTCTGACCCACGGACTTATCCTGTATCTGACCTTCGATAAGTGGAGCGTATCGTAGGTCAGACGGAGCAACACCGATGGTATCCGCACTTATCAATATCCGGGAAGACGAATCCCAGCGCGCCCTTGTGGCGGCGGCCGAGGCCGCCCGCGAGTACATCGGCAGGCGAAAGCGGCCAACACGCTGCGCGCCTACCGCGCCGACTGGCGCGACTTCTTAAAGTGGTGCGGCGCGCACGGCCTCGACGCGCTGCCTGCGACGGCCGAGACGGTGGCGCTCTACATCGCCGATCTCGCGGCCCGGCGCAAGGTCGCCACACTGACGCGCCGGGTCTCTGCGATCTCCCAGGCGCACCAGGCGGCCGGCTTCGAGTCGCCGACGAGCGCCGCGCCCGTGCGGACCCTGATGGCCGGCGTTCGCCGGGCGAAAGGCACGGCCCCCGCGCAGAAAGCCGCCGCTCTCACGGCCGACATCCGCGCCATGGTAACCACCCTGCCGGACGGCCTGATCGGCGTTCGCGACCGCGCGATCCTGCTGGTCGGCTTCGCGGGCGCGTTCCGGCGCTCCGAGCTGGTCGGCCTGGACGTGGCCGATCTGGAGTTCACGAACGATGGCCTCGCGGTGAAGCTCAGGCGCTCCAAGACCGATCAGGAAGGGCAGGGCCGGAGGGCTGGAGGATCGGTATACCGTACGGATCGAACCCGCAGACGTGCCCTGTACGCGCGCTGGAGGGCTGGCTAGGCGCGTCGGGCATCACCGAGGGCGCCGTATTCCGGCCGGTGAACCGGCATGGCCAGATGGCGACCGGGCGACTCTCGGATCACGCCGTCGCCGCGATCGTGAAGCGGTGCGCGGCAGCGGCCGGGCTCGACGCCTCGAAGTACGCGGGTCACAGCCTGCGTGCCGGGCTGGCGACGGCCGCCGCGATCGGCGGGGCCAGTGAGCGGGCGATCATGCAGCAGACCGGGCATACCAGCTCGGCGATGGTACGACGCTACATCAGGGACGGGAATCTGTTCCGTGAGAATGCGGCGGCGAAGTCGGGGCTTTAGACGTGCTTGGAGTCCGGCGTTGGCGGTTCAGAAACCCGTTTTCCAAAACCGCCAGTTCTGTTGGCCGCAGGAGTACGCTTTATAAGCGTGCGGACCGAACTGACGCGCGCTTGCCGAACTGGTAAGGTGTTGCGAGGGTGCGGAGGCGCCACCGACGCCCATCGCGTTCATTACGGCGAGGCGATTCGAGACGGTCTAGGGTGGCCCACTTTCGTACTGCGGTTATGCCGGAAAGAGTCGTACAAATGCCTAAGCCGCACAAAAACGCTGGATCATGCTTTGTCGCGGCGATTCATCCAAATGAATGCTGCCACTGGTGCAGACCGATCCTCGCCCGCACTGCACTGTATTAGCACGGGCTTTGGAAGCTCGTCGTAGCTTATCAATGCCGCATCCCGGATAGCCACCAGGAGCTTACGTGCCTCTATTGGTCGCGTGCGTCGGTGCGCCGGATCTTCGTAGGGGTGGTGCGCGACAACAAATCCCCGCTGCCGCAGAAACCCGATGAGATCAGTCGCACCCAAGTTCAGCCGGGAGTAGCAACTCAAATCGCGATCGTGCATCAACGAGATGATGCCTCTAATTCCGTAGCACTGGATCAATTCGGCCCACTCAGACAATTCCGCAGTTGCCTCCACTGGGACCGGGGTACGACTCCCGCCATAACGGCTGTCATATCGGAAGGGCCGATGCGCACAAGCAAGTGCGCCAGGGATTATCCAGTGAACCAGTTCCGACTGGTCGCCCTCCAACATCCTGCGGCCTAACCGCCGCATAGCATCGGCGATCTCTGCGGCTTTCGCTTCGAGTGCGGCTTCGGTTTCCTCGTAGGGAGACCGACGCTCGTTCTTTGTGACTTTGTTCGGGAATCTCATGGCTCAGCTAAAGCCGGATGGTAACACTCTGCAACGGCATGATTTTCACCGGGATCTCTGGAAACTGTTCAACCTGTCGGACTACTAGCGGCCAATACAAGACGGCTTTTGTCCAGGCTCGTACCACCGCGTGCGCGACGGCCGGGCAGCTCCACCCAATGCGCCCGATCCGTGCAGCGCCCCGCTTAGACTTGAGCGTCAAGAACCTGGACGCTGAGCGACTTCACCGCGAGATGCGGAACCGCTTTGGCCGCGTATCGCAGGCGCTCGGTCGGCGTTGGTCCGAGAATGATGCCGCGAACAATGTCATCACCAGCGAGCTTTTCCTTGACCCAGGCCATGTACATCGCGGTCTGCTGCACAACCGACTCGCCAGCGTCGATGGGCCGCTTAATCTCGATAACAACGTAATGATCGTCTTTGTCCTTGCACAGCAGATCGATTCGTCCGACACCCGAAGCATTGTACTGGCGACCGACAACCACAAGCCCAGGCTCGACGCAGGCCGGATCTTTCACTACAACATCTTCGATGTTCCGTTCATGCACGTTCTGGTTTAAGTGGTCACCATCTGTACCGGGAGCCGGAGCGGTCTTCTGAGCCGGACCCGAGGATTCCGCGCGCCGCTCGCGCCATTCGTCGAAGAGTCGATCCAGTCTGGCGGCTTGGCTATCGGTGAGGGGGAAGTTCGTCAACTGCGAGAACCGGAAGAGCAGATGATTCGCCATTTCGGTTTCGCCGCGAACCACGTCTCTGCTGATGGGGTGCGGCAGCACGTCATGGACGTTCAGGACCACTCTACGGACCGTCGCATCGGGCGGCAGTGGCTTGATGTAGTGCTTCTTCTCCCAGGGCTCATCGGCGATGTAGCCAGGTTCGGTCTCAACAGTGGCACGGGCGGCGACGCCGCCGTGCCGACCAGCAACCCACAAATAAACGGCGTCGCCGGTATGAATGTCCCGCCAATGCTGTCTTGCTTCCCAGACCATCCGATTACCGTGCTCCTGGACCTCCATCAGAGCGTCCATGATCCGATATCGGGTTCTCGGATTTCCCTGGAATATCCAGTTGGCCATAACAGACTAGGATATCTGAAATCACCATGCGGTGCGCAGGTGGCAGCCCCGCAGTGGGTTTTTCGAGGCGCATCGCAGTGTGCCCATGAAATGGCAATGACGCACCATCCGCGATGCTCTTGCGGCCAATATTGCGATATGGTTGGCGATCAGGAGATCGCCAATGTCCGAGCAGGAATATAAGGTGATGGAGTTGTTCATCGACAACGCCAAGACGTATGTCCAATTGAGCGTCGGCGCGCTCGTGCTGTCGGTGACGTTTTTGCACGATATTCTCGGAGTTCCTAAGGATCACAAAGTCCAGGTGCCTCCGGGTCTGCTGGCGTGTTGGATCTTCTTTCTGGTCGCGGTCGTGTCCGGTGCTCTCTACCAGTACCATGCGGTTAAGTACATCGAGAAGGCGTCGGGATTGAGGGGAAATGCGAGTTGGATGAGGAAATTCGATGAGTCCCCTTATCTGCTGTACGGCACGATGCTGATCTGCTTCGGATTCGGCGCGTTACTCTTCACGTTGTCTGCAATCTATATGCTCTGGTGAGCGCGCTTGCGATCCCATCCGCGATGCTGCGGTGATGATCGTGGAATTCGCAGGGCTTATGGACACTGCGGCCACATGGGTGCGTACTGCGCGATGATAAACAACGGTGAAGGCTCGTTTATCGACTTTGGCCTTTTTCCTGGCGATCGCGGCGGCTGCGTTCGTGCTGGTTTACCCGCTCTACTCGGATTTCGCCGGCCATTACAAAACCTTGATCGAGATGAACGGGCTCTGGGTCATCATTCCGGTGATGGTGCCTGTTGTAATAGCGGTGACCCCTGTGTTGTTCCGCATCCAAATGATTCGGATCATCGCTACAGTACTGCTCGGCGCATTTGCATTCATCGGCGGGTTCACAATCGGGTTCTTCTACCTGCCTTCGGCGGTTGTAATGCTTCTGGCCGCGTGCGTGGATGATTCGGCCAAGTTCCGCGACGCAGTACCGTGAGTCGGCCGTTGCCGCCCCAAGTGCCCGGCGATAAGCTAAGCGGCGGCGGCTTGTGCATTGCCGGGGCGCGCGCACAGGCACTTCCTGGCCGTGCGCTGCTGCTGTTCCTGACGCCTCGCTGCGCGCTCCTGAGCGGCTGGGCCTTGGGCGCGGTCGGCGGGCCTTCAGAGCGCCGGCCTGAGGCCGAAACGCAGTATACGCACCGAACCCGGGCCTCCGGCTTACCCCCTGAGAATTCGCGCATGGAATTCCGTCGTGATCCTTAGTGGCGAGTTGAACGCAAAGCTGCGCTTCTAAATCAGATAACGAGGTATTGTGCTATTAAAGACGGAGGCTGCTCGAAAAGCATTGCTTAACAGCTTCCCTGCGACCATTCATGCGCGTATAATTTAATCCGTAAAACTTTCTTTTTCTTTAGATGTCGTGCGCTTGATCTTCAGGGACGACTCTAACCGAACGCGGGCTGTTAAACCCCAACGCCTGATCCCTAATACTTAACGCGATAACCACGCGCAAACACGACGCATCGAAGCTGCCCGAACTCGGCGGCCATCCTGATCTTCCACGTAGACAACGGCTTTTCGGGCAAAGGAGAAGTGATGAAGATCCGTACTTCCTCCTGCGGTAAGGCACTGCAGGTCCTTGCATTCGTTGTCTGTCTCGCGAGTTGCAGCCCGATTGCGCACGCGGACCTGATAATAGGCAATCTGCCTCTGACTGGACAGTGGGTTGGAATGAGTATAACCAATCACTTAAGGGGATGGAAATATTATGAGGCAGAAGGGTTCACGATCGGGAACGATCCTGTCCTGCTGACAGATGTTGTGCTCAACTTGAGTCTGGGCGGGTGGGGCATACCCATCTTTCCGCCACTTGCCGACTTATATTCCGATGATAATGGCTTTCTGGGGACGCACTTGACCGGGTTGGAGCCCGTCATTCGAGAGTGCTTTCCATGCGACATTTCCGAGGAAAACTACGTTTTTCTGCCGCAAACCCCGATCATAATGCAACCCCATGAGACCTACTGGATTCGAGCATCGGTGGCCGACCAAGGATTCTACTATTGGAACGCATCTACGCCGGATCAAGTACCTGTAGGGCCGTACGCCACGGCGACGCCTCAACAATGGACTTTCTTTCGCGGATTCTGGGAAACTCACCAACAGGCGTTCGGCGGACCGATCAACATGGGCTATGAAGTTCACGGCACAGCTACACCCGAGGCCGGAACGGTGCTCCTACTCGTTATTGGTCTCTTCTGGATAGTCGCAGCACACCTCCTCCAAGGCGAGCCGAATAGAACGTCCGTCCGATGACGAAAAATGGTGCAACCTGGCCAGACGGTCTGAGATGAATTAAGCTGCCGCTGCTTTCCGCTTCGCGGTTCGTGCCGCTCTGGCTTTCTTGAGATTCGCCAGCGGCTTGGCCCGCGCGGCCGGCGACAACTTCCGTTTCGGGGCCGCCTTCCTTGCTACTCCACGCTCTCTAGCGTGAACTGCCGCCCAACGCTTCCGTTGCGCAGCGGCGATCCGCTTTCGCGCGGCTGCGCTCAGGGGCTTACGCCGCCTCATCGGCTGCCCGCCAACGCTGGCCTTGCCGACTGCCCCCCGCCTCCCGCCGAGTTTGGCGGTGAGTTCGTCGATGGCGGATTGAAGTTGGCCTCGCCGGAGTTCATATCCCTCTAACGCGGCATTCAGGAAGGAGCTGTCGTATTGGGGCATATACATGACGGTAGCACGGCCCAGGAACACAACTCTTGAGGGATTGAATAACTCCTTACCAAAAATTGGATTACGTGGATTTTTCAACGGCGTTTGCCGAGGGACGGCAATCCTCCTTGCACTTCCCGATATCAGGAAGCGATATCCATCGCAATGTTTAGTCCTGTCAGTACTGGCGGACAAAAGAGATAGGCTTGATTTCTAGCGTGAAACGATTTACACCGGTACAGCTATGCGATTTTGTGGCATTGCCGCGTTGCTGATGACGTTGACGTGCGCCGCCACTGCGGGCTCAACGAAGAGCATCAAACTCCATGGATACGTCACGGAGATCCGTTCGCAGAATTCATTCGATATCGACGACTACCGTGTGAACCGCGATAACACGATTGCTTTGGAATTCGAGAAGGACGAGGACACCGACTCGAAGGTCGCACTGCCCGAGGACATTCGCGTTGGGACCGAGGTGGAGATCAAGGGCGACTACGACGTCGAGTCGCACCAATTAACGGCGAAATCGATCAGGGTTTTTCCGAGCGAGACGCGCAAGGTAAAACGGACCGCGATCCTTGAGACCGAGCCGCACCTGCAGAAGCGCGGCAACGTATGGGAAGGCAGTCTGCGCGCCGACGGCCAGACGCTGGTCGTGGACGAGCAGACGAAGCTGTCGATCGTTCCCAACAAGACCGAGGCCAAGGCGGAGAAGGACGCGGCCAAGGCGGCCAAAAAGGCCGCGAAGAACGGCGAGACGCCGGAGCCGGAAGCGGTCGCGCTAGGCCGGCCGGAGGATGTACACCCGAATATGTACGTTTCGTACGAAGGCGCGCGCGATAAGGCTGGCCAAATCCGGCTGACGAAGGTCGAATTCAAGGACAACGAGCGGACTTCGGGGGAGGCGCGGCTTTGGAAGTCGCTCACACCGAAGATGACGCCGTTTAAGGCCGACAAGCCCGGTGATCTCCGCATTGCCGGCGTCGGCCGGTTCAAGACCACCCCGAATGACGAGGTCCAGCAGTACGTGCAGCGGCTCGCCGCTGCGCTGGTCCCGGCAAATCAGCGCGCTCTCCCCGACGGCGATCAGAATAAAGTGCCGTTCCACGTCTACGTAGTAGAGCAGAAGGCACCGAATGCTTTCGCCATCGCAAATGGGACGGTGATCGTGCATTCCGGGATCTTCCCGGCGGTTGAGAATGAGGCGCAACTCGCTTTCGTGGTTGGCCACGAGCTCGCGCACGCTACGCAGGAGCACACACTACGCCAGCTGGAGTTCCACAAGAAGAAGCGGTTCGCGCTCCAACTCGCCGCGGTTGCCGCTTCCGCTTACGGTGCATACAACGTGCGGGACGTGCTCAACCTTATTTCCGCGGCAATTGCGAACGGATATTCAAGGAGCCTCGAAAACCAGGCTGACCGCCTCGGAATGGAGTACATGATCGCAGCGGGGTACGATCCGCGAGAAGCGCCGCGGGCCTGGAAGGCTATGTCTCTGAAGTACGGCGACACGCCCATGAACTTCTTCTGGAGCACCCACGACAACAATGCGACGCGCCGGAGCTACCTGATGGCCGAACTGAAGAATAACTACGCCGATACGGATTTTGTGAGCACGAAGCGCGACTCGGACGAGTTCCATCGAATCGCGCAACTCGTTGCGGCGAGGCAGGGGTCGAAGTCGAAGGTCAAGGTGAAGTACTGAGCGAAAAGGACCTGTACGGGGGCTCCATTTAGGCCACGCACCTGAATGCGCTCGTCCTCGGACAACCAGCGGATCAAGAGGATGAAACTAAACCTCCCGGAATTCCACCCCAATCGAGGGCAGAGGCATTGGATTCAGAAAGAGATCACGACGGCCCGCTTCATACAGACGCTTTGGCGTGCCGCCAGCACTTCCAAGCGCCAAGATCCGGCGTTCGTCGCGTTGATCGTGAAGTGCGGGTGGACTAACGTGCGCGACGATGGGTCGGGACTCAGATCGTCGTTCGACTGGCGGAACCGCGCCATCGCCGACTACTTGACAACAGAGTACGAATCCGTCGAACAGCTCGCGGTGGAGCTCCGCCGTGAATTGCCCAGACTGAGGAATCCGGTTCAACTGTTGAGTGCGGACACTGGCATTACCGCGTATTACACCGCGCTGCGCCCCGCAACTATCCGGTATGTGCGCCGGCGCGCTGCGGACATTGCAAGTGCCTTCAAGGTCGTTGCAGGCCGACGCTCATCGACCATCGACAAAATCCGCGACGTGGGAGCCCTTCTGGCGGAGCTGCCAAAAATTAAGGCGCATCACGGCGCGGCCATCTCTCCATTGAGTGCGATCACTCCCGCGCTCGCTTGCCTAGACCCGCAGCGACGATTCCCGATTATGAATCAGAGGACACGCTGGCTGCTGCAAAAGATCGGTGAGCGTCAGGACGCGGGCGGCGCGGTCGCACTCTCCAAGTTGATAGGTAAGTTCAACATACGGAATTCAGCCGAATTGGACGTCTATGCCAACACTGCGGATCTGTCGCGGGTGCCGACATCCCCCGCCCCAAGGCGGAGTAAGAAGCACTATAGGGATGTCGGCGTGAAGTCGGAGCTGGCGTCATTAGCAAGGATCACAGCAAATCGCGTGCGCATAAGAAAGCTGCATAACGCATTGACCAACCGCTTTAGGGATTACCAGCTCTGGCGACACCAGGGGGGGCTACAAGAGTCCGATTTCGACGCCCTGATCCCTAATTGGAAGAAGGGCAGGCACCTACTCATCGAGGCGAAAACCGCTTCCTCCGGTCCGGGCGGGCGAGCGCAGATTCGGCAGGCGATCGGGCAGTTGTTCGACTATCGTTTCAGCCACTTCCCCGCCAAGAAGGTGGACTTGGCCGTCCTTCTGCCGAAGGAACCTGCATCCGACATCAAGATACTCCTTCAATCTCTGAACATCGAGTGCATCTGGTTTAAGAGCAAAAAACTGGAGGGCTCGATCCGGCTATAGACGAGTCTCCCAGAGAAGACGGTAAACGATTCGGAGAAGACCCGATATATGGGTCCGGCCGGGGGAAAAATCGTCCCCGAAATTTTTTTAGGAAATTTTCGTTTTTGATTTGCTACGCCCTGCATCTCGGAAGGATTCTTTAAGCCCCTCCCCCCTCCCGTCGTGCTGGGTGCTTCCGGTCCCTCCCAAAATCAGGGCTCGGGGCCTACACTGGCCTAATTGTCCCATCGCGGCGGTTTTTTCGCTGCTGATCTCGGCCTGACCGCGGTCGCTGCACGCCGCGCCTCGGTCGTCGGGGTCATGCGACTGCCGTGCCTGTCGCGAGTGCGCTGCATGCCCTAGCAGCAGAACGTGGCGCGTACCAAAAACCTGGCGGCCGGCGACCGCAGCCGCGTTTGAAAACGCTGGCGCAACTCGCCGCATTAAACATGTATCAGAATCAGCCGTTAGTGGTACACTGCTGCCGATGCGAATTGCACTTTACGCCCGCGTCTCAACGCGAGATAAGGGGCAGGACCACGAGAACCAACTCCGCGAGCTGCGCGACTTCGTAGCCCGCAAGGCCAGTGACGGCTGGCTCTTCACCGAGGAGTTCGTGGACAAGGCGTCCGGCAAAACCGCGGACCGGCCGGCGTTCCGGCGCATGTTCGAGACCGCATCCCGCAGAGAATTCGACCTCGTGCTGTTCTGGTCGCTCGATCGCTTCAGCCGCGAAGGCGTCTTGGAGACGCTGCAACACCTGCAGCGCCTGTCAGCGTACGGCGTCGAGTGGTTCAGCTACCGGGAAGAGTACCTGCGCTCTGTCGGCCCGTTCCGGGACGCAGTGCTGGCGATCCTGGCGGCCGTCGCCAAGCAGGAACGGATTCGGATTTCAGAGCGCGTACAGGCTGGTCTACGGCGCGCGCGCGCCCAGGGCAGGGTTCTCGGTCGGCCAAGAGCGGCCGTGCGGCCCGACCGCGTCCTGCGCCTCAGGGAGCGCGGATTCAGTATTCGCCGCATCGCCGCCGAGACCGGCGTGTCGGCGATGACGGTGCAGAGAATCCTGGCGAGCCGAATCGAGGGTGCGAGCCGCTGATGATCCGGGGATTCCGGCTGTATTCAGTCGTTACAGGATATCCGCCGGCGAGACGATGCCCAGAAGATGGCCTGGCTCCGCGGTTACAACGAGCACTGGAACACCGCCGTCCATCTGCTGTATGACATCGCGTACTGCTGCTTGAGGCAAGCATTTTGGTGCGGGGAGAAGGTCCAAGGCCTGAGCGCCGGCCAGCGCGGCCGAAAGCATTTGCGCCATCGCGGCTCTCCGATCTTCGCTTCGCCGAAGAAATGTGGCCAATTCGAAATCGGAGAGCAAGTGCCATTCGCCCTGCCAGCTGATCGGTATGTAGGAGAAAGCATTTGCCAGCATCAACTGGCGTATAGCGGCTACTGTCTGCCATGCTTCAGCCGTGACGGGATTCTTAACCATAAAGTGCTGAACTTCATCAAGTCCGCCCACCAATGCATCCTCCAGAATTACCGCAAGCTCAACGGCGCGCGCGGTCAAATGCCGGGCCACGGCACCTTGGTGGAGAGCGTCGTTCCTGGCCTCTCGAATCGCCTTAAATAGCTGCGTGAAGCTCACCGATGGGGCAACGTCGCTGCCGTGAACTACGATTGGCACAGCGGACCCGGACGCCAACTGGGTCAGAGTTTGCTCGTACTTGCCCAGGTCGCCGAACTTGCCCAGAAGTCGGCAACCAAGGCGCTCAACCGCAAAGAGAATCTCGTCGAAAGCTTCCGCATCGCGCGCACAAGCCTCTCTGGCCGCCCGAAGTTCCGTTCGAAAGTGAGACCGTTCCGAAGCTATGAGCGGACTAACCGCCTCCGCCAGATGCGGTGCCGTGGATCCCTTGGCATCAACACCCGATTGTAAGCCGAAGATGGCCGGAGCGCTCGCGGTAACTTCGTTCGGGGAATTTAGGCCAGCGGGGGATCGTTCCGGCCCAGCGCGCCCGAAGAGTATTTGAACCGCGGAGCGGCCGAAGATGGGCCGGGAACGCGGGTCGACACCGCTCAAGTAGTTCTCAACCGTTCGATAACCTCAGTGCGGCTGAAGCGCCAGGCTCGGCCGACCCGGAAGGGCTGCAGAACCCCGCGCGCGACCATCCGCTCAATCGTCTTTCGGTTGCACCGCAAGTACGCGCTCAGCTCCGGTGTCGATATCAGATCCATCGGGATGTTGCGCAGGGCTTGCGTCACGGCGCGAACTTCTGGCACCATAAATCCCCCTGCGCGTATTATCATCCCAACGATAAGCCGGCACCTACGATTTCGCGGATAAAGAATCAACGGGCCGTACCAGCAACCGCTTCCCAGGGTGCACGAACCGCCACACGGGCCGGAGCCGCGCACTGGCGCTTCGGGGCCACAGGAGGCGTCCCTTAGCCGTCCCCATGATCCGGGCCTCGACGAGCCCGCGCCGCCGCAGGGAGGCGACGGCGCGGGCAACGGCGACATATTGCGAGCGGGTCGGAGCCCGACCCTGCGGGGGCCGGGCTCCGAGATCCTGGATCAGGCCCGCCGCCAGCGCGGCGAGGCTTTCCAGGGAGGCTTCACTTCCGTGACGGCGCACGGCATGAAGAAGTCTGCGTTGGAGCGCGCCCAGGGGAATGCCCATCACTGGACCAGCTTGGCCGGTCGCTGCCGGCTGGCCGCGTCGCGTTTTTTCGCCCACCGAATTCCTCCTTGAATCCAGAAGTACTGGTCGGCGCGAAACGAAAGCGAATCCGCGCGACTAACGGTCTGCGGCATGTAGCAGAGCGCCAAATGCCCTCGGGAATTGGCCACGATTTCTCGAATCTTCGGCAGAAACTTATGGGAAATGGCTGCCGGTAAGACCCGACGGAGCAATCCGAGCCACCTTTCCAGGGGGATGCTCGCCCGATGTGCTGGGATGAGTAGCAACACGGCAGCAACGGTTTCGTCCACCGAAATGCGACCGAGGATGCATCCAGAAAGATCACGCAAATGGAAGCTCAACCGGACAGGCTGTCCGTTGGGGCTCTGGAATAAGTACTTCCTGGTGAAGGATGTAAAATTCGCTGGCAGGTCCCTCACAAAGTCAACAACGGAACCGGTCCGCTCGTGCATCCGCGTCAGAATGTCGGATGCCTTCCAGTCAACCTCGTTGCGTTGGGCACCCAAATTCGGGTATTGGCCATAACGGAACCACGCGCCGTCAAGCCCCGTCACCTCGTAGACATTCAGTTCTTCTTTCATGTGCCTCGACCCCCCTTATCTACGCCGGACGCCTGGTCGGTTGCCATTGCGCAATGTCAATAATTCGCGCAGACGCCCGGCCAAGATCGACACGCTGCTCCTCTTCGCGATAGAAGATCTGAATCGCAAGGTCGCGATCCATGAGAACGGCAAAACGCGCGACCACGCGAAGAGCGTCTTTGTCACCCAAGAGCTCCTGAAGGGCGTCATTAACAAATGATTCCGTGAGTTCTGGGTGGTCGAAGTCGGCCGCATACAATAGGCCCGTTACACAGGCTGCTAAGCCGCAGGTATAACAGAGGTGCGAATAGCCTTTGTGTCGGTTTTCAGCTGCTAGAGCTTGGCCGCAAATTCCGCATTGCACTGCTGCAGGAATTTGTTCAAGATTAGTCTCCAGGTTAGTGCAGGCCGAATCCATCTGTTTTTTTGTTGATTTCATATTCATCTCCGGTACAGAACGGTTCTGACGTGACGAAAAAGACGCCGCGCAGCCTCGAATCGAGCAACGCCCCGATTCTTGACGCCACCGGCCAACGCGCAGTAGCCTACGCGGCCTTCATTACTTCGCCGCTCGCAGCGCGCGCGCCGCTTGCGCGAACGTGCTGCCGCGCCGAAGCCCGATAGCGTCGCAGTAGGGCTCGGGTAGCGGGTCGGTGCAGTTCCACAACTTTCCAGCCAGGCGCATGCAGTCCTCGGCGGAGAACGCAGGACGCGGTCTTAGCTGGGCCACGATGCGGGCTGCAAGCCGTGCAAACCACGGCCGCGGGAGCCGGCGATCGAGGTGCGCCAGGAACTCCTGGCGAAGCTCGTCCGGCGCGTGGCCGCCGCGGAAAAGCTCGAACGATGTGCTGGGAGTCGGCGTCCCGTGTTGCGCGATCCCGAGATCAACGGGATTGCGCCTTGGCATTGCTGTAGTTGCTTTCATAGAACCCTTCATCACCACCGGCTTAGGACGCTTTCGCCCTGAATCCCCCGCTGCTGGCGCAAGCGGGGCAGCAGCGGCGGCAGAACGTACGTCCGGCTGCGACGTGCGGCTTCCATACGAGCCGTGCACACTGATCGCAGCGCTCCTGGTACGCGAACAGAATCTGGCACTGGATGACTTCGGGGACGGCCGGCTGGCCAGTGCGGCGGGCGCGCCGAAGTTCGAGCGCGTCGTCATGCGCGAGCGCGCGGTCGAAGTCGTTATCGCGTGTCATGACCTTCACCCCTTCCCGCCCGACAGTAGCCGGGCTGCCACGGGCGCAATCGGCATGTACTCCGATCCGGCCGGATCGCAGATGATTAAGCTTTCGCGGGCCCGGGTCATCATCACGTAACCGAGCCGTGCCACCGCATCGTGGTCCGCGCGCCTTCCCTCCCAATTCCGCGTGCCCGACGCGGATAGATCGGGAAGGAGATACACGACATCCGCCTCGCCGCCCTTGACGCTATGGCCGGTGCCGACGATGATTCGGGGCGTATCGCGGAGCGCCGAAGGGCCGCCCCGTTGAACCACCCGGACCGGGTATTGCGCCGCCCTCCGCCGAGGCGGCTTCAGATTATCCAGGAACCACGCAAGCGCTCCGTCAAGCGTTTCCTGCCGCATGGCGACTATCAGTTGCTCGAAGGCGGCCGGTTGGAGCACGTCGCCTAGCGACGCCCCTTCGGTGGCCGGCCATAGCCGCAGTGCACTGGACGCGCCCGGCACCAGCAAGCTGCCTTGTTTCAGCCAGTCAATCCAGGCATGGAGATTCTCGATCCGCCAGGACTCGCCGCCGGTCAAGGCGTGCGGTCGCAGAAATGCCACAAGTCGATCGGCCGCAGTAAGGGCGCGGTGCGAACGTTCCCCTAAGCGGTCCGGGCGATAGAGCGGATTCCAGTCACCCCGCTTGCGGCGGTACGGATTGTGGAACGGGAGGCCGCGCTTTCGCAGCACTGCCTTAGCGGGCTCCAGCATGTAGCTGCACGTTGCCAGGACCATTACTGTCTTGCCTTGGTCCACGTACCGCTGCGCGTCGTCGAGGATCGCCTCCGGGTGGCGGTAATTTCCGCGGTGGAGCAATCGCAGCTCACCGTCGGTGTCACGCGGTCGGTACTCCTTCGGCTCGCGGACGGCTACGCGCTGAATCCAGCTCTGGCTCAGCGCGTGGATGGCCCGTGGCACGCGAAAGGACTGGGTCAGGACGTGCCGGAAGCGCTCAGGGATCACGTGCTTAAGCAGAACCTCGGGCGCGGCGCCGGCGAAGCCGTAGATTGTCTGGTCGTCGTCCCCGGCCATTACCAGAAACTCCACGCGCCTGGCCCATTCGCGCAGCAACTGGAGTTGAAGCGGTGTGAGGTCCTGTGCTTCGTCCACGAAGATCACGGCCGGACCGCCGGGAGCTGTGTGCAGGTCGCGCAGCGCGATCTCCAGCAGGTCGGTGAAGTCGCTGAATCCGTTCGCACGCTTCCAGCCCGCCCATCGTTCGTGGAACACCCGCAACCGGCTCGGCCACAGCTCCACGGGCACCACACGCGCCCGCTGGATCTGTTGCTGGTTATAAAGCTCGTCGCCGATCCCCCTGATAAGGGGCGTTTCTGAAAACATTTCGTCCACAGTCTGATCGCGCGGGGACAGGCGGTAGCCGGGGTGCTCCCGGTTCCATTGGTCGATGTGGACTTCCGCAATCGGAGGGCACCCGAGAGCGTGGTAGCAGTGGGCGTGAAGCGTCCCGGTCCCATCCTGCCGAATTGGTAAATCGCGACCTACAAGCTCGGCGGCAGCGGCGCGTGTAAAGCTGGTCACCATTACGCCTTCACTTCCGTATTTCGCCGCAGCGTTGGCGATCTGGCGCGCCAGGTAAGTAGTCTTGCCGCAGCCCGGTGGCCCCCAGATGCGGGCTTCGTTGCCCTGTGGTTCGTGCGTGGCGTTGTCGCCGGCGAATAAATACATAAGTGTCCATAATCAGTTCTTATTCCTCGTAAGCTCTTGGTGTCGCTATAGAAGCGGGCACTCGCATAACGCATAAATACATTGGTGCGTCTGAAGCGCCCGCCCTGCCAAAAATGCCCTATATCAGGGCTGATCGGAACCCGGCTGTTCCGCCTCGGTCTCCCACAGTCCAGCCGGAATCTTCCAGGCTGAGCGCGTCGTGCGCCTGCGGCCGACTGCCAGCTCGAACGGTTCCGGCACTGCGCCGAACGCTCGGAGGTCGGCCGTGAGCGAGTTGCGCGTGACTCTTTCGCCCTGCTGGACGGCAAGCCAGTGGCGCAGATTGTCGGCGAAGATGTAGACCGCACCGTCGCGCGTGAAGGGCTCCCGGCCCTCGTCCGCCTCTTCCAGGGATTCGTGGGGCTGCTTGTGGCGCAAGTACTCCCGCAGCCACTCGGTCATGGTGCCGATCAGGGTGACGTCGCACCCGCGGTCGATCTTTTCGCAGGCTTCCAGAAGCAGCCGGGCGATTGCGGGCCAGGTCCTGTCGTCAAAGTGCGGCAGGTACTTATCGGTCGTTGCGGCGATACTGCTGCGCAATTTGTTCTGGCAGATAAGCCCATTCACATTGCCGAGGTGGACATCGCCGAGCTCAGTTTCGAGCCGGTAACGCGGGTCGTCGCCAGTGAATTTGACGACGCGCTTGATCGGAACCTTGAAGCGTACCGCCAGCGCGCTTAGAATGGCCCGCCGCCGGACTCCCGGCTCCCCTGTCGGCACCGGCAACGTTAGCTGATCCGCATGGCCGTCCCCTTCCTCTGCGGCCTCAGCGCCCCCCGAAAGGCCATTGCCGTCCGCCCCTCCAGCGCCCTGCGACAAAGCCTGCAGCACCTCGTTGGCCTGCACTTCCTTCCAGTACTCGGCCGCGCTGGCGCGCGCCTTCGCGATGGTCCGCCGCAGGTAATCCGGCCGAAGTTTTTCTTTCTCGCCGTGTTTTCGGCGATGGCCGATAAGCAGGTTCACGATTTCCTGATCCGTCCAGTCCGTCTGCGCGGCGAAGGTCGCCAAGCTCAGGTCGTAGCCCGACGGGCTTCGATCCTGGAGGTCCGCGCCCCGTTTGTGTTCCCAGGATTCCCGGAACCGCGGTTCCACGTCGCACAGCAGCTCGAATTTGTCGAACGGTGGATTAGCGGCTGGGTCGATTACATAAACGTCTGTGGTCTGCTCGTGGAGCGTCGCCGGCTGGTTCACCGACGCTGTCGCACTGGCCGTTGCCGCGAACCGCGTCGCCGGGACGCCCGCGCGATCGAGATACACCCGGATCTCTTCGGGCGTATAGCGGCGATCGTTCAGCTCTGTCAACTCCACCGGCCGGAAGGCGCCAGGAACCTTCTTGTTCGTCGTTCCCGGAACGCGCATCACACGCGCGAGGTCGGCGACCGAGTCCACGTCCCAGCCGTGGGCAGCGGCCCGGTATTTGAATAATGTCTTGAGTGAGTTGGCGAGGCCCGCGGCAGCTTCGCGATCGCCGGAGTCCTTGAAGATCCACGGGTTTTCGAAAAGCCACCAGACCTGACCGCCGTGGCCGGAGTGCACCACCAAGCTGGGCGGCAGATCTGCCGGAATTAAGCCAAGCGCTTCCTCCAGCGTCGCTGGCAAGTTCTCCTTCTTATGGGCTTCGCTCAGGAAGTCGAGATCGAGCCATAGGCCAACGATCCCAGCGGTGTCCCTGGCCGCGCAGCGGCGGTCGCGCCCGAAGTCGGTCGGAGAGAGGGCGACGCCAACGTACACATCGTCGTCAGCGTGCTGCTCGACGTAGGCCACCGCGGCCGCCATGTCCTGGAACCAGTGCGACACCTTGCCGCGCAGGAACCAGATCAAAATAAAGAGCTCGGCCGGCTTCGTGCCGAACAGCGCGGCTAAGAATCGCCCGGCCGCGCTCCCGCCGGCCTCCCTTGTCGTGCTTGGTTCAGCCTGCATTGCGCCGGCCGCGGCGGGGACGGCGAAGTCGGCCGCATCGACGGCGGCCCTGATTTTTGAACTTAAGGTATTCATAATGATCTTCATTGCGGCCGGTCGGCCGCCGCTTGAGCTTTTGTTGCGACGACGGTCACGCCGCCTCCGGTTCGGCCGTCGGCGTTGAGCGAGCGGATGCCCGCCGCTGTGCGGCATCCCAGTCGGCCAAGAGGGTAAAAAAACCGCTGATATTCTCGACAGCCTGGCGGCCTTCTTCTAGCGTCAGCTCACGTTGAGCTTTGCGATTCCAGAACTCAACGGTTCGGCGGAGTGGCGCTTCGGTGGAACTATGCATCTCAGTTGGGTGTTGCTGCTGAATCCTGCTCCCGTTCGGTGCTGCGAGACCCGCAACTACACGATCAATCTAACTTATCCGATTGGACTAGTCAATATGGATAAATACCTCATTTTGTTGCGCAATTATTTCTTGAATTTCCCAGAAATCAGCGAGAGAATGTGTCTTCCTGGAGTTCTCCAGGCGGATTAGTATGACAGATAAGCGACCGACCCACGAACCGTTAACCGCAACCGTTCGGAAACTGCGAATCGCACTGAACGACACCCAGCAGGCCTTTGCTCAACGCCTAGGGATGGCGATTGCCACGGTTGTTCGCTATGAGCACAACCGGCCCCCGAAAGCCAAGGCACTGGCGACGCTAGAGCGGGTCGCTACTGAGAATGGACTGGAAGAATACGCCGCGATCTTTCGCGCAGCGCTAGCGGCGGACCTTGGCAGTGCGACCGGTGCCGGTTCGGGTGACCAATATGATGCCTGGTCTGCCGCGGACCGCGATCTCGCGGATGCATTCCGAATGGCCCTACACGACCCCAGATTCAAGTCCAAGGCGGAGAAGATCAGAAGCATTCTTGCGCCGGTGATAGCGGAGGCCCGGAAGAATCGCGAGTTTTTCGCGGCGATTGAAGATTCGAAGCGCGCGGTCGTGCGCCTGCTCACGGCGGGAGAGTCGGTCGAGGCTGTTGCGCAGAAGTTCACGCCCGAACACCTCGCCGAGGCGCTGTTCCAGTTCGGAGGTGTGCAACTCATCGAGAAGCATGAAGCCGACGTCGTCGGCCTCCTCTTGAAGAAGGGCTGGAGCATCGATCAGCTCGTTCAGGAATACAATTTCGAGCCGGATACTGTGATCGGGCATGCAGTGCAGGCGGAGCAATTTCAGGCGATTCAAGACTACGAGGAAAGGCATGGCGGTAAGGGCGAGTAGCACAGTTGCGTTGCCCGAAGAGACAGCGCAACTGAAGACGGCAGTGATCTACGCCCGCGTGTCATCGCGTGATCAGGAAAAAGAAGGCTTCTCCATCCCCGCGCAGTTGGAACTGCTGCGCGCCTACGCCACCGCGCATGGGTACACGATCGCGAACGAGTTCATCGACGTAGAGACCGCCAAGGCCGCCGGCCGCACCGGCTTCGGCGAAATGATCGCGTTTCTGAAGAAGAATCCCGATTGCCGCACCATCCTTGTGGAAAAAACGGACCGCCTGTACCGCAACGTGCGCGATTGGGTCACGATCGATGAACTCGGGCTCGAAGTGCACCTGGTGAAGGAGAACGAGGTCTTGTCCGAGGACTCCCGGTCCCATGAGAAGTTCATGCACGGCGTAAAAGTGTTGATGGCGAAGAACTACATCGACAACCTGTCCGAAGAAACGCGCAAGGGGATGCTTGAGAAGGCGCGCCAGGGCATTTGGCCCTCGTTCGCGCCGCTCGGGTACAAGAACGTGATCGGGCCGGACGGCAAGCGCACCATCGTCCCCGACCGGGACATCGCGCCCCTCATCCGCACCATGTACGAGCGGTACGCCACCGGCAAGTACACGCTGGAAGAGATTGTCGAGCTCGCGCACGCCGATGGGCTGGCGTACCGGAAGAGCGGCAAGCCGTTGCCGAAGTCCAGCGTCCACAAAATCCTGCGGAACCGGATCTACAGCGGCGACTTCGATTTCGCCAGCGTCACGTACAACGGGATGTACGAGCCGATCGTCTCGCGCGAGTTGTGGCAGCAGGTTCAGGGCGTTCTCGACGGCCGCTATGCCCGGAAGACGCGCAAGATGAAGCGCGACTTCGCGTTCAGCGGCCTGCTCACCTGCGGCCACTGCGGCTGCGCGCTGGTTGGCGACGTTAAGAAGGGGAAATATACGTACTACCATTGCAGCGGTTATCGAGGCCGCTGCCCCGAGCCCTACACGCGGGAGGAAGTGCTGGAGCAGAAGTTCACCGAGATCCTGAGGGGTATTTCCTTCAGCCCCGAGGTGCTGGACTGGGTTGCCGAGGTCGTTGCGGACGGCCATGGCCATGAGCGGCAGGAGCATGAAGACGCCGTCGCCCGTCTCCGGCGCGAGCACCAGCGCATCCAGGACCGCATCGACGCGATGTACTTGGACAAGCTCGACGGCCGGATTGACGGCGAGTTCTACGACCGGAAGGCGGCCGAGTTCCGGGCCGAGCAGGCGCGGATCATGGGCGACATCGCGGCGCACGAGACGGCCATGCAGGCGTACACGCAGGAGGGCGAGCGGCTCGGGGAGCTGGCCGGGCGCGCCGCCGCGCTGTTTGAGGCAAAGCCGACGGCGGAAAAGCGGAAGCTGCTCGATTTTGTCGTCGCGGGGTGCCGATGGAAGGGCGGGGAGATGGAGGCGGTGTATAGGGAGCCGTTTGGGCTTCTGTTGCCGGCCCGGATTGCGGTCGCTCCCCCCAGGGCCGGGTTGCCTCCCGGCTAGAGAGTAGCCCGCTAAAGAGCGCTGAACGCCTTCTCATGGAAAGATCGGTTCGGTGATTTCCTGCTTCCAAGTGCGTAAGACAGTCCACTTCCGCACGTTTGGAACAATCGCCCGCGCGAGGGCGTCTGTGGAAACCCGTCGAGCGGAGTTCGTCGCTAGCTCGAATTCAGTGACTGAGCCAAGCACAAAAGTCGGCGAGACATTTTGCCGAACATCAGCGTCGGACATCCCCGGATTTGTCTGGACCCGATGGGGCGAACTCTCTATATCCATTTTGCGATGAGTTTGCGTGTAGGGAATTGAAAGAGAAGAAACCAGCCCCCGCCCAGCCTGAGGGGACCACGGAGCACCGTTAGGAACGCGGGCGGTTTCTCAGCATCTGACGAAAGGAGGTCCACTTATGTCCGACGTATTGCACGACATCGTAGAAGCGGTTACTGGCGCTTCCAATCTCCCGGGCTCCGACGACGAGGACTGAACAAGGAGGTGAGCAATGCTCCAGTTCAAGCTGGCTCCCGACGAAACCGACCGCGGAGAGACTTCCCGTACGGACGTCGTCCTAGAACTCCCGTGGTTGCTACCGGAACTTGCCGATGAGCCCTAGAGGGCTTCGTCGCTGAGTACCTGGCGCGCTGATTTCCGTGAATCAGCGCGCCTTCTATCCTTTGACTCTACTTCTGCTCTCGGTTCGTGTCCATTCTATCGAACTCCGCTGCAGAAAGCTCCGACTGGTAATACCTCATCCGTGCTATTGCCCTCCGAAGTTCCGTCTTCACAGTCGCAGTGGAAACATGTTCCGTAGCCGCAATGGCTTCAATAGACAGACCAGCGACATATCTCAAATTCAGCATCCTACCGCGCCGTGGATATGCTCCTTCAAGCCGGCGCAGAGCTTCGTCAATCTCAATGGCCTGTATAACCTTCGCCTCAAACCAATTTCGATTCTTAGTGGGCTCGCTCACATTTGTAACATCTTGTCCGCGCTCACTCAACTCCTGAAGCGAGCCTATATTGCCGCATCCGCGCTTCAGAGCTCCGCGTTCGCGAGCATAGTCGATCAGAAGGTGGCGCATAGCGACCGCCATTGAGGCGAAAAACTCATCCCCGGACTCCCACTTGAACTCGGCAGGTCCCTTGCCAAACAGCTTAAGGTAGAGTTCGCTCAACAGACTGCTGGCCTGCATACTAGTACCGGCGTTCTCGTTTCTAACCATTTTCCGAGCCAGCTGCTTTAGGCCATCATGCGCCGTCGCAAATATTTCTTCGTACGATCTCCCCCGTCGATGAAGATCGTCAAACACCTCCGCCACCTTGCGATGGCGCGACTCATCATCCGATGAACTTGACATAATCGCAATAATTCTACCCAATATTCGCCCGATTTGCGTGTTGAGTTTCGGAAAGCAGTACTGCCCATTGAGGCCTGGAAACGGGTAGATTAGAATCTCGGCAGGTGAACCCAGCATGACTGATTCGAGCAATCGTGATCGCGCCGCCGATATAGGCGACGAAGCGTTGGAGTTCGATGCGGGCGAAGAACGAGACTTGTTTATTCGCTCGCGATGTTCGGACGACCCTGTGATGATTTCCCTGGTGCAGCGATACGTTGAACAGGCAAACACGCCGCTGGACGACGAGAAAGAGGAAGAGGAGACTCTCGCCGGGCGACAGGTCGGCCCATGGACTCTCCGAAGGTTGATCGGCCAGGGCGGCTTCGGCATTGTTTATCTGGCAGATCGAACGGATGGTCAGGTTCGCCAGACCGCCGCGATCAAATTCCTGAAGGGCACGGTCCATGCACCCGGGAGCGAAGCTCGCTTCCGAGACGAGCGGCAGATGCTGGCGAATTTGACCAACCCCTACATCATCAGAATGCTCGACGGCGGTGTCACGGTCGAGGGACAGCCGTACATCGTCATGGAGTACGTCGACGGCAGTCCGCTTGACCTATACTGCCGGCAGCGCCAGATGAGTATACAGGACATTATCAACATCTTTACGAAGGTTTGCGATGCCGTATCACATGCGCACAGTTCCGGCGTAATACATAGGGATCTCAAGCCGAGTAATATTTTGATCACATCTGATGGTACGCCTCGGCTTCTTGACTTCGGTCTAGCGAAGCTCATCGACCCCTCTAATCGCTCAGCTGCTTTGCCACACTCATCCGCTGTGACCGGAAGAATTGGAACGGAGCGCTATATGAGCCCTGAGCAGGTTCGTATGTTGCCGAGCCGCGTCTCGACTGACGTATATGCGCTAGCCGTAATACTCTACGAGCTTCTCACTGGAGATTCGCCGTACGGCCCACCAGATTGCGAGGAGAGCCTTGACCATAGGATTTGCACTAGAATTCCCGTCCTGGCAAGTCAAGCGGCACCAGATCGTAAACGAAAGCGTGAGCTGACTGGCGATATCGACACGATACTCGCCGTCGCGCTTCGAAAAGAGCCGGACCGGCGTTACCAATCGGTCGCCGATTTTGCCGACGACCTTCAAAGGCACTTCCGCAATGAACCGATTAAGGCGCGCCGAGCAGCATTGTACACGGCAGGGCGATTTATTATGCGTAATCGGATCGCCGTCGTGCTTGCGATGGCCGTAGCACTATTGTTGATCGCTGGAATTGTCACTACCACATTCATGCTGGTGAGAGCGCGCCGCTCCGAGGAGAAAGCGCAGGCAATCCTTGAGTTCCTTTCAGAGGACCTTCTCCACCAAGCGAGCCCCAACAAGCAAGCCGACGCCGCGCCGCATCAACTGGACCCGGCGATGACGATTCGCACGTTGCTCGACAGGGCTGCTTCACGTATTCAAGGACAGTTTACGTCGGAACCTGAGATTCAAGCGGCTATCTGCGAGACAATTGGCGTCACATACAACGATCTCGGGTTGTATACCCAAGCGACACGGCAGCTCCAGCGGGCACTTGCACTTCGCGAGCGCATTTTAGGTTCAGAGCACCCAGACACGCTTACAGCTCTTGATAGCCTTGCGAAGGCCGAAATTAATGAAGGAAAGGTCGCCGACGGTGAGGTTCTCTTCAAGCGTCTTTTGAATGCGAGAACGCATGCCCTGGGGCCTAGTCATGGCGACACCTTGCGCACTATGGCTAATCTGGCGGCTGTTTACGAGAGACTCGGGCGATATCCTGATGCCCGTAGGCTGTTCCAGAAGGCGTTTGAGGGTGAATCCAGGGTTCTAGGTCGGTATCATCCCGTTACCATCACTTTACTGGGGAACTTAGCGCAAGTGTCTATGAGCGAAGGAAAGTACAACGACGCTGAGCGAGGATTGTCGTTGTTGCTCGAAGAGAGGCAACACGTGCTAGGCGCAGAGCATCCCGATACTCTAAGAGCGATTTATCTGTTGGGGGTATTGCACGAAAAGACGGCAAAGTTCGAGTCGGCTGAGAAGCTGTTCGTGGACTTGGTGAGTATTCAGACCCGACGTCTAGGAGTAACGCACCCCGATACTATGGCATCAACGTACTACCTCGCGACGGTTTACGATGAAATGGGCCGTTTCTCCGAGGCAACCCGTCTTTTCTCAGATCTGCTGCAGATTGAAAAGACGGTTCTTCCGGCGAAGCACCCGCGCGTATTGGGAGTTGAGACTAACCTTGCAGAGGTGTATCAGGAACAGGGACGGTACGCGGCTGCGGAGGCAATGTGTTCTGAAATCTTGGCTGCCCAGACAGTGCTCCAGGGCGGCGAGCATCCTAGCACGCTGAACGTGATGGAGGACTTAGCAGAGGCATACCGAAACGAGAAGAAGTACGAGAGGGCGGAGCTCCTGTTTAAGGACGTTCTGCAGAAGCGCCAGAAGGTATTCGGCATTGACCATCCAGACGTGCTTTACACGCTGGAGAACTTGGCGGAGCTGTATCGGGCTGTGGGAAAATATCACGCAGCAGCGGACGTGCTGAACCGTGTTCTTCAACAGCGAAGTCGCGTCTTGGGCCCCAATCACCTATATACGCTAAGGGCCGTAAATAGTCTGGTCTTTATCCATCAGCTCGCAGGCGTGCGAGACGATGCGGATTCGAGGTTGTTATCGGCTGCTCTATTGACCTTTGAGAATGCTTATCCGCGGCGCTGGGAACGTTTTCGCGCGATGACGTTATTGGGGTCAATTCTGACGGAAGAGCGGAACTTCTCCGCTGCGGAGAGCTTGTTGATCGAGGGGTATCATGGGATGGTTGAACGGCGTGCGAATATCCCGATGCCTTTGGAGGTTCATTTGTTCGAAGCGCGAAGATCAGTAGTGCGCCTTTATGATCTTTGGGGAAAGCCGGAGAAGGCGGCGCAATTGCCGAAGCTAGAGGAGCGCCTCACCGTGAAACGGATAATTGAGTGACGTGAATCGGTCCGGGAAAGCGGCACTCTCCGCCAAGCTGGGCTGAAGCCCGGGTCTTCAGATTGGACCGGCAGTGCGGCCATGGCCGCACTGCCCGTTGCGCTCTCCCCGTTGCGCTCTCGGAGCTATAGTCTAACGAGTATCGCTGAGCACGGCGTCCAATATCTTGGGAATGTTATCCGCGCTCGAAAATATCCAGACGTCGGCAGCGCGAGCCGCTTCCGCGACCACATAGCGTTGCAGTTCCGCCAGGGGGAGGTCGGGTTCGTCAGGTTGCTCCACGATTCCCCAAATAATGTAGCGACTGTCTGGCACGCGTTCCCGCGCGGCGCGATACGTTCGCAATTGAGCGACTGTGCTGTCAAACTGCTGTCCCCCGCTCTTCACTTCGATAATGATTCCGTCGAAACCCGCGCGCGTCCGCTCAAAGTCAACTGCGAGATCTATGCGCCGCGGGATGCGCAAATTAAAAACGTCGACCGCGGACGTTGATAATGCCTCATCCGCGTAATCAGCCAGAATTCGATCGCGGTCGATTGACTGCTGATAATACACGTTCACTTCGTTGGCCCTGATCATGTTGTCGTTCTCGGAGGAGAGCCATCGGATGTCCTGCGGCTTGGGGTCGAAATGACGGAGGACCCTCACGAGCGTTAGCAGTTCAAATAAGGTCGCTCCGTCCAAGGGCAGCGGTATGCGATCGAGTTCTTCGGGTTCAAAAGTCGGACGCAGAGACTCGGCAATGACATCACGGAGGAGCGGCCAACGGGAACGCCTGGCCGTACGCGCCCACCGGTGCAACTGCTCGTCTGTGATTGACCCCGGATCGGCGTTCGGGAAATCCGGCCAGTGGACCTTCCCGTCCATGCGGACGTGCTCAGCATAGAGACGCCATTCGTCTGCAACCCAACGCATCCACCCAGCAAGACATTCCAGCTCGGGTTCGTCAAGCCCAATCCCCGAGGATTGAATGACGTATTCTGGCCGAACTCGCTGAGGCCCCCGGGCTAGAGTGTGCCCCCAGTCTACGGGGCCGTCGATGCGTTCGCTGACGCGCAATCGGGGACTGAACATCCCCATTAGCCGAAGAGCATTACGAGCGATCCAGGGCCAATTGCTGAAGAGGGCACCGCGGAAGGGCGAATACTCTTTTCCTTCGAATATCCACCAACGGCGGATGGGAGCCTGCACGAGACGACTCTGACGCCATGCTTTTAGCTCGACTGCTCGGCGGTTCTTAGAGAGTCTGCCAAGCAGATAATCTCGGATCTCTTCAGCCCAGAGGTCTAGGCTCGTGTCTATCATTCTTTCGCAACGAATGCACGAAGTGCTTCGCTCCATGCCTTGGAACGCCCGAGCGTCCGCAATGATTCAGCCAGGAGGTCTTTTGCGCCCATTCCATCGGGCATTTGGAGTTGCCCTTGCACCCAGGAGCGAAACAGCGAAAAATATGCCACTCCGAATGGAAGCCGATCGTCATCTTCCGCAGGCGACAACAGTTTGGAATCGCGAGCGGCCTCAAAGAGTGCCTGCAATGATTCGTGGGCTTCCTCGCCGCGCGTCTGATCGCCCAGAGCGGTCGGGTCCAGACCGAGAAAATCGAGCACCTCTTCTAAAGATGCACCGGGCAACTCGATTCGCACAAATCTTCTCGCGAGACCCTCACTGATCGGAAACACGATATCGTCCAGACGGGCGTCGTTTACGGTTGCAAGCACGCGGAACGTCGGGGACGCGTCAATGCGTCCGACGCCTAACAGGCCAGCCGGTGCGACGCTGCTGACACTCCCACTTAAGAGGGGATATAGCTCCCCAATGCACCTATCGAGATCGGCGCGGTTCATTTCATCGAGCACGATCGCGCCGTGATGCAATTTCCACGCATCGGAGTTCGTACTCTCTGGATCAATAAAGATGCCCGCGTGCGGTTTAAATTCACCTGTTTCCGTTGGTACGACTCCACCGACCGTGTGAAAAGGTGACCAAGCTGAGTTGCCAACTGTCGTCAGTGGTGCCGCAGAGAGGGGCATCTTGTCAGGAACGGTGTCGAGCCGGGAATCCCAAGCGTAGCCGACGAACTGCGCGAGCGTGGTCTTTCCTGTTCCCGGTGCCCCTGCAAAAAGAACATGAAACCCGGCCTTGAGGTACTGAAGTGCGCGCTCGCCATACGGCCGCAAGCTGCCGGGTAACGACCTCTGCTCCGACTGCTCGGTTTGCTTCACCGGCCCGGCCGCGTCATTGGGCGGCGCGGGCGTCCGAGGCTCTTCAGTTTCCAAGAATGCTCTGCCGTCCAGAATTAGATGAAGCATGACGGCAGCCGAATCTGCCTCGTTGAGCTTCATCAGCTCATGTTTCGCGGAGGACTCCAATTCCGTCGAGAGTTCACTGTCGAGTAGTTCGAGGGCCTCCTGTCCGAGCCGTCTTCTAACCGGTGGTGAGTCGATCGCCTCGAAAGAAATCGGCGAGCGCGCAGGCTGGACGATGCGATCTCGGAATAGCCGAGCAAGGGACTCGGTTGCGTTCTGATGGTCTTTAAGCCAATCTGTCGTGATAGTGCCAATCCCGGACGTGAGGTCGTAGGCGCTGACTTCTCCCGCTATACGAAACCACTTTCGATATACATCCGCGCGGTTGTTGTAGTAGGGTTGTCGTTCGAGGTTCAGAAAGCCGTACACCTCAATTACGGGAGCGAGCTGCGACCTGTCTTGGGGAGCCTCATCGCGATCTGTCTTCCCTAGCGTTGTAAACGTACTCATGCGTCGGGCTCCAGTTGCCCAATCCAAGGCCGCATCGAGCATGATGTCGCTGGCGGTGTTCTGAATAACGGGCGCGAATGACTGCGCACCTCCGTATCTGTAAGCGTTTGTCGCGGTCCACAGGTTCGAATACCCGAAGAAAAATGCTTGGTGTTCGCGTAATTGTTCCCCCGAATTCACGCCAAGGTAGCCGAACCACGGTAGACGCCGGTTGAAGGCAGGTTCCCAATTGTCGGTGCTAGATACTCCTATCAAAAAGCCGATCACGTCGTCCGCAGCCGTATCGGCGACCTTTGGCCAAACCTTATGTAGACGTTCCCATTCCAGTATCGGCGGCAGCCTTCGAGCATGCTCGATCAGAGCCGCGCATATTTTGTCTAATCCGCCGGCTTCGTCGTAATTCACGCCCTTGTACGTCACTAAGCGATCGCCGCGCGCCTGGTCGAAATGCGCCAAGAGTCGCCTACTGAAATCGCGTAACGCCGGCGCTGGCGCAAAATGGCCAGTCCAACGGTCGGCCAAATAGGCGACGCAAAGTCGTCGTTCGGGCAGTCGCCAGTATTCACCGCGTGGATCGAAGTGGACCCGATGCCCTTCGGCCATCTTCGACCCCCCGCGCACGCACTTGAGGAAGTTCAGATTGTGCGCGACGGTCTCTTGGACGTTCTGATTCTCTTCATAGAGCGGCAGAAGCGCTGAAGTCGACGCCGGCTGGGGTCTGATGCATCACGGGAGATTGTAGCGCGATGCAAATTGCACTTTCCGGGCACGTCTCTCGCGCCAAGGCATCTCGGGACTCCCCCGTGTGGACGAAAGTAAAGCGCGCCAAATTGCGGCAGGGAACAAGATGCTGCCGCACTGCCCGATTTCGTCTCAGTGCATTGCATGGTTATGAATGGCGGTTCGGCGTTGCGATTTCGGAGCCGGGCACGTATCGGTTCTACCTCACGTCCGACGACGGGTCTATCCTCTACATCGACAACAGCGAGTGATCCAGAACGACGGAATTCACCCGCTCATCGAGAAGGGAGGCAAGTTGAAGCTTTCCGCGGGGGCTCACCGCATCCGCGTCTCTTATTTCCAGGGGCCCCGAGTCCATGTAGCGCTGGTCGTGCAGGTGGCCCGACCGGCGGAGCGCGAGTCTCATATCTTCCATACTGACGAATTCAAGGCCCGCCGGATGTCGTCTGGTAGAGGGCTGCGCGGACCGCATGGACGAAAGTACGGGTAACGCGAAGGTCATCGGCCGCTGGCACGATAACCGCCACACGCTGGTCACGGAACTCGCCGAGGCCGGGGCTGCGACGAGGTGATCATGAACATTGCGGGGCACGTCTCTCGCGCCATGCTGTCGCGGTACTCGCAGATTCGCATGGATGCCAAGCGCAAGGCCCTGGAAGCCATCGTAAAGAAGAACCCGTGCCCCAGCCCACCCCGGAAGAGAAGCCCACCCGCCCCAGCCCATCCAGTAATCCGCAACTCTCCATCGCACGCCCGGCCACTGTCGAGGGCCGGGCGTTATCATCACAAACTCCGCGCCGCAGCCCACACTCAACATCAACACCTGTCCGCTTCCAAGTGTGAGCAAGTGTACAATGGCGTTACGGCCTAGCCGCTGGGCATCAGCGATTTACCCGGCCTGGAAGGTAGACATGGACAGCGCAGCAGCCCTTGACGATATAAAGCTCGATGGTGAGGATGACGTCAATGACACCTCAGTGGCCATCGCATACGACATCGCAACATACCCTTCCGATTTCACCTTGGCGGGAATTGCGCAGATGTGGAAAGACGGGGACATCACAATCCCGGACTTCCAGAGGGAGTTTGTATGGACGATTCGTCAATCCTCTCTTCTAATCGATTCCTTTCTTAGTGGTCTGCCGGTGCCCCCGGTATTCTTTTATATTGACGAACAGAACAAAAATCTCGTTATTGATGGGCAGCAGCGCATCATGAGTGTCGTCTTCTTTTTGGAAGGGTTCTTTGGCCGGGAGAGCACACACGGCAGACGACAGATTTTTCGCTTATCGGGATTAGACCCAAAAAGCCCATACGCGAACAAGAAGTTCACCGACCTTGACGAAGGGGACCAGCGAAAACTGAAGCAAGCTGTCTTGCGTGCGGTCAACATCCGCCAGCTTACCCCGGTAGGGGAAAGCACAAGTGCGTACCATATTTTTGAACGGTTGAACACCGGGGGGACGCCGTTAAGACCGCAGGAAATCCGAAACTGCGTCTTCATTGGCAAATTCGCGAGCCTTTTGAAGGATGCCAACAAAGATAAGAATTGGCGCTCCATAGTGGGGAGGAAGGTACTTGATAGGCATCAAAAGGATGTCGAGCTGATCCTCAGAGTATTCGCGTTGGTCGGCGCAGTGGATAACTACGAAAAGCCGATGAAGGAATTCCTGAACCGGGCAATGAAGAAGCATCAGCAGGGGGAAACCAAGAAGGTTCAGAGCTTCTTTGAACTATTCCCAAAGGTCGCTCACATGATTGTATCCTCTCTCGGCGAATCACCTTTCCATCTGCGTGGGCCCCTGAATGTTTCCGTGCTTGATTCGGTAATGTGCGTTTTACTAGAGAATTACCCGAAAATTGATCCAGCCAACCTCAGGCAGCGATTTGACAAGCTTGTCCAGACCAAACAGTTTGAAACCTTTACTCAAATCGGCACGACAGACACCAAGACACTTCAGGACCGCATGGAGCTTGTACGAAAATACTTAGTTGCCAAGTAAATGCCCCATAGAGCGCAGTTCAAGCACGCTGACGATATCATTGGCCACCTGAACACCATCGTACCGGCCATCAGCGACCCCTTGCTTCAGGCCAAGTATGTAGGCTTTGTGACAATCGCCGCGGTCACTGTTTACGAGCTTGCAATTAAAGACATCTTTATACGGTTTGCCCAGAAGAAGCACAAGGTGCTGGGGCATTTCACGGAGAGGCATTTTGAACGAATCAATGGAAGGATAAAGGCAGATATTATCGAAAAAGAGTATCTATCGCGCTTCGGCGACAAATACGTGCGGCGCTTCAAGACACGTCTAAAAAAGGTCGCCACAGCACACCTAAGGGCACATCGAAGGGACATCAGGTCGGCATATTCGAATCTGATCACGTGGCGCAACGACTTCACACATGGCGCACGCTTTAGTGCCACTGCCACGTATGCTGAGGTTGTTCAAGCGTATGAGGACGGAAAGGAAATAATACGGTGCCTTGCTGAGGCCATGGTCAGATGAATCTACTGCCACAAGCGACGCCGTGCGCTCCCGAGAAACCAATGCGAACAAACAATAGAGTTTGGGCCATGCTTCCTGGAAATGGCCCGCGTTATACGCTGGCTAAGGGGTAACGACTTCAGCTCAATGCCAAGACGTCCCAGAGAGCACGTTCTCGAAGATATGGCCCGGGCCGCCTTGCGGGAAGCGTTCTCGACTGTAGGGTGGACGACGGAGGATTTGGCCGAGGATTATGGGGAGGATGTGCTGGTCAGGATTTTCGATGCGGGAGAGACGACACCGTTCTCCTTCTTTGTACAATCAAAGGCAACTGACCAAATAGAGCGGTTTATGTCGAAGGACGGAACCCGCCTTGCGTTTTCGATCAAATCGGAACACGCAAAGCATTGGGTGCGGTTCTGGGAGCCGGTCATCCTCGCGCTATATGACGCCAAATCGAAGCAGACGTACTGGGAAGTGATCCAGAATTTCCTCACGTCTCCGCTGCGGATTGGTACTGCATTCAGAACTCGAAAGATCACGGTAGAGATTCCTGCGGACAACCGACTAGATGGTCAGGGACTTGCACGCTTGCGGAATTTGACCAGACGTCGCTTTGAACGGTTTGAACTGCAACGGGAGGGTGCTGAGGTCTTGATCGAGACTCTACGGGAACTGTGGGGCGTACAGATCATCTACGAGCCAGAAGAGGGGATTCTCTTATTACCGAAGGGGCAGTTCGTAGCCGACCCATCCGGCGGGAGGAACTTCACTGCATTTGGCCGTTACGCCGCGCGTCTTGAAGACCTAGAAAAGCGGTTCGGCGTGAAGCCGCAGAGTGCTTTCGAGGGAAGTCTGGATGTCATGCAGCAAGTTATAGAAGGGTTCGAGTCCGGCGGCAGACTCCAAGTTCGAGATCAGGATGGATCTGTGGTCGAGGAATGGCGAACTCTGGAGGAACTCTTTCGGTATTTGAAGCGAAAAGAAGAGCTTGAGGACGATTGACGGTCGCCTCTACAGCAGTGTTGGAATGGAGCGACCTCATGAGGCTCCGATGTGATAGGAGCGAGACTCTGTGCCGTTGCGGCTGCGCCAAAGGACCCCAATTGCGATTTGGTCACTACAGGTTTCCACTACAGTCTGACAGTTTGAAACGCGGCTTTTGCTGACAGGAAAGAACCTAAGCCTAACCGGCAATGATGGCTGTTAACCGAGAATTCTCAGTATTGGCGCTAGCCCGGCACACACCCGCTCACCCGGTGAAGGTTCTGTGCGCTTTCCTGACTGCCGATGGATCGCGTCGCTGTTGTATACGCCCGCGTCTCCTCGAAAGATCAGGAACGCGAAGGCTTCTCGATTCCGGCCCAGCTCGATCTGCTACAATCGTACGCCGCTGGCCGGCAATTCCGAATAGCCCAAGAATTCGTGGATATCGAAACGGCCAAGCAGGCCGGCAGCGCCGCATTTGACCAGATGGTCGCGTTCGCGCGCAAGTACCAGGGCCAGCCCCACCGTACTCGATGAGGAAGCCGAGCGCCTTCGCGCTGGTGGCCTGATGAGCGTACGCGGGTCGCTAAACTGGCCGGCCGCACAGCCGCACTATTTCGGCTCAAAACGAGGAGATGCTCCGCGGCCAGGTGTCGGACTGATACGAGGCGGGACAAAAGTGCAAGGGGCGACATTACAGTGATTGACCTAGAGAGAGACGTTACGGGGCCGTGGCTTCGTGCGACTCATAGAGAAATACCGCCAGCGTCGCGGCGGCTCCGATGGCAAGCTTCGCGTGACGGGCCGGCAAGCCGACATGGTCGGTGGATCGTCCGTGGCCCGTGCCGAACTGATTGCGCAATTCGGCAAGCTGATGCCCGATGGAGCCAAGGTTGTTGAGCAGGACGGTCACTGTCTTTTCCAACTGGACCTGACTTGACAGTTCGGACGGCACAATGGCGAGGCTCTTGACCGTCGCCCGTACAAGGGCAGGCAGATCTTCGTTCTTCGAGGGCGGCGTTCCACGCTCGGTCAGGATTGTTTTGCAGATGCTCTCCAGGAATTCCTTGGCGGTGCCGATCGCAAGTTCCGGGTCTGCGGCGGCAGCTCCCTGGAGGCGCTTAATCTGCTGGGCAATGTAGGGCCCCGTCAGCCGTTCAGCCACACGCTTCGCTTCGTCCAGATGCGGCGCGGGACCGAGAAGCCGTCTATACCCGAACACAGGTTTGTTGGATATCTTCCTGACCGGATGAAACTCCCACCCATCAACATCGAGGGCCTGGTTATACTCGGTCACCATCGCCAGAGCGTCCTCCGTATCGGGCCTTACAACAGGATGCACCGTCTCGGCGAGGAATTTTAGAAATGCCTCGTCAGGGCCAAAAAGCAGGTCAAAACGTTCATCGGTAAAGACCCAGTCGTCGGACCAGTCTGAGTTCATCACGCGATGCTTCCAGATGTCCTTCGCCGCGTTGTCGTACTCGGGCCGGTAATCGGTGCTTGGCATGCGCTTAAGATCGTAAATACGCCCGAGGAATTCGTCCTCCTGCATGGTGCCCGACCAGTGGCGACCCACTGACAGGTAGTCGATGATTGACCGTCGGGTCACTTCGGTGATGGTATTTGCCGGTTCCACACTGGCCTTTTGCATGTGCCGTATCATAGCTCCTTCTCCTTTTCGTCCTTACGATAACTTGCGATATTCGCGGGCGCGCCGTCTCTCCGCCTCGCGGAATTTCGGTGAACTGGAACGGCGTCTCCAGTAGGCTTTCTTCCGTGCTCGGCCAGCGTCGGCGAAGCAGTCGGGATGGTAGATTGGTTCGCCCTTCTTCGAGCGGGCGCGCTGCTTGTTCGCGCGCCCGGAGTGATCGTAAGGTATCGGCATGCCACATCCGGAGCAGCGAAGGGCGATGGCACCGCTGTCGAGCATCCGCATCAGATCGAGATAAAGCGCCGCCTCGAAGTTCTCGGGCACGATGTCGAAGCGCTGTGACCGTAATCCGCCGGTCTGTTGAATCCTGGACAACAGATCAAGCCCCTCCGCAACGGAGCTCTCATATTTGGCAAGGCGCTCCGCGATCGATTTCCTGCGTCCCTCAAAGAGGGCGAGCTTTTCCACGCTCGCAAGCCATTCCATTACGGCGGTCCTGGAGATGCTCAGGTCCTGGTCGCGCGGATAGTTGAGAATGAATTTCTCGAAGAAGCCGTCTTCCCGAAAGTCGAGTTCTTCCGCAAGCGCAAGATCGCCATCGCACGCGTCGGCGAGGATGCATTTTGTCAGTGAGCTCGGTCCATGTCCGCCGTAGCCCCATTCGAATCCGGTACCGTTGGCCTCGCGGAAGGGGCTGTCCGCATGAGGCAAAGGATACCGTTTGCCTTGCGTATCCTGGACCCACACAAACACACGGGCATGAGGGCCGCGGCGCTCGCCGAAATAGATCCGCTGTGGATCGGGCGACGGCACGGGCGTCGCCTGCACAACATGGCGGACAAAATACGAGAGGCCGAAGCTCACCGCGTCCTCGTAATCGGAAGACTGTTCAATCAGCGCGGCATGAGTCTTCGTGAGTTGCTCCCGAACGAATTCCGATTGCTTTTCCGGCAACCACCAGCGTTCACCCCAATCACCCTGGCCTAGGCGATCATCCTCTGCCTTCCGGCTGAAAAGCCCGTCCATAATCCATTTCAGCCGGTCCTGAATAGGCGCGACGAGGTGGCCGCAGTCGCGGGTCTGTAATGGCGTTGGGAAGCAGAATCTCCGGTGAAAATCCTCCGTCGAAGCGTTCCCGTGCAGCATGCGCCATAACAGCATTGCCGTGCGGTGGCGCGGAGCATCCCAGGACCACATGCTCTCGACTGGGTCATACCAGACGACCTCGTCCGCGGAATGCGCCTTCAGCCGGGCGTTGGTCTGCTCGGTGGAGTGGTCGCACAGCCAGAGCATGAACTCCGCTATCGAACCGTCATCAAGACTGATTCTGCAGAATTTGGTGCAGGCCCATTCCTCGGGGTGGGTTTGGATCTTGTACTTCATGCCTTAGTATGGCTTGATCGCACTAGACGCACAATGGGCTGTACGGTATCTAGTGCGCGTCTCAGTGACCCAACCTCATAACAACATTCAATGAAGCTGGCGGATGGAAACCGGAAGTTGGCCGGAATCGGCGTTGTCAGATTGCGCGGGCATCCGGTCTAAACCCTGCCGTTGGATAGGCGAGGTCAGTTGCCCTCTAACGCCCTACGGTGACAGTGGCTAAAGGGCCGAACACTAACGAGCCCGACGCGCACCGGCCGACACCAGGGGTACCGCGGAAATGCATAGAACGGACCTGTCCCTTCGGCTGACCGAATAGGCTATCCTCAAGCCAGAACGCCATGTCCCGCCCCGCCGTCCTGTACGCCCGCGTCTCCTCGAAGGATCAGGAGCGCGAAGGCTTTTCGGTTCCGGCGCAGCTTGATCTGTTGCGATCGTACGCTGCGGGCCGCCAACTCAAGATCGTTGAAGAGTTCGTCGATATCGAAACGGCCAAGCAGGCCGGCCGCTCCGCATTCGGCCAGATGGTCAGCTTCCTGAGCAACACTCCGACGTGCCGTGCCATCCTCGTCGAAAAAACCGATAGACTGTATCGCAATTTCCGCGACTACGTGATCATCAACGACCTCGATGCTGAAGTCCATCTCGTAAAGGAGAACGTTGTCCTCTCGAAGGACTCGCGATCGCACGAGAAGCTGACGCATGAAATAAAGGTCGTCCTTGCCAAAAACTTCATTGACAATCTTTCAGAAGAAACCCGGAAGGGGATGATCGAGAAAGCGAAACAGGGCATCTGGCCATCATTCGCCCCGCCCGGATATCGCAACGTCGTCGGTGCGGACGGCAAGCGCACGATCGAGCCCGATCCCATCGACGGCCCGATCATTACGCGCCTGTTCGAACGATTCGCACGCGGCGACGCGAGCATCAAGGTGTTGGCGGGCGAGTTCACCACGATCCGCGGACGGAGGTTCTTCCCGGCGCAGATCCATCAGGCTCTTCGGAAGCGAATCTACAGTGGCGATTTCGATTTCGATGGGGTCACGTACCGTGGCACCTACACGCCGCTCGTAAGCCGCGAGATCTGGGAACGCGTGCAGGCCATCCTGGAAGGCCGCAAATCGAGCCAGTCACGCCAATGGAAGCGCCAGTTCGCCCTCAGCGGCCTGGTCAGGTGTGGTCACTGCGGCTGCCTCATAGTCGGCGAGTTGAAAAAGGCTCGCTACGTCTACTACCACTGCACCGAGGGCCGGGGCCGGTGCGACGACCCATACGTCCGCGAAGAGAAGCTGCTGGGCGAGATGACGCGCGCGTTCGGGCAACTGGTGATCGCACCCGAGACGCTCCGCTGGCTTGAGGCGACGGTCGCCGAATCGGACAAAACAGAAGCCGGCGCGCGCGAGCAGGTGCTCGGGCAGCTGAAGGCCGAACGCGGTCGGCTCCAGGCGCGAATCGAAACCATGTACCTCGACCGGCTCGACGGCCGAATCTCGGCGGAGTTCTTCGACCAGAAGTCGAGCGAATGGCGGGCACAGCTGAAGCAGATCGAGGCGCGCATGGCGCAGTTGGCGACTACTGGCTTGCGATCAGCCACGGAAGCCGTACAGATCATGAAATTGGTGAGCGACGCCTGCGGCGGCTACCAGGACGCCGAGCCGCAGTACAAACGCGCCTTGGCGGCCGAGCTGATGCAAAACGCCACGTGGAAGGCCGGAAAGTTCGAGAGCTCCTGGAAATCGCCGTTCGACAAAATGGCACTCTCGAACTCCGTAAGCCGAACGAAAGGCAGGGAGAAAAGCGGTTCAGGGCAGGATTTTGAAATCTGGCTCCCCGGCATGGATTCGAACCACGATTCACGGCTCCAAAGGCCGCTGTCCTACCATTAGACGACCGGGGAATTTGGCGGGAGACCTGTTCCCGACCATCTTAGCCGTCTTACCCGGTCCCCCGCAATCACTCTGGTACAATTGCGCCTGGAAGCCAATCTTGGCCGGTGCTGGGCGCGGGCTTCAAACCCGTTGTGCGGTACTCTGTGTCGCGGGTGGGTTCGACTCCCACTGGCTTCCGCCACGCCTTCGCCGACGCCCCTTCCCCCTTTTGTGCGTTCCTCCACGTATTCCGCCTTTGTGGCGGTGATTTCCGGACTTCTTTGGCGTACCCTGAGGGTATAGCGTTGTCGCTCTGATCCCGACGGCCTTACTTCAGTTCACGCCGGGAGCGCTCCGGTAAAAGGCACCGGAGACTCCAACTTCTTCCATCGCGCCACCGATACCGTCGTTCGCGGGCCTTCGCCGTAGCGATGAACCTTGGTTAGGGAGATCTGAAATGCCGAATGGCGCAAAGACAAGTCCTTCCCGTGAGATGGAAGACGCCCTGATGTACCTGCCCCGAAAAGGGGTCACCGACTTCCGCAAGGGCCAGATCATTTTCGATGAGCACCAGCCATCTCGCGGCCTTCACCTCGTCGTGCAGGGTCGGGTGAAAGTCACCATCCCGCTCGACAACGGAGCCCAGACCGTCGTCGACATCTTTACCACCGACGATTTCTTCGGGGAAAGCTCTCTGCTCGGCTCGCGGCAGTATTCCGAACGCGCGCTGGCGCTCGATAACGTTACTTTAATGTCCTGGACCGGTCCGGAAATCGAGGAGCAGATCGAACGCCAGCCGCGGCTCGGCGTCGCCTTGCTCCAGATGCTCGTCAAGCGCGGGCTCGACTACGAGGAGCGGCTTCAGAGCTTTGCCCTGGATAAGACCCCCGAGCGCGTGGTGCGCTCGCTGCTGCGCTTCGCCGATCGTCTCGGAACGCGCAGCGAGGACGGCTCCGTGAAGATTCCGCCGCTGACCCATCAGGTCATCTCCGAGTACGTCGGCACCTCGCGCGAGATCGTCACGTTCCAAATGAACCACCTCCGCCAGAAAGGATATCTGCGGTATTCGCGCAAAGGCATTCAGGTCTATACCGAAGCGCTGCGCGAGCATCTGATGTCCCAATCCGGCCAGCGGATCGAGTGGCCTCGGCCGGCGGATGAGCGCAGCCTCTCCGCGGGCGACCGTCCCTATTGATCGCCCATTTTTGGCAACTTACTTTGGGCAGCAGGCCGGTACTGCCCAAATTCAGTCAAGAAAGGCGTTTACGGCTCCGCTAGATTCGTGATTGGACACCCGATCCGTGAGGCCGTATGACGCTCAACCGGCTCGTTTCCGCTCTTGCATTCTTCGGCTCGTTGGCGCTCGCCGCCGATTCGCCGGACGTGGGTAAATCGTCGCCGCCCGTCGAAGTGCGCGTTGCGACACCGCGCATGACGATCGCGCTTCCCCCGGTCATGCGGAAGCTCGAACCGCAGGACAACGTGGTTGTGCAACTCCCGGGCGGCCTGCCCGCGCCCGAAGAGCCCATCCCACATCGCGTGGTGGCCACGCGCCCCTTCGTACTACAGCAGGTCGCCGTTCATCGCGATGCTCCGCCGCCGCTGCTTCCTGCGGCTCCGGCAATCGCCCCGGCTCCCCTCAAAGCGGATCTTCCCTCCGTTCTGAAGGCTCCGAAGCCGAACCTCCCCGCGGACCTCGAACGGGATACCGCCCTCTTCTGCCAGCGCCGGATCGGCGACTGGACCGAAGCCGAAGCGCGCAAAGTCCTCGGTGAACCCCTCCGGCAGCGCGTTGCATACGATGACGACCAGACCGAGAGTGGCCGTATCTTCGCCTTCGCGGACCCGACCGGACGCTACCGCGAACTGGAATTGGATTTCAGCAAGGGCACGGGCCGGCTGCGGACCGTGTTCGTCTATCCCTGGAAGCTCACCTGGCAGGAATGCCGGCGCGTCTGGGGCGGCAACGTCAGCTCCACCGAGGCAAACAAAGGCCGAAAGTTCTACTCGTACCTGAATCGCCGGCTCGACGTGCTGGTCGACCCTGGCGGGAAGGTCATCAGCCTCGGACTGTATTAACACGCCGCAAATATTCGGAAACCACCCCCGCTGCCCGAGCGTTTAACAGTTAGAGCTACGTAGGCCTGGTGAAAGGGCGTATAGTGTAGCTAATAGGAGTTTTCGGGCAATGAGAATCCGACTCGTTCAGCCGACCGCCGTCCTCGCCGCTGCAAGCCTTCTGGCCGCAGGCTCTTGGGCCGGCGACAACAAAAAGAAAAACCCCGATGAGATCGGCAACCGCGACGTCGGCAAGGGCGTGAACTTCTACTCCCTCGAAAAGGAAATCGCGCTCGGCAAGCAATTGGCGCAGGAGGTCGAGCGCCAGGCGAAGATCATCGACGACCCCGTGATCGCCGAGTACGTGAACCGAGTCGGCCAGAACCTCGTTCGCAACTCCGACGCCAAGGTGCCCTTCACCATCAAGGTGCTGGATTCGGAGGAGGTCAACGCGTTCGCTTTGCCCGGCGGATTCTTCTTCGTGAACTCCGGCCTGATCCTCAAGGCCGATAGCGAATCCGAGTTGGCCGGCGTGATGGCCCACGAGATCGCTCACGTTGCGGCGCGTCACGGCACCAAGCAGGCTACGCGCGGCGAGATCATCAATTTCGCCACCATTCCCCTGATCTTCATGGGCGGCTGGACCGGGTATGCCATCCGGCAGGGCGCGGGCCTTGCGATTCCGCTCGGATTCCTGAACTTCTCGCGCGAGATGGAAAAGGAGGCGGACTTCCTCGGCCTCCAGTACCTCTATAAATCCGGCTACGATCCGACGTCCTTCGTGGATTTCTTCGAAAAAATTCAAACGCTCGAAAAGAAGAAGCCGGGGACGATTTCGAAGGTGTTCTCCACCCACCCGATGACGGACTCTCGCATCAAGTCGGCACAGGAAGAGATTCAGAAGATTCTGGTGGCCAAGCCCGAGTACGTGGTCAACACGTCCGAGTTCAACGACGTGAAGAACCGGCTCGCGATGCTGCACAATCGCCGCAAGGTGAACAACGACGATCCCAACCGTCCGCGGCTGCGGCGCGCTCCGGGAAGCGGCACCGGCCCCGTCGACGAGAACGAAGACGGAACCAAGGCCAAGCCCGATCAGGACGAGCGCCCCACGCTGAAGCGCCGCGAAGGCGGCCAGTAGCCCAGCCCCCGGGAAGAGCGAGCGAGCAGTCCGGCGTGTCGTTCAGCGCGGCGCCGCTCGCCGCTTACTTCTTCGCATACTCCTTCTCGAATTTATTCCGGCTGTTGAAGAGGGTGAACCCCCCGTCGGGACGCACGGTGACGCGCAGCCACTTGCCTTCGCAGATCTCGTCCACGTTGGCGATGACCGTGTCGCTGGAATTGTGCTCCTTGCCGCCGGCGATCGCGAAGTGCAGCTGCCATAAGTCTTCGAGCCCGGGCGATTGATGGATGATGTCCCAGGTCGAGGGCGAACCGCCCTTGCGCGCCCCGTTATCCATGATGGCGACGCGCGGATGAATGGCATGGATCAGTTGCGGTGAACTCGATTGGTCGATGCCATGGTGCGAAACGATGTGAATGTCGATGGGACCGAGCTTGTTAGCGGGACACACGAGATTGAACTCTTTATTCCAGGTGAGATCGCCGAGGTCCAGGATACGCACTCCGGCAAAAGTCGCCAGAATCCCGACCGATTGCGCGTTTTCGCTGCGATCCTCCTCATGACGCTGGAGCGTCGCGCAATCGGGATTTGGCTGGCCGGCCCCCTCCAGCGGTCTGGCGATGGCTTCGCCCGCGGACTCCACTACTTTCACGTCGAGCCCTTTAATCGGGATGGTGTCGCCGGGCTTGACTTGCAGGTGGGCGCCTTTGTCGCGGAAAGTGGTATAGGCATTCCACAGGACGTCGGCTTCCTGGCCCGACTCCACCGAGGCCCCGTGATCGACGAAGGTGTGAATGGGCAGCTTCTCGGCAAGCTGCGGGACGCCGCCGACGTGATCGGTATGGTAGTGCGTGATGACGAGGTAATCGATTTTCTTTACGCCCGCCGCTTTAGCCGCCGCGGCGATGCGCTCGGCGTCGCGATGGTTGTGGCCGGGCCACCCAGTGTCGACGAGGAGGGATTCGCCGCCGGGCGCCACGAACAGAGTCGCCTGGCCGCCCTCGACGTCGATGAAGTAGATGTCGAGGTTTTTGGCGGCGGGCAGCAATCCTGCGGCGAGCAGGAAGAATGCAAGAAGCCTTCGCATGCCCGAATCCTATCATGCGCTCGACGGGTGTTGCGGGAACACGGCGGCATTCCGTACCGTATGTATAAATAGATGCCCTTCTGCCACCAGTGCGGAAACCAGGTCGGAGCGGTGGACAGCTACTGCGCGCGCTGTGGCGCCGCGCAGCCGCCCGCTGGCACGCCCGGAGGGCCGCGGCCCGATCCATTGGCGTCGATCAATCCCCGAACCGCGGCGATCCTCTGCTACATTCCCGCGGTGGGCTGGATCGCATCCATCATCGTGCTGGCCGCGGACAAGTTCCGCTCCAACCGGGTGGTCCGCTTCCATGCTTTCCAGGGCCTGTATCTCTTTGTCGCCTGGCTCATGAACGATTGGGTCCTGCGCCCTCTGTTCCTGCTCGCGCCCGGTTTTCACGTGCACCGGATCATCGAAGCCGTGCTCCTGGGCATGTCGATTTTCATGATGGTCAAGGCGTCGCACGACCAGGCCTACGCTTTGCCGCTGTTCGGAGAACTGGCGCAGCGATCTGTCGCGGAGAGTTGAGGGGAGATCGGTTAATCGTTCCGATTCTCGGGAGGCGACGGAGGGGTCAGAATCTCTGGTGGATCCGCTGTCGCACCCACTTCCCCGATGCGGCGGACGTAGAACGCGGCGCCGAGCATGGTGGCGGCGATGGCTTGCCAGAGCATGGCGCCGCTGCCCGGATCCACGTATGCCGCGGCGGGCGACGGCGGAAACAGAAGCAGAAAGACAATAGCCATAGGACCGCGTTCCTATCGCCTGTTGGTTGGAGCCTACCGCTGACCCCGCAATCTGCAAACGGCTCGAACGACCATTGCGCAATTAACGGAGGGGGCGGCGTTTCTCGCCCGACGGCTGCCCGGCAGACCGCATCGCCATGCGTTGCGTAGCGCGCGAATCTTCGGTACTAGAACACTTAAGTAAGGCCGTCAATAGCGCGGAAAACGGCCGCTGCACGTTTCTTTTTGGGGTTTTACCCGGCGGTAGTGCGTCATTCCCCTAGGGAGGTTCGTTGATAACCTCGGTTAACGGCCTCTTATCCCCCTGACCCTAGTGCCTTGAGAAAGCACGCGAGCAGCGCGAAACTCTAACCCATGACGAAGCACTTCGCACTGTGGGGTTGAAAGGCCCCAGGACGCGCGGCCCGGCCCTCTAAGCGGGCCGCGTGCCACCCGGATTGACGGGATTGCGGGGTGCTGAGTCGCACAGACAGGTTTCGAGCGAGAGCAGTAAACTGAGGCTTCTTGCGCGCCGAGCGCGAAGGCGCGACTTCGCGAGCGCGGTTCCGTTTAATGGCCCTTCCCGATGCCCTGCCAAACGCCCGTGCCGCACTCTGATTCGCAACGGTCCGACGGATGAAAGACGGCTGCTGGAAGTGCAGAGAGTTGCTCGATCTTGCGACGCTGGCGACGCTCCGACATATGCGCGCTCTGACGCGGCTCGAATTGGCTGAGCTGCGCGGCGAGCGCGATCTTCTGCCGGCGCTGCAGATCGTCGTCGGCGAGACGTGCCGCTCCCGGATCAAGGCGCAGGAAGCCTACAAGCAGCACCAAAGCATGCACGAGACCGCCGCGAGTGGAGGCGCCGCCTAAGCGACGTCAGCGGCGGGTCGGCTGCCGTAAGGGGGGGCGGGAGTGGACGGGGGCTGCCGCGTGAAGGTCCACCGCGGCCTTGACTCCAATGATTCGCGCCGACGCCGCGTCCAGCTCCTCCGATAGCGTCGTAAACCGTCCCAAGTCGGCTTCCGCCATGGCTAGGTTCAAGCGGTCTTCAATCCTCGCGCGCTGCTTGAGCGCTTCCTGGTAGCCTTTGGCGAGGCGGCGGCATTCGCGACACATGGAGTCTCACCCCCGACACGTCCAATCATAAATGGGAGAACAGAACCGGAAAGTTATTTAGCCTACAAGAATGATTGGAATCGTAGGTAATCTGCCGGATGGGAAAGTCGGGAGAGTTGCTACGTTCCGCAACCGCGTAGTATATTTATTCATAGTAGAGAATAATCAAACATGCGGGTCAACGTAGCCATCGTGGGCTACCGCGGATATAGCGGAGCCGAGCTCGTCCGGATTCTGGACCGGCATCCCCAAGTCCAGACCGTAATGCTCGAACACCGCGACAATGCGGCGAACTCGCCGGCGCTCCGTAAACCCGCCGCAAGAGAACACTTGCCGTGCACGGCCGAAGCGGTTCACGACGCCGGAATTGGGTTCGTTTTTCTCGCTACGCCACCAGAAGTTTCGATGGATCTCGCGCCCTCGATGTTGGGGGCCGGCGCGCGGGTCGTCGATCTGTCGGGCGCGTTCCGGCTCCGGACGCCGGAAAACTACGCCGCCTGGTACAAAGAGCCTCACACCGCTCCGGATCTGCTCGCCGAAGCGGTCTACGGTCTGCCGGAGTTCTGCCGCGAGCGGATCCCGGCGGCGCGGCTGGTCGCCAACCCCGGCTGCTATCCGACGGCTGCCAATCTCGCGATCCGGCCGCTTCTCGACGCGGGCGTCGTCGACCGGGCCGCCGGGATCGTCTGCGACGCCAAATCCGGAGTCAGCGGCGCCGGGCGCAAGCCCAGTCTCAAAACGAGCTTCTGCGAGGTGACCGAAAATTTTTCCGCGTACTCGATCCTGAAGCACCGGCATGTTCCGGAGGTTCTCCAGGTTTCCGGGCTCCAGGAACGCGAATTCAGCTTCACGGCGCAACTGCTGCCGCTCGATCGGGGGATTCTCGAGACCATATATCTGCGCCTGTCCGACTCCGCTTCGGCCGAGGACCTCGTCGCCATTTACGAGAAGCGCTACGCGGCCGAGCCGTTCGTCCGCATTTACAATCCGGGACACGCGCCTGATCTGCACACCGTCGCCCGCACGAATTTCTGCGACATCGGCGTGACGGTGGATCCGGCGACCGGCCGCGCGGTAGTCGTCAGCGCCATCGACAACCTGGTCAAGGGAGCGGCCGGACAGGCCATCCAGAATATGAACCTCATGCTCGGATTCCCCGAGACGGAAGGCCTGCTTTGAAGCTGCTCGTCAAGCTCGGAGGCACGCTGCTGGACACGCCGGCGCTGCGCGATTCGCTCGCGGAGCAGATTGCCGCGGCGCGAGGGGCAGGGCATCGCATCGTGGTGGTGCACGGCGGCGGCAAGCAAATGACGCGCTACCTGGCCGATCGCGGCATCGAAAGCCGCTTCGTCGGCGGCTTGCGGGTGACGACGCCCGAAACCATCGACGCCGTGCTGAAGGTTTTCGCCGGCACGGTAAATCATGAACTGGTCGCCGCGCTCAATCGTGCCGGCGCGCTGGCCGTCGGTATCTCCGGAATCGACGCACTGCTGATGGAGGCGGAGCAGATGTCGCCGGAGTTGGGCGCCGTGGGCCGGGTGACGCGCGTCAATCCTGCGCTGCTCGAACTGCTCGTGAGCCAAAATTACGTCCCGGTGGTAGCGTGCGTCGCGGGCGACCGCCAGGGCGCCATCTACAACGTGAATGCCGACCAGATGGCGGTTGCCTGCGCCGCCGCCTATCGCGCGGATCAGCTCATCTTCCTCACCGACGTGGAGGGCGTGCTCGACGCCGCCAAACAGGTGCGTCCACTGCTTACCGCCGCCGAGAGCCAAAAGCTCGTCGCTGACGGGGTCGCGACTGGGGGCATGCAGGCCAAGCTGAATGCAGCGCTGGATGCGCTCAGCGGCGGCGTCGAGCAGGTGAGGATCGCACCGGGGGCTGCCCCACAGGTGCTCGAACGCATCCTGGCCGGCGCCGAAATCGGCACGCGCATTGCGCCCGCGGGGGTGGCGGCATGATCTCCAGCCTCCGCGCCGACGCGTTTGCCGAATCGACCAGCGGCGCGGCGCTCACCGTCCGCAAAGCCGTGATGCACGATATCGCGCCGATCCTCGAACTTATCAACGGCTATGCGGCCGAAGGCGTGATGCTGCCCCGCACCGAGTTCGAAATGTCGGAGGCGATCCGCGACTTTACGGTTGTGACGCTCGGCGACAAGCTCCTGGGCTGCGGCGCACTCCACTTCTATAGCCCGACCACGGGAGAAATCCGGTCGCTGGCCGTCGCACGGCACGCCAAGAAATATGGTGTTGGGCGGAGACTGGTCCAGGCCTTGATCGACGAGGCAGACCAGTACGAACTGGACGCAGTCTTCGCGTTCACGTACGTGGTTGAATTTTTCAACAAGGTGGGATTCCACGAGGTCGAACGCGGCGCGCTTCCTTTGAAGGCGTGGAAGGATTGCTTGCGTTGTCCGAAATTCCAGGCGTGCGACGAAATAGCGGTTTTGCGCGTTCTTAGACCGGGCCACTGGGCCGAAGCGCAACGGCTCGGGGCATTACCTGACGACCAACTCATTCAACTCCCAGTTCCGATTGACTATCGAGCCAAATTGTCCTTACCCCCAAAGTAGGGATTTCCGCCACACCCCACAAAAGACCGCAGAAATAGTCCACGTAATTTTCGGCGGCTCGGTATATCATTCTATTTCAGGATAAGAAACCCTGAATTCCGGAACCCGATCCTACATCTTGTGAGGCTAGCATGAGAGCGCAGACCGTTGACGTGAAATCCTCAACCGGCCGGGTCCTTTGCTGCACCGTGTTTCGCCCGGGCGGCAAGAAACTTCTGGCTAAGGGCCATATCATAAGCGACGAAGACGTCCGCGTCCTCGAATCCGAAGGGATGGAGACCATTTGGGTCACCGAACTGGAGGATGGCGAGGTCGGTGAGGACGATGCGGTCTGCCAGGTAGCCAGCGAGATGGGCTGCGGCAGCTTCGAAATCCGGCTCGCCGCCGGAGGCCGCGCCAACCTGCTGGCTACAGAGAATTGTTGCGTGTTGGTGGACGACGAACTGCTGAAGCAGATCAACTGTACCGCTTCGGTAGTGATCGCCACTTCGGTGAATTTTGGTTACGCGGTGGCCGGTCAACGGATCGCCACCGTCAAAAGCGCCCCCTTCGCCGTCTCCAAAGATCAGTTGGATGCACTCATCGGCATCCTCAAAGAGCGCGGCCCCATCCTTCAGGCCCGGCCCGTTCGCGCACCGAGTGTAGGAGTGCTCTACACCGATCCCCTCAGCGGCGAACGGGCCCGTCAGCTTTTCGAGAACATCATGCGGCAGCGGCTGGAGCGCTTCGGCGTGAATGCCAACTTCGTCCTCGCCTGCACCGAGGACGAGAATTCAGTAGCGCGTTGCCTGCAACATCTGTTGCGGTCGAAGCCCAGCGTGATCCTGGTGGCCTCCACCACGGCTCCGGCCGGTCCGGAAGACATCATTGGACAGGCCATGATGCGGGTGGGCGCTCAGGTGGAGAGATTCCTGGCGCCGGTCGAACCCGGCAACCTGCTGCTGCTGGCTTACAAGGACGAAACGCCCATCATTTCCGCCCCGGGCTGCTTCCGGTCCGCCAAGTCGAACGTGGTCGATCTGGTGTTGCCGCCGCTGCTGGCCCGCTATCACGTGACCGGGTGGGAAGTGGCCTGCCTGGGACACGGCGGCCTGCTGGCCTGAGACAAGCTCCTCCACACATCCCGTGACCGGCCCCCTCCGAGCCGATCATGGGCTCCTCAACCGGGCGCCCTTCTCCAGGACGCCCGGTTTTTTTATTCCCACTGGATCCCGCGCGCGCGCATTTCGTCCTGCAACCGGGCGGCGGACTCGAACCGCACGGCGTCGATGCCCAGCCGCCGGGCAGCCTCGACGTATTCGGCGATATCGTCGGTGTAGAAGCACTCCTCGGGACGACATCCGGCGCGCGCCACGGCGGCCTCGAAGATCGCAGCCTGCGGCTTCATCGCCTTGACCTCGTAAGAAAGCACGAGTTCGTCGAAATGGCGCAGCAGCGGATAATTCGCGCGGACCATCTCGAAGTGGAGCGCATTGGTATTCGACAGCAGGACGAGGCGGTACCGCGCCGCGAGTCCTTCCAGCATGGATTCCGGGACCAGCGTATCCGTGAAGATGCTGCTCCAGATGGTGCAGAACTGGTCGTAGTCGACGCGAAGATCAACGCGTTCGCACAACTCGCGGACGAAGTCGCGCGGCTCGATCAGACCGGTCTCGAACCGCTCGACCAGGCCTGTCGCGCCAATGCGCCGCGGAATCTCCGTGGCCGGGTACGGACAGAGCGTCTCCAGCGTGCGGTAACCGCGCTTGAAATCGAAATGGATGAGAACCTTCCCAAGATCGAAGATGATCGCCTTATACGGCATCGTTCTTACAATACGAAAAGGCATGGGGGCCCCGGGGGCTCCGGGTGGGGGGCTGGGGATAGCTTCGGCTGCCCCTCAGAAGCTGAATCCGAACTCGCCGCCCAGGGTCAGCCAGTGATCCTTGGTCTCGAAACCGGGGACGCCGCCCAACGGCTCGCCTTCGGTGCTGCCGCGGATCATGCGGGCGGTCACGCCGATGCGGAAGTGCCGGCCGCTGTCGAGGAAGCCGCTGGCATTGGCGAGCGCATACCAGCCCCAGCCGCTGCGCGACATGCATTCGGGGCAATCGATATGAATGTCCTGGCCGGGCTGGTTGAGCCGCTCGTGGTATTTCATCCAGACGCCGCCCGCTCCTCCTGAGAGCAGGAACCGTCCACGAGCGAAGGGCGCGATGGCGCGGCCGCCGAACGGCAGGAAATACTCGCGGTCGGTGATCTTCAGCGGCCCCAGCCCGGTATTGAGGAAATCGTGCACTTGGGCGGCGCCGAAGATCGAGTCGAACCCGATGTCGGCCTGCAAGTATCGCTGGAAGCGGTAACCGTAGCCGATCCCGAATCCCGGTGCGTCTTCGAGTGAGACGCCCAAGTCGCCGCGCGGGCGCGCCACTCCGCCGCCGATGGTGAAGTTGTGCCTGGGGTAGTAGTCCTGCGCGGCGAGCGGCACGCCGGAGGCAATCAGCAGCAACAGCCCTACAGTTCCGGTCTTCATCGCTCGGTGTGACGCGGCGTGCCGCCGGGGCGTTTCGAGTCCGAAAGGGCTAGCGGCGGAATGGTAAAATTGGAGCCAATTCGTCCGATGCTGTCCATACGCGCCTTCGCCGTCGTGCTCGCTCTGGGATGCCTGGGAACCTTCGTCCAAGCCCAGCCCACCTATTCCCGCGAGGTCTCGCGCATCATCCAGCAGAAGTGCCAGATGTGTCACCGGCCGGGCGATATCGCCCCATTTGCGTTGATGAATTACGACGATGCGCGTGTTCAGGCGCGGGCCATCCGGGGCGCCGTGGACAGCCGGATTATGCCGCCATGGAAGCCTATTCCCGGCCATGGCGAGTTTCAGCACGACCTGAGCCTGAGCGACGAAGACCGGCAGACGATCCTCGACTGGGTGGATGCCGGCTCCCCGGAAGGCGATCCTGCGGACCTTCCGCCGCCCGTCGTCTATGCCGAAGAATGGCGGCTGGGACCGCCCGACCAGATCGTCAGCATGCCGCTGCCTTACGTCCCAATTCCGCGCGAGGACCGCCCCGACCGCTATCGCTGCTTCGTCCTGCCGAACGTCACCGACCAGGACCGCTGGGTCCGCGCGGTCGACATCGTGCCGGGCCAGAGGCAGTTGGTGCATCACGTCCTGCTGTATTTGACCGACGATCCCGACCAGATCAAGCTTCTGAAGCAATTCGAAGACGAAGATGCCGAGCCGGGCTACGACTGCTGGGGCGGTCCGCGGATCACGCCCGGCGCAGGACCGGGCCTGCTCAAGGCCGCCGGGGGACTGTTGGGCGCCTGGGTGCCCGGCATGGCCGTGAGCGAACTGCCGCCGAGCATTGGGCTGCTCGTCCCCAAGGGCGCTTACGCCATCATGCAGATCCATTACCACCTGGACGACGGGCCGGCGACAGTGGCGGACATGACGCGGCTCGGTCTCTATTTCCAGAAGGACCCGCCCAAGAACCGGCTGCTGACACTGCCGCTCTTGAACGATCAGTTCGTGCTCAAGCCGGGGGTCGAAGGGCAGCAGGTGAACATGGAATTTCCGCTCGATCTGGGCGCGTTCGGTCTGCCGCTGCCGGACGCATTTGTCCCCAAGTTTTCGGCGATCGCAGTCGGGCCGCACATGCACCAGTTAGGCCGGAAGATCCGCGCCGATCTGGTCCAGCCCGACAGCACGCAGGTTCCGCTCATCGAGATCGACGATTGGGATTTTCACTGGCAAGGTCTGTATCAGTTCAAGGACCCCGTGCCGCTGCCGTACCGCTCGCGCATCACCGCGAGCTGCGTTTTCGACAACACCACCGACCATGAAGTCCGCTGGGGCGAGAGCACCAACGACGAAATGTGCCTGGTGTATATCGGATTCATCGCCGAGGGCGGGCTTTCATGGCTGCTCTTCGGCAACCCTTCGTGAGCCGCGAACCGCTTCCCGCATACCTCGCTTCTCTCCCGGAGCGCCTGGTGCGCTCGATCTCCGCGTTGGCGGGCGGGGCTGCGCACGAGCTCGGGGAGGCGATTCTTCCGGCGCGCGTGCGGCGCTCGCGGCTGTACTACGCGCTGGTCGAGTCGGTCGCGCGCTTCCTGGTGGAGCAGGTAGGACAGGTCGAAGGCGCGTATCCGCCTGAGGGCGTCCTGCCGGACGACTACCTGATCCGCAACGCCGCCGGGAGCGTAATCGGCATCGCCGGCCTGGCGGCCTTTCACGCATCGCCGCTCTGGGTCTTCGCGGCGCTCTCGGACCTGGCGGGGGCGGGCCGGGAGATGATCGCTGAGATCGCCCGGTCGCTGCAGCAGGAGGGGCTGCTCGAGCCCGACACCCGGTTCGAAACCATGGACCAATTGCTGGACGGACTCGAGCGCACGTCGGCGCGGCTGACGAACGCCGTGAATACGCCGCCGCTCGACGTGCCTCAGTTGCGCGCCGAGTGGGATAAGCTGCGCGCCGAAGCGTCGGACATTCCGCGCGCCCTCCTTCCGCCGGCGCGTAGGATCCGCGCGCAGTGGGACGAGGTGAAGAAAGAAGCCGCGGCGCAAGGCCGTTCGGCGCTCGAGGTCTCGTCGGTGATGGCGCTGAACGCGGTGCGGACGCTGCCGGCAAATGCCCGTTGGCTTTCGAACGTGTTGCGGACCGGCGGCCAGCGTGCGGGCGAATTGCTGGCGCGCGGTCTGCTGGATCACTACCGCGAGACGCTGGGCGAGATCCATCGCACCGGATACGTCCGCTACTGGTTGCGCGAGCTGCGGCCGTACGTGGAAGGCGCCGCGCGCCAGTTCTCGCGCGATCGGATATCGTGGACCGGGCGGCTGCTGGCGCGGCGAAAAGCGCCGAAGAAGTCCGCGTGAGGCCGCGAGCGGTGACGGTCGTCGCCGCATTCCTGTTCTTCGCGACGGCCATGGCCGCAATGGTGGGGCTCTCGCTGTGGTTTCCCAATCGTCTGATGGACAGGATGTGGGAGCTGAACGAGCCGGCCGCCCCGCTCTTCCGGCAGTCACCGCGCTTCTTCGGTTCACTGCTGCTGCTGCTGGCGGCCGGAACCTCGGCGGCGGGGAAGGGATTGTTGCTCGGTAGAAAATGGGCGTGGCGGTGCGCCGTGGGGTTGTTCATCGTCAACGGCTGCGGAGATTTGGTGAGCTTCGCCGTTACGGGAGATGCCTGGCGAAGCGCCGCCGGCGTGGCGGCCGCGGGCGTGTTTCTCTATTTGCTGATGCGCCCGGAAGTACGGAAGCACTCGACCGCGCCGAGGAACTTGGCAGAGGAGCGCGGATGAATTGAGCCACGGTGTATGCCACCGGCCGCGGCGCGATACGTCGCCATCCGTAGTTTCGGAGGCCCGAAGCATATAGGAAGACGGACAGGGAACGAAGGACATTCGCTTTGGTCGAGACGACGGCGCATCCGACCCAAGAGTTTCGCGAGGGCAGGTCGGCGCTTTGGGATGTCGAACAGTGGCGGAGTCAAAGCCGGGGCTTCGCGGATATGGCGACCTTCGATGCCGTATCCACGACCCTGACGGAAGCCGATGGCGTCGAGCAGATCGTGGGCGCGAGCATCTCCCCCAACCTGCTTGCGGTCATCGGCGTCCGGCCGGTCCTGGGGCGCAGCTTTTCGGCGGAAGAAGCCGAGCAGCGTCAGCGGCCGGTCCAGTCTGTGGTTCGGCGTCACTTCCACCGATCCGTTGACCTTCATTGTGGTTTGCTTCCTGCTGATCGCGGTCGCTGTCGCGGCCTGCTGCCTCCCCGCGCGACGCGCCATGAAGATTGAACCCATCGTGGCATTGCAGCAACCGTGACCTGATCTCGGCGAAATGCCGCCCCGGCTTCGGCATCCCTGAATCCGCCCAAACCGTCACGTTTTCGATAATTCCGCATCTTCGTGGATGTAAGGACTTATTTATGGAAATCGACATCCTGCATCGTGGCGGCGTGAAGTTCGAGGCGGTCACGCGCGGTCACCGTCTGGTCTGCGATCAGCCGCCCGCCAACGGCGGCTCTGACACTGGCATAACGCCCCCCGAACTGCTCCTGGCCTCCCTAGGGACCTGTGCCGGATTTTACGCGGCCCAATACTTGAAGGCGAGATCTCTGCCGGCCGACGGCCTCCGCATCAAAGTCTCCGCGGAAAAACTCGCACAGCCGGCCAGATTGGGACAGTTTCACATCGACGTCACGGCCCCTGCCCTCGACCCGCAACATCAGGCGGGGATTCTGCGCGCCGTGAAATCCTGCCTCATCCACAACACGCTGCTGGACGCTCCGGCCATCGATGTGGCGTTGAACGCGGCGGTGGCCGCGTGAGCCGCTAGCGGGCGTACATCGCCTCGATGTCTTCCTTATAGTTCTCGATAGCGCGCGTGCGGCGCACTTTCATGGTGGCGGTCAATTCGCCGCGCTCGATGGAGAAATCGCGGCCCAGAACCCGATACTTGCGCACTTGCTCGAAAGGCGCGAGCTGTCGATTCACGCGCTGCACGGCTTTTTGAATCTCGGCGAGGACGGGCGGCGCCTGCGCGACCTCGGACTCGGGCCGGCCCTTCCACTCGTCCATGCCTTTCAGCGCCTGCGCCGCGGTCGGGTTGATGGTGAAGAGCGCGATGAGATACGGCAGGCGGTCGCCGACCAGCAGCACCTGGCTGATGAGCGGCTCCATTTTGAAAAGGTTCTCCACCCGCGCGGGGTAAATCTTCTTGCCGGTCGAAGAAACGATCAGCTCCTTCTTGCGGCCGGTGATGTAGATGTAGCCGTTGCTGTCGATGTGCGCCAGATCTCCGGTGTGCAGCCATCCATCGCGCAGCACTTCGGCGGTGGTCTGCGGGTCGTCCAGGTACCCGGTGAACAGGCACGGGCTTTTGATCAGCAGTTCGCCGCCGGACGAAACCCGCGCCTCGATGCCCGGCAGCGGTTTGCCGATGCTGCCGGGCCGGGGCGCGTCGAGCGGGTTGAGCGCCGCCACGCCTCCCTCGGTCAGGCCGTAGCCTTCGATGAGCGGCATGCCGATGGCTTCATAAAACTCCGCCAGGTCTTTGCTCAGCGGAGCGGCGCCGGAGGCGGCGATGCGCAGCCGGCCGCCGAACCGCGCCCGCACTCTTCGGAAGAGCACCGCGTCGGCGGCTTTCAACGGAGCGCGAATGCGCCACGGGACCGCCTTGCCTTCGCGGCGGTAGCGCGCCGCGGCCAGAGCCAGCGCCAGCCCGGCATAGAATGCTTTACGGGCGGCCGCCGGGCGTTTGCGCAGTTCGGTGCAGACCGTGGAGTAGATCCGCTCCCACATGCGCGGCGGAGCCAGCAGCAAGGTGGGCCGCACTTCGCGGATGTTCTGCGGCAGCTTCATCAGGCTCTCCGCGAACGTGACCGGCATGCCGCAGCGGATCGGCAGATACTCGATGACCACGCGCTGCGCAATGTGGGCCGAAGGCAGAAACGCGACGGTAGAGTCGTCGGGTCCGATCGGCAAGACGTAGGGACCCATGTCGAGGTTGGCCACGATCGCCTGGTGGGTAACGAGCGCCATCTTGGGTTCGCCGGTCGCGCCAGAAGTGAGGTACAGAACGGCCGTGTCCGAAGGCTGCGGCTCGCCGAGAATCCGCGCCAGCAGTCCGGGGTCGCGGTCCATGGCTTCGCGGCCCATGCGGCGCAGCGCCTGCAACGTGAGCGCTCCCTCGGCCTCGCCGGTGAGCAGGATCCAGTGGCGCACGGGCGCGGCGCGGAGCGTCTTCAGGCCGGCGGGATTCTCCACGAATGCCGCGCGCGCTCGGATCGCTTCCAGCGTGCGGATGAGATCCGCGGGCGGGTAGCTCGGATACATCGCCGCGGCGATCGAGCCGTTCGCGACCGTGCCGAGGTCGGCCACATAGAACTCCATCCGCGTCTCTGAATGGAGCCCTACCACGTCGCCCTTGCCGATGCCGAGCGAACGCAGTCCGGCCGCCACTTCTTCGGCGGCCAGCCGGTAGCCGTTCCAGGAAACTGTTTCGTATGCGCCGTCGCCCCGCGGCTGCCGCAGCGCCGGTGCGTCGCCGTACGCGCGCGCAGCCTCGTCCAGAACCTGATACAGAGTGCGGGGGATCACTCCCTGCAATGTAGCATGGACCTCGTCAGACGCTGACCACGGGGCACGGCGATTGCCGGATGATGGCATAAGCATTCGTGCGCAGGCGGCCGTACACGCCCGCCGCGGAACCGCGTCCGATTACCAGCACGTCGGCGCGCAGCCTCTGGGCGGCGGAGCAGATCACGTGGGCCGGATCCCCTGCCTCGACGAGGAGGTCGGCGGCCGCGCCGGCGCTTTGGACCAGGTGGCAGAGTTCTTCGCGTACCTCATTGTCGGGACGGCACAGCGCCGCATGCAGCAGCGTCAGACGCGCATCGAAGGCGCGGCTGAACCACGAAGCCCAGCAGAGCGCGTTCGCGCTTTGCGGCCCCAGGTCTACCGCGCAAAGCACGTTCCGGAACGGCATGTCGGCCGCCGCGGTCTCGTCCAGGTGCACGCCCGTCCACACAGGGCAATCCGCATCGTGCAGCACCTTGGCGGTGCTCGACCCCAAAATGTAGCGCCGGAACATGCCGAGGCCATGCGTCGCCATCAGAATCAGGTCGGCCCGCTCTCGGTGCGCGAACTCCACGATCTGATGCGCCGGGTCGCCCTCCAGCAGGACGCGCGCCGGACGATCTTTCAGCTCCGCGGCCAGAAAGCCGTCCAACTCGAGAGTCGCCTGCTCCGTGCGCCCGGAACACAGCTCCGCCAGCATCGCGCCGTCGATTTCGACCGCGCCGAGCTGGTACTGCAAGGGGGTAAGAACGTGCAAAAGAGTGAGTTCGGCATGGAAACGTTCCGCCAACTTGCGCGCGCAGCGGACTGCGCCCGCCGAACGCTCCGAAAAATCTACCGGCGCGAGAATATGGGTCAGAGATCGCACGCGCGCTTCCTCCTTGGACCGCGTCCCTGATTTAAGGATAATACGATCTGAAATGCGGAGCCAAGGGGGCGCCCGCATTGCGGGGCCGGCAAGCCAAGGAGCGGTCGGCGTTATTTGCGATCGAGCTTCAGGAGCGCATCCGCGATCTGATTGACGGCGTGCTCCTCGTCCCGGCGGCTGGCGTCCGAACGGGGAAGCGAGGAGAGTTCGAGGTGGATCAACTCGTGCACCACCGTGAACTCCATGTCTTGCAGCATGGCCTGGAATTCCATCCGGTAATCGGCGGGGTCGAGCACGCGGATCACAGCGGTCTTCTTGTCTGCGTCCCAATGGATGTTGCCTAAGGTCTTCGGCTTGAGGTCGGACGTGCGCGACATCATGACCGAGATGTTCCAGTCCTGCAGATTCAGACGTTTCTGCCAGACCCACAGGCGCTCGGACGTGAACCGCTCCGCGAGGGCCGTCCGCTCACGCGGAGTGGAGGCAAGGGGGGCCTGCTGCGCCGACGCACAACCAGAAAAAACAACAAGGGAAACGATCCAACCGAGGGAATGCCGCCCAGACATGTGCTCCATCATACCAGAATTATGCCGAGAGGGTGCTGTTCAGCACGCAGAAAGTCAGCCGGCCTGGTCGACGGCTCCCGGAGGGGTACGCTTGCGGGCGGCGTCGGTGAGATACACCAAGGCCTGGCGGGCGAGTTCCGCCACGGACGGATCCGGGTGTCGGAGGAGAAACAGGAGCGTTCGGACCCAATTAAGCTCACTGTTTTCTACACCCAACACGGCGACCGTTTTGCCCATTCTGCTGGCCTCGTTCTTCTTTTCGGCGGGGCCGCGAAATTCGTGAAACAACGGGGGCGACCTCACGATTCGCCGGTTGCAAACGATAAGCGAGCCGTGAGCGCATTTCTGCAGCATGCGGAAGAGATCTTTCAGGCCGCTCGAGCGGGGACGGGCGACTGCGATCTGGCATTCTTCGTCAAGGAGGGCGGCGGCATCCAGGTAGTCGCGGCGCCGGATGGCGAGATGGAGCCGCTCCGAATCTTCCACGGCGCCGACGCCGCCTATCGCGTGCGCCGGGGGCCCGGCGGAGTTCGGCTCGAAGGCCGGTCGCGCACGGAGTCCTGCCGCATGGAGACGCCAAACCCGGCGCGGCGGGTTGGTTTTGGCGCGATCGAGTGCCCGCAGTACCGCCTCATTCCGTAGATCTTGTGCTTTACAGTGAGGCGGCCGCTTGAGAGTCGGGTACGGCTCGCGTTTGTATTCAATTCCTGGCTTGCAGGGCCGATAAGATACGTGCGGAGACGGCCGGGCCTTCTTTGGGGCGCGGAGTCTCCCAAGGAGCGGGTTATGGAAATCACTGGAGTGAATCGAAGCGGTCAGGCGCTGGCAGCCACGGCGCCCGTGATTCCCGTCGAAAAGGCCGCCGAGCATCGGGAGATCGTCCAGGCGGTGAAGGCGCTCAACGGCACGGAAATGTTCGGTTCGGAGAATGAACTGCTCTTCCAGCGCGACTCCAAGACGCAGCATTTCGTCATCCGAGTGGTCAACCGTAAGACCAAGGAAGTCATCTCGCAGGTGCCCCCGGAGTATGTGCTTCGCCTGGCTCAGGACGCCCAATCGGATGGGGGCCGGTAAACCATCGAGCTAAAGGTGTCGGCACACCGGGCCGATGAGATTTTCAGGAGGTCGCAATGTGGCGCGACGCGCATGATGCTTACTTGGAAAGCCGGATTCTTTCGGCGGATTCTCTGGAACTGGTTCGCCTGCTGCACCAAGGCTGCACAGCGGCAGTCAAAGATGCGCGCCGGCATTTGGCCGCCGGCGAGATCGCCGAACGATCGCGCGCCATCACCAAGGCTTGGGCGATTCTGACGGAGTTGTCCAACGCGCTCGACCACACTCGCGGCGGAGATCTCAGCGTGCGCCTGGGGCAGCTCTATGACTACCTGCGCCGGCGGTTGCTCGAGGCGAACATGCAACAGGCCGATGCGCCGCTGGCAGAGGCGCTCGGGTTGCTGGCGACTTTGTCGGAGGCATGGGAAGGCGCCCCCAAGGAGGCGCCGGAACCCTCCCCCGCCGCTGGTCCATGGGACAACCGGTTCCGGGCGAGCCCGTCGCCGGGAGTGTTTCGCAGGCGTGGAGCTTTTAGGGATCGCGAGTCGGGTGTAAGCGGGCCGCGTCGCGGTCGAGCCCGCGAGCAATCATGCCGGCCAGGCCGAAACCACCCTGTTGCGCCAGAACGGCCGCGAAGCGCTGCTCCGCGAAATCGCTCGCGCAATCGCTGGACGCGTCTTCACCCGCGCCCAACCATCCGGCGCCGCCTTCCCGAGCGGCGTGTAGGATCTCGGTCAGGAGGAGGGCTTCGAATTGTTGTGCGGCGTCCAGGATGCGAGCCGGCGACGTCCCGTTCTGCAGGGTATCCGGGGCGCCGGTGCTCACCATGGGGATCAGCGGCAGTTCGCTCGCCATCAGATCACCTCGATTTCTGCTTCGAGAGCGCCCGCGCTCTGGAGATTCTGCAGGATCGCGATCACGGCCCGCGGCGTCGAGCCGATCGAGGCCAGAGCGCGCACGAGATCTTCCACCGTAGCGCCCTGTTTCAGGACGACGTTGCGCGCCTTCTCCTCTTTGGCCGCCACCGTGGTCTGCGGTACGACTTCGGTCTGGCCGGCAGCCATCGCAGGAGGCTGCGAAATGGCATAGGTGGTCTGGATTTCGACCGTCAGGTTGCCGTGCAGGATCGCCACGGGATGAATGCGCACGTCCTTGCCTAAGACGATGGTGCCGGTGCGCTCGTTGATCACCACGCGCGCCGGCGCGTCCGCTGCGACGGCGAGCGCTTCCAGTTCCGCCACGAACTCGGTAGTTCGGGCGGCGTATTCGGCCGGAATGGCGATGCTGATCAACCCGGCGTTATCGGCGTGCGCGGGCGGCGGCGAGCTGGCAAACCGCTGGTTCACCGCCGCCACGATCCGCGCCGAGGTCGTGAAGTCCGATTTACGCAATTGCAGCCGCACCGCGCCTTTGGGGGCCAACGAAGGGGCCGCCCGTTCCACGATCGCGCCCGCCGGCGAGCGCCCTACAGTCGGATGGTTCACCGTCTGCGCGCTTCCGCCGCGCCCCGCCGCGAAGCCGCCCGTCATCACCGGTCCTTGCGCCACGGCGTAGACTTGTCCGTCGGCGCCGCGCAGAGAGGTGAGCACCAGAATTCCGCCCTGAAGATTGCTGGCGTCTCCGATGGCCGCTTCGGTAGTGTCGATCCGCATCCCGGGCTGCGCGAAGGCGGGAAGCGTCGCCGTCACCATCACCGCGGCCGTGTTGTTGACCCGGATCGCGGACGGGGGCACCGAGACTCCCATGCGCTCGAGCATGTTGGTCAGGCTTTGGGCCGAGAACATCGTCTGGCGGCGGTCGCCCGTGCCCGCGAGGCCGACGACCAGACCGTAGCCGATCAGTTGGTTGTCGCGGACGCCTTCGATGGTGACCAGATCCTTCAGACGTACGCCGGCCGTGGTCTCCGCGGTCATCGCGAGCGGCAACAGAAGAAAAACAGTCCAGAGGTTCATATGGCTTCAGAAGGGCAGCAAGCCCAACAGGAGGCGATAAAGGAAAAAGGGACGGCGTATGGCGTCGCCGACCACTCCTTTTCCGTTAACCTGCACTTCGAGCTGCGCCAGGCGGTCCGATCGAACCGTGTTGTCGCGGCCGATATCGGCGGGCCGCACGACCCCGCGCACCGTGATGGTCTGGCGCTCGGAATTGATGCCGACGTCTTTGGTCGCCTCGAGCAGCATGGCGCCATTGGGCAGCACCGCGGCAATCCGGGCCGTCAACGTCGTGCTGATGAGGATGTCGCGGCTGGTGGCGCCTTCGCCTGCCAGTTGCGTGTCGCCCGACATGCCTGCGAGGTTCGCCAGCGGTCCGGTGGCTTTGGTGATGCCGGCGAGCGCCGCAACGGAGTTCTTCGTGCTTGAGGAGCGCGCCGTTTTGGTCGTGCCCTTGGCGACCGCGGATGCGTTCTCGACTACCAGCACCGTGAGGATGTCGTCCACCTGGCTGGCGCGCAGGTCGCGCGCGGCGTCCGCCAGGCGGGAGCCGGGCGACCAGATCGCGCCGGGAGCTGAAGGCGGCGCATCGGCCAGCCGCGCCTTCGATTCCGCAACATACTTGTCCAGCGCGGTGTCGGGCGGCGGCGCCGGTTTCTTCTTTCCCCCTAGAGCAGCGGCCGTGCACACGATCAGACAAAGCGCCAGTTTCATGCTTTTCCTTTCCCGACCGAAACGCGTCCCGGCCCTTCCACGCGCGCCATGAAGCGCTTTTTCGATTCCGGATTGCGCACCGGAATCGTCTGGCCCATAGAGCCCGACGCCTCGGCCTCGGCTTCCAAGGTGAGCCGCGCGGTGCCGCTGATCACTTCCACCTCGACGGTCTGCCCGCGAACGACCTCGCGCGCGGGCTCGAGCCATTGCGGCTGCAAGACCGTTCCCGCGGGCAGACTGCGCCGCGGAATTCGTCCGGCGGCTTCTTCGATCGTCGAGAGGATCGGCGCGCCCGGAAAGCCATCGCGGGTTTCGACACGCAGTTGAAACGCTTCCACCGGTTTTCCGGGCTTCAGGTCCTCGACCGCGATCACTCGGGGCGCGGCGACCGCTATCGTTACCTTGGCCCAGATGAAGAAACGCCGGTTGCCGGCGTAACGCACAAATCCGTTCCAGATCGCTCCCGTCGGCGTCTGCCGAAGACCGGAGACGGGAAATTCGGGCTCGCCCTCCGGGGCCGCTGAACGGCTGGCTTCGACGATCTCGATGCGGGCGTCGGGCAGCGAGCGCCGCATGGCCGCGAGTAGCGCCTCGGCATCGAGCGTCGCCGTCTTGCGTTCGAAGCAGATTTCAGCGTCGGGAGTGCGATTGATGTGGAAGCGCTCTGCCAGCCGGCGCAACTCGGGGATAGAGAAGACCCGCCGAACGTTGGGCGCGGGGGCGAAGCCGAGCGGCGCTTCGCCGGCGGCTTCGGCCAGTTCGGCGAAAGCCGGCGCAAAATCGCGCGCGACGATCCGGTCTGCGCCGGGCGCAACCGCCAGACAGGCGGCGAGCGCAACTGCGGCCGCGGGCGTCATCTCGTCAGATTGTTGATCTGCTGGTACATGTCGTCGGCGGCTTTGACCACCTTCGAGTTCGCCTCGTACCCGCGCTGCGCCACGATGAGGTTGATGAACTCGTCGACTACCGACACGTTCGACTGCTCGACGTAGCCCTGCATAATAGACCCCATGCCTTCCTGCCCGCCGGGCGTACCCACGGTCGGATCGCCGGACGCGTCCGTGGGCGCGTACAGACTGCCGCCGAGGCTGTTCAATCCAGCCGGATTCTGGAAATTCGCAAGTTGCACCTGGCCGGCCTGCTGCGCCGCCGTCTGGTTCGGCTGCGTGTAGCTCACGGTGCCATCTTGTGCGATGGTGATGGCCTGCGCGTCTGGCGGAATGGTGATCTGAGGCTCCAGAGGATCGCCGTCCGATGTGACGATGTTGCCGTCACGGTCGAGATGGAAGGAGCCCGCGCGCGTGTAAGCCAGCTCGCCCGAGGGCCGCCGCACCTGGAAGAACCCGCGGCCCTGGATGACCATGTCCAGCGGATTGTCGGTCTTCGAAAAATCCCCTTGCGTGAAGATGATCTCGTTCGAAGATGCGCGCGTGCCCAAGCCCAGTTGCAGGCCGGTGGGTACTACCGTCTGCTGGCCCGCGGCCGCACCGGGCTGGACCACGCTCTGGTACAACAGGTCCTGAAACTGTGCCCGGCGCATTTTGAAGCCGGTGGTATTGGCGTTCGCCAGGTTGTGGGCGATGTTGTCGACGTTCATCTGCTGCGCGGTCATGCCGCTGGCAGCGCTGTACAGTGCTCGGATCATATTTCCTCTTTAGGAACCGACGCGCGCCACCTGCTCCACGGCGGCGCGGTTCATCTCATTCCCCAACGTGACGGCTTTCTGCATCATTTCGAACTGGCGCATCACGCTCACCAGCCGCACCGCGGCTTCGGCGCTGCCCGCGTTGGACGCCTCGAGTTTTCCCTGCTCGACGGAGGCGGCAGCGCCGGCCCGTTTGCCCCGGTCCGCCGCGCGGAAGTAGTTGCTTCCTTGTTTCGAAAGGCCTGCCGTGGCTGGAAAATCGGCGATTTCGATCTGCCCGGCGGCGTTCCCGTCCTGCTGCACGGTTCCGTCACTGGCAATAACGATGGAACGCGCGCTTTCCAACACGATCGGCCGGCCGTCGACGCTTCGGACCGCGTAGCCTTCCGAGGTAACCAGCCGTCCGTCCTTTGACAGTTGAAAACTTCCGTTGCGCGTGTAGAGCGGGCCGTTCGGTCCGTTCACGGCGAAAAATCCCTTGCCGGTCACAGCGAGGTCGAGTGGATTGCCGGTGGTGTGAATCGTTCCCTGCGAGAGGTCGATCCACGGCCGCTCGATAATGGGCATAGTCGTGAGCGGCTCCGCGCCCTCGGCATCCGGCGCGTGGTACAAACTATAGAATTCACGGTCGGCCTTGTACCCGCCGGTGGAGGCGTTCGCGATATTGTTGGCCAGCAGTTCCAGCGATTCCATCCGGGCGCGAAGGCCGCTGGCCGCCGTTGCGGTTAACGGATCCATGACGCGTTGCAAGGAGCACGCCGCAGGCCAAGCAGGAATAAAAGGCCTAAACACCTCGAAATGCACCGCGCCGTGGCCGATGAGAGCAATCGGGCGCTCCCCGTATCGCGTCAGGATTTTGCCGCGGCTGCGCCCCGCGGCAAATGCTTGCCGCAACTGCGCCGATAACAGATTGAAAATGCGCCGCGGTCAATTGGCCCCGCATCTGCAAAACAGGCGGTGTGACCGTTTCGACACCGCTGGCTGCACTGCTTGCAGCGCTGCCGGTGGAAATCCCGGAGACGTCGTTAGCTTCGCTGCTGCGTTCTGCCCCTGACCCGGACGCACCGGTGAAGGTTCCCGACCTCCCGACCTCGCGGTCATTTCCCGACATCCTCGATAAATTGGTCGACGACGAGAAAGCACCGGACGAAAAACACGCCGAAGCGGCATTGACTCCAGCGCCGTTCGCGCTTCCGGTCGCAATCGTTACCCCGCCGCCCGTCCCTGTTCCCCCGATGGCGCCGCTGATGGATACGGAACTGCGGCCGGCTGCCGCGCCGCTGACGTCCCCGTCGGCCGGAGCTGACACGGTCCTTGCCGAATGGGCATTCGAAGCGCCGCAGACTGTCGCGCCTCCAGGGGTCCAGCCGGCGGATACTGTCCTTCACCCCGATACGCAAAACAGCGTGCCCCCTGAAAAAGCGGCCGACCCTGTCGTGCCGGCGCCGGCCGCTCCGCTGCCGAGTCCGGCGGGGACTCAAGCCTGCGCTCCGGAGTCCGAAACCGCCGAGCCGCCTTGCCCGCGTTCTGCGCCGGCGGCGCGGGAGAAGATCATCTTCGCGGAACGGCCCCATTCGGACAAAACCGAAAGCTCCCTTGCTCCCGAATCGCAGCGTGCCGCGGCTCCTCTCGGAGCGCCCGCGCCGTTGCATCCCGAGATCGGCCGGCCAGCGGCTCCCTCGCTGCCGGCGTCTCAAGATTCCGTGTCGGAAGCGCTCGCCTCTCCGGCTCTACCGCAGCTCGAAGGCGTGACGCCACAAGTTCCTGAGGCGGCTCCCGCTCGCAAGCAGTCCTCTCTCGTGCCGTCCGGAGGCCGCAAGAGTGATAATCCCGCAGGTAAGCCCCCGGCTGTCGTGCGCCCCGAACGGCAACCGGCGTTCACGGCCGTGAACCTGTCTTCGGCTGTAGGAATGCCGCCGCCGATTCCTGGTGTGCGCCCTGTCATAGACGAGTCCTCTCCTGAAGACACGCGCCCGTCTCCGGAGAGGCCTGCCGCATCCGGCGGCCAAGTCGCGCCGGCGGTTCCTGCGGTCGCGTCGTCGGAGCGCGCCGACCGGCCGCCGGCCATCGCCGTCGTGGAAGCCGCGCGGCAATATCCCGCGACATGCTCGCCGGGCGGTCCGACTGGCTCTGAGCGCATGCCCACGGCGTTCGATATGCACCTGACCTCGATAGAGCCCGAGCAGTCGTCCGATGTGGTCAACACACCTCCACCGTCGCCGCCTGACCGTTCTTCCGGGGCAACTTCCGTTCGGCCGCCCTCGGTTCCCTCAGCGAAAGAAGCGGTGACCCCGGCATCCCCATCACCCGACCCAGTAGTCCCGGGTCCCGCGCCTGCGTCACGTCCTCAAGTAAGCGGCGATCGCGGCGGTCCCGTTACAGAGGGAACAGGCGCAGACGAGCAGCCGCCAAAAGTCCGGCGTCCGGCATCGGCGCCGGTTGCACCGCCCCCTCCAAGGGGACTGGAACCGTGTACGGCCTTCCATGCCGCGACGCCTCTCGAATCGCGGCCCGCGGCCGCAACTCGCCCGGAGTCTTCCCCTCCGCCGCACGAGCCCGTGCGAACCGCGCCGGAGCCCCCAACGCCCCTCGTCCGACCCGCTCCATCCGTGCGCGACATCCAATTCGCGCTGAACAGCTCCGATCGCCGCGTGGAAGTGCGGCTCGTCGAACACGCCGGCGAGGTGCGTGTGGATGTGCGCACGCCCGACACGCGTTTAGCGGCGGAACTGCGCAGTGATCTGCCGGCTCTTTCCGCCAAGCTCGAATCGGCTGGATTCCGGACCGAAGCCTGGCGACCTGCCGGCGTTGATTCCGCCGAACGCCAGCGCATCGAAACATCTACGGCCCCAGCGTCTCAGCAGGCGGGCGACCGGCCGCGGCAGGAGCACGGCGGCCGACAGCCCGACGGCCGCGAAGAAACTCCGCGCCCGACGCAAGACATCCGCAAACAGCAGAAAAAGGAGTTCGCATGGCTACTATCGACTCTTCGCTAACCACTCAAGGCGCCGCGGCCGATACTAATCCGTACGCCGCCATTACGCCCAAGTCGAAGAACATCGACAAAAACATGTTTTTGCAGCTCCTGGTGGCACAGCTTCGCAACCAGGATCCGCTGAATCCCAGCGACGGCACCCAATTCATCGCGCAGCTTGCTCAGTTCCAACAACTCGAGCAGTCCATCAATTCGGGTCAGGACATCGCGTCCATGCTCAAGGATCTCGACCAACTGGTCGCGGCGTCCACCGCCGGCGGCCCGCAATCGTAACGGAGAATCTATGTTCACTTCCTTTTCAACCGCGCTGTCGGCGCTTCGCGCCACCTCTACCGCCATCGACGTGGTGGGCAACAACCTGGCGAACCTCAACACGCCGGGGTTCAAGACCAGCCAGGTCGTCTTCCGGGACCTGGTGACGCAGTCCCTGGGAGCGGGACTGGGCGAAACTCAGGTCGGATTCGGCACCGGGCAGCCGCTGACGGTGCGGCAGTTCAGCCAGGGCGCGATCCAGACCAGTTCCGGACTGCTCGACGCCGCCATCCAGGGCGACGGCTTCTTCGTGCTGAAGAACGACGCCGGCAACACGCTATACACTCGCGCCGGCACCTTCAATGCCGACAAGAGCGGCAACCTTCTTACCGACACCGGCGAGCGCGTGCAGGGCTGGACCACCCTCAACCCCCTGACGGGTGCGGTGGACACGAACGGGCCCATCGGCAACATCATCGTGCCGGTCGGGTCGTTGAAGCCGCCGACGCCTACCTCGCTCTTCAGCGTCGACGTGAACCTGAATTCGACCGCGGCGGCGGATGCGACCTCGGAGTTCTCGACTCCCCTGACGGTGTATGACAGTCTCGGGAGCTCGCACGTTCTCACCTTGACATTCGAGAAGAGCGGCGCCAATACCTGGAACTATCAAGTCTCGATGCCCGGTGAGGAAGTGTCGGGCGGGACGCCGGGGTCGCCGTTCGACATTTCCGGCGCCAGCGGCACTCTCACCTTCGACACCAACGGCCAGTTGACGGACCCGGCTTTCGGCGCCCCCATTGAGTTCGACATCTCCGGGCTCTCCGACGGCGCCTCCGACATGCACCTCACCTGGGATCCCTACACCGCCGCGGGAGCCGGCCGGATCACGCAGTTCGGCCAGAAATCGGCCCCATCCGCCAGCGAGCAGAACGGCTCCGGCGCGGCGCAACTGGTGCGCGTCGGTCTGGCCGACGGCGGCCGCGTGCTTGCCCTGTACTCCAACGGAGATCAGGTGGTAGTCGGGCAGCTTGCCATGGCCTCCATCCGCAATCCCGACACGCTGATCGCCGCCGGCAACAACAGCTTCCAGCTCAGCGCGCGCACGGCGACGCCCTCCATCGGCGAGCCGGGAACCGGTGGACGCGGCACCATCGGCGGCGGCTCGGTTGAAGCGTCGACCGTCGACATCGCGCAAGAGTTCACCAACCTCATCGTGTATCAGCGCGGATATCAGGCCAACTCCCGCGTAGTGAACACGGCCGACCAGTTGAGCCAGGACACGATCAATCTGATCCGCTAAAGGTAATCGGGAAACCCTCCGATGACTCCTCAGGAAGAGATTGCGCCGCTCAGCGACGTGCCGGTCGAGATCGAGGTCGAACTCGAGCGGCTGGTGATGAACACCCGGGAAGTGCTGCAGCTCGAAGAAGGCAGCGTCATCGGGACGAAGCGGTCGGCGGGCGAGAACATCGACATCTACATCGGCGGCGTGCTGTGCGGCTCCGGCGAAATCGTGGTGATCGAAAACGCCCTCGGCGTGCGCATAACCGACTTCCGGGAGGACTGAGCGATGGACATCCTGCAACAGGTCGCAGCCGTAGCGGTGGTGCTGGGGCTGCTGGCCGGGGCCTTGTGGTGGCTTCGCCGCCGCGGATTCGCTGCCATGCTTCCCGTCGGCCGCGCGGCCGGACGCAGGCTGGAGCCGATCGAGCGGCTGGCGCTGGGACCGCAGCACACGCTGCACCTGGTTCGACTGGACGATCGGGCGCTGCTGCTGGCGGCATCGCCCGGCGGCTGCGTACTGCTCGACAGCCTTCCCGCGGGCGCGATCGCGGCAGGGCGGGAGAACCTCCATTGAGACTACTGCGCACCTTCGCGGTGTTTCTCGCCGCGGCCCCAGTCCTCGCGGCCGCCGCTGCAGCGGGCGAACCGCTTTCCCTATTCGGCATATCGGCCGCTAAGAACGGTTCCAGCCTGAGCGTGCCGATGCAGATCGTCATTCTTCTCACTTTGATGACGCTGCTTCCGGCGGCGGTCATGTCGATCACGCCGTTTCTGCGCATCGTCGTCGTACTTCACTTTTTGCGCCAGGCTCTGGGGACGCAGTCCACGCCGTCGAACCAGGTGCTTCTAGGATTGGCGCTGTTTCTGACCATCGTGATCGTGCAGCCGGTGGCTGCCGACATCTATCACCAGGGCTGGGAGCCGATGGAGGCCGGCCGCCTTACTCCTTCCCAGGCTTTCGATGCTGGAGCCAAGCCACTCCGCACGTTTCTGGCCCGCTTCGCGCGTGAAAAGGACATCAAGCTCTTCGTCGAGCTGTCACGTGCTCCGGCACCTCGTACGCCGGCCGACCTCGACCTTCGCGTCCTGATCCCGGCCTACATTCTTTCCGAGCTGAAGACCGGCTTCCAGATAGGCGCCGTGCTGTTCCTGCCGTTCCTTGTCATCGACCTGGTTGTGGCCTCGGTGACGCTCTCGGTAGGCATGGTTCAACTTCCCCCCGTGATGATCTCGGCGCCTTTCAAGATTCTCCTGTTCGTGCTCGTGGACGGTTGGAACCTCGTGATCGGCTCGCTCATGAAGAGCTTCTACTCATGACACCCGAAACGGTCGTACTTCTTATGCGGCAGGCATTGATGGCGACTTTCTGGCTCGCCGCTCCGCTGCTGGCCATCGGATTCATCTCCGGTCTCGTCATCAGCCTGGTGCAGATCGCGACCTCGGTGCAGGACAACGCCTTCAGTACCATTCCGCGGCTCCTCGCCTTTCTCGTGGGATTGCTGCTGATGCTCCCTTGGATGCTCGCCAGAAGCGTCGCGTACACCTCCGCGCTGTTCGGCGACCTGGGACGCTATGCCCGTTAGCCTCACGTTCTCAGCGGGAACCCTGTATGGATTTCTGCTGGTGCTGGCTCGCGTTTCGGGCGCGTTGGTGTTCGTGCCTCTGCCGGGCGCACGCAGCGTTCCGCAACCGGCGCGCATCGCCCTTTCGCTCGGCTTCACCCTGGCGCTCTTTTCGCGCTGGCCGGCGATCGACGCGAACACCGTCTCGGCGTCCACGCTCATCGGCTGGGCGCTGGCGGAGGGGGCTCTGGGCGTGACGATCGGTCTGGCCGTGGCGATCGTGCTCGAAGGTTTCATCCTGGCCGCGCAGGTTGCCGGTCTTCAGGCCGGATATGCGTACGCCTCCACGATCGATCCGAACACCGAGGCCGATTCGGGCGTCCTGCTCGTCTTCGCGCAGCTCATGGCCGGTGTCTTCTTCTTCGCACTAGGACTCGATCGGGAACTGCTGCGTCTTTTTGCGTTGACTCTCGATCGCGTTCCTCCCGGCGCCTACACTCTGGGCCGCTCCTCCGCCGAGGCCATGATCCGGCTCGGCACGAACGTGTTCACTTTTGGCGTCCGCCTGGCGCTGCCCGTCGTCGCGCTGCTCGTAATGGTCGACGTGGCGCTAGCTCTGCTGGGACGCATCAACCAGCAACTGCAACTGCTCTCCCTGGCCTTCCCGGCCAAAATGCTCGCGGCGCTCCTGTTGTTGAGCTGGACCGCTTCGCTCGTCCCTCGCCTGATGCTCGAGTCGAGCGGTCAGGCCTGGGCGGCATTGCGGCGGATTTTGGGCTTATGACGTCTCATGGCGGACAAGAGCTCCAAAACCGAGCAACCGACACAACGGCGGCTCGAAAAGGCCCGACGCGAGGGGCGCTTTCCGGCCGCCAAGGAGTTCGTATCCGCGCTGCAGTTCCTTGTCTTTCTGGGAGTGCTATCAGCGGGCGGCGCCAGTTGGTTTCGCGAGTTTCGACAAACCACGCGCGCCCTGCTGGCGTTCGCCTTCCGGCCCGAGCTGACCGGCCAGGATCTCATCCACATCGCCTGGCAAATCTTCTGGCGCAATTTTCTACCGATGGCGCTGGGCGGCCTTGCAGTCGCCGTAGCCACTGTGGGATTCCGGCTGGCCACCACGCGTTTCGGCATCAGCTTCAAAAAGCTGGTCCCCGACGGGGAGCGCTTCAGCCCGCTGGCCAAACTCCGCCAGATGCCGCAACAGAATCTGCCGGCGCTGGTTCAGGCAGCGATTCTGCTGCCGGTCTTCTGCTGGGCCGTCTACGCGATGGCGCGCGACCGCCTCGAGATCTTCATGACGTTGCCGCTCCAGAGCGTCGAGAGCGGCGCGGGCGTAGTCGCCGGCAGCCTGATGGAGCTCTTCTGGAAGACGGCCGCCGTCTTCATGGTCTTCGGCGCCGTCGACCTGTTCCGCCAGTTGCGTCGCCACAAGGCGGAGCTGCGGATGAGCAAGCAGGAGATCAAGGAAGAGGTCAAGGAACTCGAAGGCAACCCGCAGATGCGCGCGCGGATTCGCCGCATCCAGCGCGATCGCGCGCGGAAGCGCATGATGCAGGAGGTCCCCACCGCCACCGCCGTGGTGGTCAATCCCACTCACTTCGCGGTCGCCATCCGCTACCAGGTGGAGAGCATGGCGGCCCCGGTCGTGGTCGCCAAAGGCAAGAACTACCTGGCCCTGCGCATCCGCCAGAAAGCCGTGGAGCACGACGTCCCGATCATCGAAAACCCTCCTCTGGCGCAGGCACTCTACAAATCGGTGGAGGTCGGGCAGGAGATTCCGCCGCATCTTTATCGCGCCGTCGCCGAAATCCTGGCGTACATTTTCAAGCTCATGAACGGGAGACTGCCGGGGTGATCCGATGACTCCCGCCAAAGCGCTTCCCAATCCCGCCGGACCCGCATGGCTCCGCGCCATACCCCTCGACCTGCTGCGCGAAATGGCCGTGCCGATCGCAGTGCTCGCCATCGTGATGGCGCTCATCACGCCGCTGCCGGCCTTCGTTCTCGACCTGCTCATCGTCACCGACATCCTGCTGTCGACCACGGTCCTGATGGTCTCGCTCTACCTGGTACGGCCGGTGGATTTCACGTCCTTCCCCACCACCCTGCTGCTGCTGACACTCTTCCGGCTGTCGCTGAACATCTCTTCGTCGCGCCTCATTCTGCTCAACGGCAACACCGGAACCTCGGCAGCGGGTGAAGTGATCGGCGCCTTCGGCAGCTTCGTGGTGGGCGGCAACTACATTATCGGCGCGGTGATATTCCTGGTGCTGATCGCGATCCAGTACGTCGTCATCAACCACGGCGCCGTGCGCATCTCCGAAGTCACCGCGCGCTTTACCCTCGACGCCCTGCCGGGCAAGCAAATGTCGATCGATTCGGACCTCAACGCCGGGCTGATCGACGAAGCTGAGGCCAAGAAACGGCGCAAGGCCCTGGCCACCGAGGCCGAGTTCTACGGCGCCATGGACGGCGCCTCGCGCTTCACCCAGCGTGATGCGGTGGCCAGCATCCTCATCACCGCGATCAACATCATCGCCGGATTCCTGATCGGCGTCCTGCAGCACGGGATGGATTTCCGCCACGCGCTCGAGACCTACACCGTCCTGACGATCGGCGACGGGCTGGTGACCGTCATTCCGGCGCTCATGATCTCGATTTCGGGCGGCCTGATTGTGACCCGTGCCAGCTCGGACGCGCGCGTGGGCGCCGAGTTTCAGCGACAGATCCTGGGCAACTCGCAGCCCATCATGCTCGCGGCCGGAGTGCTCGTAGCGCTCGCCGCCATTCCGTCGCTGCCCAAGCTGCCATTTCTGGTGATGGGCGGGGCCGCCGGATATGCGGGTTGGCGTATGCGTCAGAAGGAACGAAAGGCCGAAGACGCGGCGCCGCCGGAAGCTAAACCCGCGGCCGCGAAGGAAGGGGTGGAGTCGCTCCTTCGCGTCGAGCCGCTGGCGATCGAAGTCGGGCTGGGCCTGGTCGGTCTGGTCGAAGGGGGCGCCGATTCTCCGCTCCTGCGGCGCATCTCCGCGATTCGCCGGCAACTCGCCACCGACCTCGGCTACGTCCTGCCTCCGATACGCGTCAACGACAATCTTTCGCTCCGCAGCCGCGAATACCTGATCCTTTTAAAGGGCGTTGAAATCGCACGCTACGAGTTGCCGCAGGGTTGCGAGCTGGCAATTCCAGCGGGCGCCCCAGAGAGCCTGGTTGAGGGTCAACCCACGCAAGACCCGGCCTTCGGCATGAACGCCCTGTGGATCCCCGCCGAGCGCGCCGAGCGAGCGCGCAACTCGGGGTACACCGTCGTGGACCCGATCAGCGTGCTCGGGACGCACCTTTCCGAGCTGATCCGCCGCCACGCCCACGAGCTCTTCTCGCGCCAGGACGCAAAACGGCTGCTGGACCGCGTCGCGCTCGAGCATCCCAAGGCCGTCGAGGACCTCGTCCCCAAGCTGCTGCCGTTGGCGGCCCTTCAGCGCGTGCTGCAAAACCTGCTCCGCGAGCGCGTCTCCATTCGCGACGCGGTGTCCATTCTGGAAGCGCTGGGCGAAGCCGCGCCGGCCACGCGCAACCCGGTGCTGCTCACCGAATACGTACGGCAGGCGATCCGTCGGACGGTGGTAAAGCCGTACCTGAATCGCGCCGGCGAGCTCCCGGCATGGTTCCTGGATCCGTCCATCGAGCACGCGGTCGAGTCCGCCGTTGAGCACGGCGAGCAAAACAGCCATTTGGCGCTCGCGCCGCAGGTGATCCGCGACCTCCTCAACCGGATCTCCGCCCGCATCGCCTCGCCGCAAATGCCGGTCGTGGCGATCACGTCGTCGGGCGCACGGTACTTCCTGCGCCAGTTGGCCGAGCCTTCGCTGCCCAACCTCTTCTTCGTGGCGCACAACGAAGTGCCGCCCGGATTGCGGGTGCAGTCCCTGGGGAATATTCAATGACCCGGATCTACAGAAAAACCGGCGCGCTGACGATTAACTGCATGTGCGGAGCCGGACGCTATGAAAATTAAATCCTACTTCTCGCGCACCATCGAAGACGCCCTCGCCCTCGCGCGGCAGGAGTTGGGCCCGGAGGCGATGTTAGTCAACAGCCGCCCCAGTGCGCCCGAGACCCGTCACCTGGGTGAGTACGAGGTCGTGTTTGCCGTGGATCGGCCCGGAGTCGAAATCGCGGAATCCGCCTCGCTGCCGGCCGCGCCACCCACCCCGGGCGGTGAAGCTTTGGCGTCGGAAGTGGCCCTGCTCAAGCGGGAACTGGAAGGGATGCGCCGCTCGCTGGCGCGCACCTCTTTCGTCCCGGCGCAATGGATCGACGCGCCCGTGGACGTGACCCAAGCCTACCAGACGCTGATTGCCGCGGACCTCTCGGCGGAACTGGCGCGCGAAATCGTTACGGCAGCCGAAGCGCGGCTGGCCGGGTCCGCCCCGCGGCAACCGGGCGTTCCGCCTGCGCTCGATCGCGACGCCTTTCAGCGCGCTCTGGCGGAAGAAATGGAATCCCGCTTCTCGGTGGATCCGACCCTCGGCCGAAACGGCGCACGGCCTCGGATTACCGCGCTGGTCGGTCCTCCCGGCGTCGGCAAGACCACTTCGCTGGTCAAGCTTGCAGTGAACTACGGACTCGCCTGCCGCCGGCCCGTTACGCTCCTTTCGGCGGACACTTACCGCGTCGCCGCCGCCGAGCAGTTGCGCTCCTACGCCGCCATACTGGGGGTCGCCTTTCAGGTGCTGGACACGGTGGCGGCGTTGGCGCATGCCATCGAGGAGAATCGCGGCAAGGATCTGGTCCTGATCGACACGCCGGGCTACGCGTATCGGGATCTGGACGCCGCCGCCGGCTTGGCGCAGTTTCTCTCGACGCGCCCCGACATCGACACGCAACTGGTAGTCTCCGCTTCGACCAAGCCGGCCGACCTGTCGCGCGCCGTGGACGCTTATGAGATCTTCCGGCCGCAGCGCCTCCTCTTCACGCGGCTGGACGAAACCGGCTCCTTCGGGCCCATCCTCAACGAGGCGGCGCGGACCGGCAAGGCGCTGTCCTTCTTTGCGACCGGTCAGCGCGTTCCGGAGGACCTGGAAGAGGCGACGAAGAGCCGGCTGGCGGGAATGGCGCTGATCCGGCCCTCCACGCGCGCGTCTGCCGCGGCATAGGGAAGCAAATGGCGGAAGCACATGTACTCCTATGCGGTTTCTGACATGATCGGCGAAGATGAGCGCGAGCGGCTCATACTGGAGCACCTGCCGCAGGTGCGCCTGATCGCGAGGCGGATTCAGGAAAGGCTGCCCGAGAGCGTCACCCTCGAAGACCTGATCTCGACCGGAGTCATCGGGCTGATCTCCGCCATCGACAACTTCGACCCCAGTCACAACGTGAAGCTGAAAACCTACGCCGAATACAAAATCCGCGGCGCCATTCTCGACAGCCTGCGCGGATTGGACTGGGCGCCGCGGCAGAAGCGGCGCAAGGCCAAACAGATCGAGGCGGCCCTGTCGCGCGCCGAGCAGCGCCTGAAAAGATCCCCCACCGAAGACGAGATCGCGTATGAACTGGAGATTTCGCTGGACCTTTCCAGCACATTGGGATCCTAAGCTTAGAATTCCACGTGGACAAGTTGTCG
>JADMIO010980173.1_pt1 | contig 102812 bp, 112 predicted proteins | sample 8958161 | NCBI WGS metagenome assembly JADMIO01 (sample SAMN16585339, study PRJNA669376) | soil metagenome | isolation source: Crop rotation soil | place: USA: Cullars Rotation, Alabama | collected 2011 | reverse complement strand
CGCGACAACTTGTCCACGTGGAATTCTAAGCTTAGGATCCCAATGTGCTGGAAAGATCTATTGAAACGTTGGAGCTAGCTAATACGATCCGACTTATTCACAAAGGTGGGACATTAATTGATCAGGGAATGTCTCACAAAATATTTGAGAAGTTTGATGAGCAAAAAGAGACACCGCAATCAAAAGCAACCGCTTATGAGCTAACAGCTAGGGAGATAGAAATATTGCAGCTAGTAGCAAAAGGACTTCGATACACTACCATAGCATCAAGATTATATTTATCGAGTGGTACGGTCAGAAATTATGCTTCCACAGCCTATACAAAGCTAGGAGTCCGAAACAAAGAAGAAGCTGTTCAAAAGGCTCTAGAAATTGGAATTATTGAATAACAAAATGTTTTGCGATATATAAAAATGAGTAACAAAGAAAAGAACACTTTGTGTGGTTTTTTTGTAACAGAGTAAATAAAGCCCGTTATCGTATAAGTAAATGTTAAAACGCTGACTGTTTTGTCATAATAAAATCATTGAACCTTATCCTAAAAAAGCCTACTATCCCCTTAACTGATAGTAGGCTTTTAAAATCATTTAAGAACTGGGTTATATTCTAATTTATAATTTTTCATCAGTGAAAATATTATCACTTCGGCTCTAAATTTAACACCTTCCCCTCTATTCCCTCCGTATTTAATGTAGTCGTATGATACGTTCCGTTTACCCAATCATCGATTTGATCATGATACCAATCACTTCTAAAATGTCCTGATTGTCCCGGCCCTACAATATGATAACCGTTTGATATATCTTTCGTATCAATAATGAATCGCCAAGAAGCTCCGTGATTGACAATACCGTTATCTCCGTAACTCGCTGCTTGAACGGTAACTTGACTTCCACCAATCGGAACTGGTTTTTCACGATTAAATGCAAGTAACGCTAGCATACTAGATGATTTTGAAATTGGATGTGTGAACGCCAGTTGATGGTAATCGCCCCACTTCCACTCCACAACATTCGGTCCATATTCCTTCTGCAATTTCTTCATTACATTCTCATACGATGTATGCACAACTTTCGTGAAGCCTCCGTACTTCGTAAACCAAGCACTATTTTCTCCTGCTACTTCTTTTCGAATCAATTCATCAACAACTTGTGACTTCCCTTCAAATAACTCCATCACATCTTTCGGAATTTCTTTTGAAAATAGCGTATTCGAAATCTCCTTCATTAATAAATGGAATAGTAATGGCGCCGCTTCATCTTTACTATCATAAAAATTCCACTTTGTTAATTGTTTTACGCCTTCTTTCTCTACTTCATTTAAAGATGCTTTATTTAACTCTTTTAACAATATAGGAGCAAATTCTTTCCCGTATAAATTTTTTTGATCCATCTGTAACTCTTCTAAATCTTTCACCGTATACTTTTCCTTCTCTTGTAAAAACTCTTGAATACGCATTTGCCTATATGGCTGTGCCCACGTATTACTAATATGGTACGGATAGTTATCATCCACAATTTTATTATTCGCCGTTGAAATAAACCCTTGCTTTGGATTGATTATTTTTGGCAGTTGATCATATGGAATATACCCTTCCCACTCATATTCATCTGTCCACCCTGGCACCGGTAAACTCCCATCGCCTTTTTTACGCACTGGTATATTTCCATTCGCTTTATAAGCTATTGTGCCGTCATTTGATGCAAATACAAAGTTTTGAGTTGGTGTATGAAAGTCTTGAAGTGCCGTTTCAAACTCATTCCAATCTTTCGCTTTATTCATATTTAATACAGCCTTTAATTCAGCGGAAGGCTCCAAAGCAGTCCATTTCAAAGCGAATACCGTTTTCGTTTTCCCCTTATCCGCAAACTCTGAAATGACTGGACCATGCCTCGTAACCGTCACTTTATACGGAATGGTTTTCCCGCCTTTTACTTTAATCGATTCATCAACAACTGTAGCTTTTTCCCACTTATCGTTATATAAAAATTCATTTTCATTATTAGGATTCCGCTTCTCAATATATAAATCTTGCACATCAGGACCTGTATTCGTAACACCCCATGCTATTTTGTCATTATGACCTAATATAACACCTGGCACTCCAGCGAAAATAACACCACTCACTTGTAAATCTTTCATTTCAAGTTTCGATTGATACCAAATAGACGGTGTCGCAAGAGATAGATGAGGATCATCCGCTAAGATTGGCTTACCAGACGCACTCTTCTCACCGCTTATGACCCAGTTATTGCTACCATTAAACTCTGGCGGAATGATCGTTTTTGCAAAACTTTGTGCTACGTCCACATTTGTATTTTCCAGTTCAGCTAGCAATCTAGGCGCATCTTTCGGATATGTAGGAAATAACTCATTTGCTTGCTCTTTCGGTAAATTTTTCAGTGCCCAATATCGAAACGCCTGTCCGTGCCAATGTCCGCCTAAATCAAACGCCATATACTTTCCAATTGTTAACGTATCAACAATGGACCATTCAGCAGGTTCATAGCCTAATATAGTAAACTCAACTGGCAATTTCTTTCCCACTTTTGCCTCGCGTATAAAAGCATTTACCCCATCAGCAAATGACTGCAGGGCATATTTCGCTTCCCCGTCATATTGACTAACAGAAGCTTCTGCTGCTCGCCGTAAACCGAGCGTTCGAAACAACTTATCTCGATCAACAGCTGCTTCCCCTACAACTTCACTCAACATCCCAGAAGCTTGTCTTCTACTTAAATCCATTTGAAACAAACGATCTTGCGCTTGCACATACCCTTGCGAAAAATATAAATCGTGTGCATTTTCCGCTTTAATATGTGGTACCCCTTTACTATCCCGCTTTACCTGTACAGCATGTTGTAAATCCTCTAGCTTTATCGTCCCATCTATCTTTGGAACAGAACTAAGCGTATATATATTCAAAAAAATCGCTGTACAAATAACTAACAAAAGAATGATACCACTACACCAAATAAAAATTTTCTTCCCTCTAGTTCGCTTCTTCTTTATAACAACTTCCATATAACCCCTCCCTTTTCAAACTATTCGCTTTTATTTAAGGAAGAACCTTTTAGAATATTAGAAAAACCCATACTATGGATCATATAAACTACATACATCTCCCTTATGTACGCCTTCCCTTCCTTCAAGGAAATCTGCTCTCCCTTTTTCACACCAATTCCTCAAAATCCCCTTCACATAAGCAAGTGTTCGCTTATTCTGTTCAAACGCAATCTTAAGAGCCTCTAATACTCTCTCTCCTGAAACTTTTTGTATCCACTTTTTCAATTCCTTCACGATATAGGGAGATAAACTACTTATATGTTGTTCGTAAAACTTATAAACTTCACTATGCGAATTATCCTCTTCTATCTCTTTCTTCTCCTCAGCAACTTCTTCTAAACTACTATTATCCTCTTCTTTCGGCATACCAAAATGCTCTAATAACAATGGAATCTTCCATTCTTCTTCCAGACATTTACGTAAAAACATATGTATGAATTCTTTATTTTTTACAGTCTTTAACTCACGTAACACACATTTTTCTACATTCGTATTTAAAATAGGGTTATAGTGTAGCCAATTTAGTATGTATAACTCTTTCGTTTCCGCATCGTATAAAATCTTTCCATATGCAACAAACCTATTTAACAGCTTCTCAACAGTCTCCATATTGTAGCCTGTTTCAAGTTCTGCCACACGCTTCGGTAATACGTAAATTCCACATTGCTTCGTTTTCGTACCAGTTAACAAATATATGTAAAAATAACGCTCCTCTGGCGTTAAATCTAATATGAATTCATCTTGCCAAAAGTTCACCTGCACATTACGGTACACCGCCATATGTTTACCCCTTCCTCACACTCATAAAAAGGCAGATTTCAATCCTTCAATATACATATAGGAATGAGGGCTTGGTTTTTGCATTTGAATTTCAAATTTTTTTAACTACTACAACGACGGTTTTATTTTTTCGCGCTTTTTGTTCTTGTAGTTGTTTTTGTTTTGTATTGTATTGTTTTTTCTTAGTGATTTATTACTTGGTAGGTGCTTATAAGGGGCTTGGAAGGGGCTTCATAGTGGCTAATATAAAAAGGAGCTGTTCCATTTGAATAGCTCCTTTAAAATCCTTATTACTTTTCCTTGTACCAGTATAAACTACTACATACAATTCATTTATTTCTGCATAGAGTTTAACATCTTTACTAAAAAGGCAGCTGCTTCACCACGAGTTGTTGTCCCTTTAGGATTAAACTCATTATTCCCCACACCAGTAACTACCTTTAAGCTATATAATCGTTGAACATGCTGTTTATATGTGATCAAATGTTTATCCCTAAATGGTAATGCAACTAATTCTCCTGTAACACCTTTATACCGTAATGCGTTGTCAATCATGATCGATGCTTCTTCACGTGTGATAGATGCGTTAGGATCAAAAATTCCTCCGCCACGACCGTTAATAATTCCTGCACTTGCACTACGTTTAATACCGCTATGAAGGGATGGATGCGCTTTGTTAATATCTACAAATGACTTATTCCCTTCTGGTAGCTTTAGAGCATTTGAGATTAATGTTGCAAACTCAGCTCTCGTAACATTACGATAAGGCGCAAATACACCATTTCCTTCACCGTTCATAATTCCTAGGCTGTTCAGTTTACGAATGTGCCCTTCAAACCATCCACCTGTAATATCATCTTTTGGTTTTTGCACTTCTTTATTTGGCACATTATAGTTTATCTTAATCCAACTTGGGTTATAGAAAATCCACTCATCGTTACCTACTTTATACCAACCGTTTTTAACTGCTAATACTTTGTAACGATCTCCGTTTGAAGCTTTACGAACGATATGATGCTCAAGTCCCGAACCGCTACGTACGTTTATACCATCACCCTTCACTACAAGCTCCATATTAGGTTCAGCTGGATTATATTCATTTGAATCAAATAGTTCATTTTTTTCCTGTAAAGGCGAATCAATTTGTGCGTTAATATTTGCATACCATTGAATACCTTGTACGAAGCCAGTCCAATTTCCACGAGAAATTAAAATATCAGGACAGTTTTTCCCACTCCATTGTTGATGCCTATAAATATGATCCGCGCTAATTCCTTCTTTGTTCATTAAATAACCTGCAAGTCTCTTTGCATTCTCTAACGCTTTATTGTAATCTCCATCTTGGTTAACTGAAATTTCGATTCCGATAGATTCTCTATTTCCTGAGCCATCGCCATCTCCTGCATGCCATCCATTTTCATTTGTTGGTAAGTGCTGATAAATTTGTTTATCGTCCACTGTAAAATGCCAAGAAGCTGTTCGGAACGTACCTTCCGTTGCTTGTTTATACAAATATTTCGCATGATTTTCAGCATTTGCACCACGAGCTGTGTTTGCAGTCTCATGAATTGTAATGTAGCGTGCTTTCATCGGATTTGCAGGGCGAATATCAGGATTTCCTGCTGGAACAATCCACTCTACAAACGGTACACCTGCAAGTGTTCCATATTTCTTTGTAGTCATCGATGCACTATACTGAATAGCTCTTGGCTTTTCAACCGGCTTCATTTCACGAGTAGAGCCATCATTTCGACCGTCTACATGTTCAAATGCCTTTTCAATATTTGAAATAGCTTCCTCTTCTGCTACTTCACCTTTTTTCGCTTCTTTCATTTTATGTAACTCTTCTGTTTCATTATGTTTATGCTTATATTCTTCTAGAAGAATTTTCTCATTCTCTGATACTTCTGCTTCATTAATTTGCATGTGATCTGGAGTTTCTAGATTGAAATTAGAATAACGTAATCCGTTCGTTCCACGCTCCCCTTGTGCAATACTAAGCTGGTCAGTATGAGATTTATTTATCTCTTCTGCTAATATTGATAAAGGTGCACTCCCTAAAATCACTAGACTTGTTGATAGTGCGATTACTTGTTTTTTAATATTCATTGCTGTAATCGATACCTACACTGTTCGTGTAAATATCTCAACCTCCCTTTATTTTCTCATTCGTGAAAGACTATGAATCTACTATGTATATATAAAACTACGTTTATTCTACACTTTTATAAATACTTTCATTTTATCCCCAGCAGGTAATTTATAGTTTCTAAAAAATCCCTTAACAGACATTATTTTATAACCAATTGCTATCGCCGTCAAAAGTACTTCTTCCCTTACACACCACTACTTCTCAAAACTAGATTAGGATACCTTTTACTGTTTTGCTTCGACAATAAGGATTTTTATAATTTTTCATAACTATCAAGTCTCTATTAAATAAATCCTGTTTCCTTATACTTTCCCCTTTGAAAATATTAACATTTTTACATTCTTACGATAAGGAATAGAAATATATAAGTGATTACTCAGACATTTTTATAGACGAGAAACTCTCTACCACGTGCAAGATACTTGGGAAAACTATTTCAAATTAAAAGAAGTTATGAATAGTAAACTTAAATATTTTTTCATTTTAGCTTTTATTACAAATTCCCTTTAACATTTTCGACAATCTCGTTTATCGTATTTCGATCAAACTTATCACTAATTTCGTATGGCTCACGATCTCCTACTAATTGTACGCCTACGATATCACTGCGATCCTTACCATATTGCACTTCAATAATCGCTCCACGCTCTATTTGTTTCCAAACGAGACCTGCTTCATCCTTATTATCTAAAATAATGCAGTCCTCAATATTTTCATCAATTCCAATTAACTTATTGTCATCCATATATCCAACCTCGTATTGTTGACGTTCTTTCGCTTTTCCGCTTACTACTATACCTTTGCTTCCATATGAGTAATCCGTATAGTCCTTTTTCTCCGATTGTATCGCTTTCGGTTCTTTTGCTTCAGTTTTTTCAGTATTTCCACACCCCACAATCATACTAATTGGTATAACTGCAGTTAATACTACTCTAGTAAATTTCTTTATCATTTATAACCAACCTCACATGTTTAACTTTATATTCCATTTATCCCCTTACCAAATAATAACATGATAATACCGAGAAAGATCCAAAGATACACTGAAACTTTAACCAGTAGTTTTTTATCCCAAAAATCTATGTAAAAAGCTAGAGTTTCAAAATTACCACCTGCACTATCGACAAATTATAGAAAGTAGACATCCTACTCACATAAGATTTAAAATTAGAAAGTATGGAAAACATGATAAAACATATAGGCTAGATGTTCGCAATTAAAATGTTTTTTTCATTAAGGAAGGAAGTGTACAGCTTTGGATTTTAAAACAGTTATGCAGGAGCTTGAAGCCCTAGGCAAAGAACGAACGAAAAAAATATACATATCTAACGGTGCGCACGAGCCAGTTTTCGGCGTAGCTACAGGTGCTATGAAACCAATCGCTAAAAAAATAAAAGTAAATCAAGAGTTAGCAGAAGAACTTTATGCCACAGGCAACTACGATGCTATGTATTTTGCAGGCATTATCGCGGATCCGAAAGCTATGAGTAAGTCTGATTTTGATCGCTGGATAGACGGAGCGTATTTTTATATGTTGTCTGATTATGTGGTGGCAGTCACTTTATCAGAATCAAATATTGCACAAGATGTTGCTGATAAATGGATTGCAAGTGGAGACGAGCTTAAAATGTCTGCAGGCTGGAGTTGCTACTGCTGGCTTTTAGGGAATCGCAAAGACAATGAGTTTTCTGAAAGTAAAATTTACGCTATGCTTGAAATGGTGAAAAATACGATTCATGATTCGCCAGAACGAACAAAATCCGCTATGAATAATTTCCTAAACACTGTAGCAATTTCATATGTGCCACTACACGAAAAGGCCGTCGAGATTGCAAAAGAGGTTGGTATAGTTGAAGTAAAACGTGATAATAAAAAAAGCAGTTTGCTAAATGCTGCAGAGAGTATTCAGAAAGAACTTGATAGAGGCAGGCTTGGGTTCAAACGTAAATATGTAAGATGTTAAAAAAGAAAAAGGTGGTTATCAATCAAGAAAGATTGTTAACCACCTTTTTCTTTGACTACTGAGCTCTCCTCTCAGAAAACATTCATTTCCCTCTGGATAACTTATAAGTTAGAAGCTTCTTCATTCAATTTATAAACTCTATCTCTTTTCTCATCGCTTTTGACAAAAGTAAGCTTTCCTTCTTTAACAAAGTCTTCCAACACTAAACATACTTGTCCATATGCTTTCGGCTTATTCGTTGTGAATCTTTCATCTGATATTTTGCCAGATCGTATTAATTGTTCACATAGCTCAAGTGCACTTATTTCTTCAGAATCTACTAATTCCAATATATCTTTTTGTAATGGCGATAAAGGTACTGGTATATCAGCTACCTCCGCCTTTTCTCGTTTGTTTTCTTCTTCAAATAAATCTTCAAATGAAATTTGATTCATTCCTTCTTTTCCTTTCTAACGATTAATTTGTATAACATGAACTGAATTGTATAGCGTAGTTATTGTTATGTAGTACGTACCTTAATACGTAAATGTCAAACTCATGTACATCGTTTCATATAGTATATTTCGATTATACCAAATATACGTTCTGTTTTCTATTACAGATTGGAAAACAGAACTTTTTACTGTATGTACTATTAATAGAGCTGAATATTCATCATCCAAATATTACATTTTCAGTTATATTATCGAAAATTTATCCACATTACGGAAATTAATGACAAATAATTATCATTTACATGTTATAATTACGATGCATGCATTTAGTTATATTACATGCATATGTGTAATGCGTATATTTAATAAAGTTAAATGAAACTGGGGAGGCTTGCGCAAATGGGCAAGAAAACAAGCAAAGCTAAAAAATTTTTCGGATTCGTAATCACCGCAGCAATAGCAACTACAACGCTGGTAGGTACAGTAAATGCACAAACAACTACGAATAACTATAAGGTAGCTAGCAATGCAAATACTGTATTTACAGATGTACCAAAGGACCACTGGTCAAAAGATGCTATTGATTACTTAGCTGCAGCAGGGATTTATAAGGGGTATGGAAATGGGAAATTTGGTTTTGGCGACAATGTTACTAGAGGACAGGTAGCTTCTTTAGTCAATCGACATTTAGGTTTAATTGCAGACGATAAACAAGGAAATATGTTTAGTGATATTACAAATCATATGTTTGAAAAGGATATTAAAGCCATTGCACAAGCTGGAATTATGACAGGAGATGGAACAGGTACATTTCGTCCTGATGATGTATTAACTCGTTATGAGATGGCAGTAATATTACAAAGAGCCTTTCATTTAGAATCAAAAGAACAAGGGAAATTTAAAGACGTACCAAAAGGTCATTGGGCCTATGAAGCTGTAAATACACTGCGTAGTAACCGTATAGCACAAGGTGACGAGGCAGGTAATTTTAACGGAAACACATTTGTGAAGCGTGAGCAGTATGCACAATTTTTCTATAACGCAATAGCAAAAAACAGAGATTATAATTTCAACATCAATTCAAAAGAAGAATTAAAACAAATGCTAACAACAGCTTTACAGAATGGGACGTTTGGTCCATTTAAATTAAATTCATTAGGTAAAGATCTATCCGAGGTAAAAAAAGAATATGGAGCACCTGATGTTTTGAAGAAAGCATCATGTACAGATTGTGACGCACCTAATATAGCGGTATACGGCGATTATAATATTGACATGTATCCTTGGGACGCTAGATATATATCGGTGAAAATGGATATCACTATTAACGAATTGAAAGAGTGGTTTGGTGAACCAGATGGAATCGGAGAAGATATGACTAGTGAAGGCTTCATATATAATCGAGGAAGCTATTCTCTTTATTTCAGCTTCTCTGATGGTTATATTCAACGCGCTGAAATATCTAAAAATAAATTTAATTAATAAGTTACAAGCAATATAATATATATAAAGCATAAAAAATCCTTCAAGAACATGCCTTTTCTTGAGGGATTTTATTTTTCCTTATCTATTTAACAAAATCCAAAGCTATAAAACTCCTACTGATTAAACTTTATTTTTCTTGGTGCTCCGCTTCCCATTCGCTTAAATACGTTGCATATTCTAATTCATCTGGATCATCATATAACATAGAAATAAACTCTAATTTATTTCCATCACAATCTAGAAAATATACGCTTACAGCTGGCATCCATCTTTGAACAATTGGCTCTTCATTCCCTTTCCCCTGACTTCCTATCACCTCTATTCCACGATTCTCTAACCACAATTTAGAATTCTTCAAAAACTCTAAATCTACACAAAAAGCGAAGTGTTTCGTCTCAAAATCTTCATTACTATGTACTTCCCATAATCCAAGCATTTGTTTTTTATTTTCTCCTACCCAAAAGAAAGCACCCCGCCTTTTCGATAGTTTTTTTGCTAATGCTAAACCTAATTTATTTTGATAGAAATCTATCGCCTTTTCTAAGTTTCTTACATGTAAATGAGTTTCATATATGCTTTGTATCATTATGTATCCCTCCCCCTACATTACGGTTTTTCCAAATATATTTTGTCTTTATCATACAAATAAATATATTTGAAATCATCCTACTTTTGTATCATTATTCTTTCCTACAAAGGTATTAATACATGTGAATGTACGGATTTTATTTATCCCGCATTAACGAGCAGTAAGACCCCACTGATTAAAGTTTCACTTTATAACTTATGTGCATTATTTTAAGTAGTCTGTTTCAATTATACAGATTGTACGTTCCGTCATCTATTGTGGAATTCGTTATTGCTGGACTGAAAGCGATAATAAGTATCCATTGCACAAATCACACAAACAAAAAACACTGCCAATCGCAGTGTTTTTAAATTCGGTTTCTTATCTAATTGTTCTGTAGAATACATTCATATTAAATCGTTATTGAGAGAAAGACCAATTCTTTCTTATTTCGTCAACAACGATTTCCGGATAATCCCAATGAAGTATATGAGTAGATTCCGGGATAAGTTTTACTATCCCCTTCGCTTTTTCTTCAAAAATTTTAGCTGTTTTACCTCTATATTCATTCCAGCTATTAGGCTCAGTTGCTCTTAATAAAATAATAGAAGATGGTAATTTTCATAAATGTCTATTGTCTCATGCTTGTGCATCGCTTTAATGATATTAACTGCAGTAGTACCACTTGCATGCCAATGAACTTTACCTTCCTTTTCAACAGCAAGGTCTTTAACTGCCACTTCAATCATCGGTGACCATCGTGTATATGCTGCTTTTTCTATTTTGAAAAAGTCATCCCAACCATCAAATATATATTCATCAAAGTCTTTTTCATAATGCGCTACTACTTCTTCTAGTGTTTGAACTTTTAACCTCTTCGTTTGATACCCACCATCAATAAGCATCGTACCTTTGACCCTTTGCGGATCTTTATTTATATAAAATAAATATACAAAACTCCCCCAAGAATGCGATAGAGAATAAAATTGATCGATTTCAAGAATATCTACTATTTCATGCAACCAATCTATTATATTTGGCATCTCATATTCTTCAGTTAAATCTAGTGAATCCATTTTCCCATGACCTGATGCATATAATACAATAAACCTGTACTCTTCTTTTAGTTTTTCAGCTCCTTCTATGAAGGTAAGACTAGGGATACCTAACCCATGTAAGCAAGTATTCCATGTTACGAATGAAAAAGGATCTGATATGAATATCAGATCCTTTTTCATTGCCTCTTTTATAACTTTAAGTTCTTGATACGTACATAGGTTCATACGTACTTACATTATCATACACAGTTTTCGCAATACGAGGAGGAAGATGGAGACATCCTTCAGATCCAACTTTTCCAGTAACAATGCATAATTTATCTCCTTTACTGAAGATAAATATGTCTACTAACTTTTTAATAGAATCAAAGTGTACTTTTATTTGTCAGACTTAATTTTTTCGCAATATTCTTCTAAAGTTAATCTCTTTTCTTTTAGATATATAGCAACTTCTTTTCCTACATAACGATAGTGCCATGGCTCATACTTAATTCCAGTAATCCCCTCTTTATCTTTTGGATAACGAAGAATAAAACCATACTCTGCAGCATTCTTATCTAACCATTTAAATGCATCGGTAGTTTCAAACTTTGCATTTAAGTCTTCTACAGTATTCTGCCATTCAACTGAAATAATGTCTAACGCTAATCCAGTATGATGTTCACTTGCGCCAGGATACTGAAGATATTCCAATGCCTTAGCACTAGCCTCTGTATCCGACAAACCTTGAGATTTATAGCTTTTAACTGAAGCATCATAATAAGTTTGTTGTAATTTTATAGCTCGATAACCTGACCTTAAATAAAGGTTAATGCCCTCTTTTTTTGCAGCTGTTACCATATCCTGATAGGAAGTTGCAATTCTGCTATCTATTTTCATATTTGGCTTAGCATTTTGGGTGATACTTGTTAATTCAATCCCTAGTTCCTTTGGTAACATATGTTCTCTATTTACAAGAATAATTCTCCAATCATTAACATCAGAGATAGGTAAAACATCTTTTTTCTTCGCATGTATTTCATTTTTATTTTTATCGTTATTATTAGTAGTTTCCTGAGATGTTTGTTTTCCACTACAAGCAGCAAGGCTCCATCCCAATGCCAATACCAATGCTAAAATTATAATTTTTTTAATTGTATCTCATTCCCTTTTTGTTTATTAGTCTTTATACCAATTTCCCAACACTTCTTTAGGAATATCCTTAAAATCCTTCAAAGAAACAGGGCCGACAAATTCTTTAACCCCATGTTTTTTAGAATTTTCATCTGAATAATCTTTTAAAAATTGAATTTTAAATTGCTTCTTACCATCAGCATAGTCGGTTACTGTCGGTACAACTGCAGCTTGTCGTATACCAAAAGTTTCATCTTCATACTTAACAAATTGTATATACGATAGTCCTCCAATCAATGTTTCTAATTTTTCTTGAGCAGAAATAAGATTTCCAAGAGAATAATAGATTAGCGTCTGATGTCCATCTTTATTTTCTTTCCACTCAATTGGTTGGATTACATGTGGATGATTTCCAATTACTACATCTACGCCTAAATCTGTTAAATATTGAGCAATTTCTTTTTGTTGCTTTGAAGGCGTAAAGGTATATTCTACTCCCCAATGCACCATAACAATCACCATATCAGAATTATTCTTTGCCTTTTCCACATCATTTTGTATCGCTTCTTTATCAATTAAATTTAATGCCCAAGACTTATCACCTGGAATTTTATTTCCATTCGTACCATATGTATAATTAAGTAGCCCAAAGCGAATACCATTTTTGGTAATCGTTTTTATTTCATTGCGTTCGTTTTGGCTCTCATTAATGCCTAATGGGATAACATCCTGATATTTCTTCCAGTATTCTCTTGTATTCATCACACCTTTAATACCCATATCCATAGTGTGATTTGTCGCTTGAGTCACTATATTGAATCCAGTGTCCACTAAAGATTGACCTACTTCTTCAGGTGTATTGAAAGTAGGATATCCCTGTACTTTTAGATGATTTCCTGCAATTGGAGTCTCCTGGTTCACAATAGCAAGATCACTTGATTGAACAGCTTTTTTTATATTTTCATAAATATAGTTATAATCATATGAACCATCTTTTTGTTTGCCATCTTTAATTACTGCGTCATGATATAAATTATCACCCGTTGCTATTAAATTCACTACCGATTTTACTTTTTTATCTTCAATAAAATTAGGGGATTTTTGAATAGGACTTTTATCGACCCAATTCGGTGTTTTTAATGATGTATCTGCCTTTGATTGCGCCGGTGGTAATGAAGCTTTAGATGTCTTAATATCTGTATTGTCACAAGCGGTTAAAATCAATAAAAAAATAAAACATAATAAAAAAAACTTTTTATTTCTCTGTAAATTATCTAACATGTAATCCTCTTTTCTGTCATATTACTAATAACCAGTTCTAACAAATAACTTTTAAAACAGCGTATTTTGGTTTTACACTTAATTTTTGAAAACACTCTATTACATTTGCTTCGGAATATACGGATAATCTTTTTCACTTTCTAACACTCTATTAATTTCTATCAGAATGAATAGAGTGCTAGAAAAACATTATCCAATAGGATGTTAAATTTGATATACCAGTTCCAATTGTAATAGCTGGTGAATCTAAACAAGAGAGGCAAATAGTTCATATATCCTCCTCTCTTACTTTACGTTTATGAGTGGCTCCAAAAATAAGGGATTTCTGCCGCCCCCTCTTTAGTTAGTGCGAAATCTGTGTAACTAATTTCTTTAAATTGAGCGACAATTATTATACCGTTAACAACAAGTAAGCCCCAAGAACTTATTTTAGCAATATACGGAAAAAGTAGCAATCTTTTCTCCGCCCAATATAAACAAACCCTCCAACTCAAACGCTTTGGAGGGCTCTATACCACAAAGAAGAACTTCTATTAGATTACTTCAATTTCCCTTCAAAAACAATTTTTCTACCGCACGGTTCAACTACTGTTTTACCGTCTTTCTTCACTTCATGAAAGATTGGCTCTTCCATGCGACGAGATGGTGCGTAACCTTCTTGTTCCATACGTGCTAAGCAGTCTGTAATTGTTTCGTTTTCGAGTACTTCAAATTTCTTTTTATTAGGTTGTTTTGTCATGCCCTAACCTACTTTCTATTTTTCTTGATGCGAATTGATTCTTCATGTAGATCATATATAACATTGCGAGAATTCCTATTATAATCATAACCGCAATAAAAAAGCTTGTATACTGTATTTTTTCTATAAATACGCCTCCTAATACAGGTCCCAGTATACTTCCTAAACTAAAGGCAATTCCAGATAATATATTACCTGCTGGCAATAAGTGTCTCGGTAATAAATCTGTCATAAACCCAAGTCCTAACGAGAAGCACGATCCAATGACCATACCCGCTAACAACATGCAGGCAAAGACGATCCAGTAATATTGATCAAATACGGCTGCAAGCAAGAAAATTCCCGTACTTATGCAGAACGTCCACGTTAAAATACGGTCCCTTCCGTATTTGTCACTTAATATACCGAGCGGAATTTGTGTAATAATGCCCCCAACTGCAAATGCTGGTAATAAGAAGGATACTTCTGAAACGGACCATCCTTTTCGAAGCGCGTATACTGGTAAGTTACTGTTTAACATTGCTTCCAGTACGCCGTATGCAAGTGGTCCCAGCAGTGCAATCCATCCTAATCCAACCACTTGTTTATAACGAGAAAAGGATGATTCACTCTTCACTTCTCTTTCATCTTGCGCTGGGAATGCATTTTTTGTTGGTAATAGTAACAGCCAACCTATTAGACAAAGTATAGTAGATATGATAAATGGCGTTGCAAGACCGTACTGAACTGTGCTTGCTAAATACGGACCGACGGCAAAACCAATTCCGAAGAATACACCGTATATCGATACTTGTCTCCCTATTTTACTCGGGTCTGATGTTGTCGTAATCCATGTTTGTGTTCCGACATGTAGCATATGATCTCCGACTCCAACTAGAAATCTAAGGATAAACCATACCCAAAACGAAAATGTTTGTGTAAAAAAGAATAAAGAAATAATAACGAGAAACCCACCAATCACAATAATTGGCTTCATTCCAAACTTTTGCATCGGTTTTTCAAGAAACGGTGAGATTACTAATATCCCAATGTATAGTGCTGTCGCATGAATACCGTTAATACTTGAACTAACCCCTTCTTGTTCAAAAATCATTGCAATGGCCGGTAAAAGCATACCTTGTGACAAACCCGAGATTGCTACAATCCCAACCATAATCCAAAAAGTAAAACGCATCGACATCCCTTTCCCTCTCCTTCTCACGCTTTCCACTTTTCATTATAAACTGTTTCTGCAAATGCGTGTACGAATATTCACAATAAAAAAGAAGCTAAAAGAATGAATCTTTTAGCTTCTTATCCTTCCCAAACTTGTGCTTTCACATTGTTATGGAATTGCTTAAAATACGGATGTTTATAAAAAGCAGTTTCATACACGTATTGCTGTGTACTAGTTATTGGTGGCTGCGGGTATTGCAATTGTAAAGGAACTACAGCTGGTGAAACTTGCATATACAGCGGAGCTATCATCATTTTTGTATATATATGATGATTATATGGCGAATGCGCAATTAAGAACGGATGGTGCATTGATAATCTCCCCTTTTACTTACAATGTTATAGTATATGCAATACCTTTCATTTCGGGGATTATTTCTGTTCTAACCAATCCTCTACATGCTTTATAAACACATCTAAACAATCAACAAACGGCGAATGACCGCAATCTTCTAACAATTTTAATTCAGCATTCGGCAAATGTTTTGCTAATTCCTCACCGACTACTTGCGGTACGACATAATCTCTATCACCTTGTATGACGAGTGTCGGCGCTTTAATATGATGAATTTGCTTACTTCCCTCTACAACCCCATTATGTTCATCTGAAATATTAAATGTAATGAGCGCATAATTCACATCTACGAAATTACGTTGCGTTAACATATCATCTAAATACTTTTCATAACGGTCCGGTTCAGGTTGATTATGTGTATATATTAATAAATTCCATACTGTACGGTAATATAATTTATTCATATTTTTTATCGCATCTAACACTGGTGCAATTTGTACAGGATCTTGCGCAATTTCTTCTTTCGTCTTAACTAAACTAGATACGATCGGCTGCCCGTTTATATCTTTTTTAAAGATTGGATAGCCCTTCATTCCTACTGATTCGACCAAAATTAACTTTTCAACAAACGTTGGATGATTCGCTGTAAATTGCATCGCAACACCACCGCCCATTGACCAGCCCATTAATGAAAATTTCTTTAGTTTTAATTGATCGATAAATAGTTTTACATCTTCTGCAAAGTCTTGTAATGAATCTATTGATTGATTATATGTTGATTGACCAAATCCTCTTAAATCAAGAGCGTAAATATGGTATTGATCTTGCAGCTTTTCAATTACTAAATCCCAATGTTGTGACGATGTCATGTTCCCGTGAATGAGTACAAGAATTTCTGCATTTTGCCTTCCAACTTCCTGATACGCAATTGTTTCTCCGTTCGATAGTGAAACAAACTCCATTGTTGCAGGCTTAATCATCACAAGTTCCTCCATTCTTTTAATAGAAAGAAAATTCTTTACTTACTTAAAGAATAGCACGCAGAATGTACGTTCGCAACATAAAACCTATAAGAAATTTTTACATAAATCAACATGTCTATTACTAGACAATTATTATAAAAAAGTATATAGTTAGCTAGGTAACTAATTTGAAAGGATTAAAATACATGGACGAAAAACAACATTTTTTTCACATCGTCAGCCAGACTTCTCGCAAGTTTACGAAGAAATTTAATGAACGCGTATCTCCAACTGGGTTATTTAGTGCGCAGTGGGCTGTTATTTTCCGTATCAATCAAACTGGTTCTTGTACGCAAACAGAATTATGTCAGTATTTAAATGTTGAATCACCAACGATGACCCGTACGTTAACACGTATGGAAACGATGGGCTGGATTATTCGTACAGAAGGAAAAGATCGCCGTGAGAAGCTCATTTCGTTATCAGAAACAGCGATAAAAATGATTCCAGTATGGCAAGAAGAAGTTGATACTTTCGAAGAAAAGACGCTAGAAGGTATTAACGAAGATGATTTACATCAAGCATTTCAAGTATTACAACAAATTATTAAAAACTTAGATTAACTTGGAGGGATGACCATGCAAAGTGAGAAACTTTGGACGAAGGATTTCCTCGGAACTTGTTTTAGTAGTCTATTTCTCTTTTTAACATTTTACATGCTTATGACTACTTTACCTGTCTATGTAATAGACGGCCTAAAAGGAAAACCTGAGGAAATTGGCTTAGTTGCAACTGTTTTTCTTATTTCATCTGTTTTATGCCGACCATTCACAGGAAAATGGCTCGATGATTTAGGAAGAAAGAAAATATTATTTATTTCACTTTCACTATTTTTAGCCGCTACCGTTATGTATTTCGGTGCACAAAGTTTATTTTTATTACTAGCCCTTCGCTTCTTACATGGTATTGGGTTCGGTATGGCAACAACTGCAACTGGTACGATTGTCACAGATGTTGCGCCAGCTCATAGACGAGGCGAAGCACTTGCCTATTTCGGCGTATTTATGAGTCTGCCGATGGTAATTGGTCCTTTTTTAGGTTTAACAATTATTTCTCATTTTTCGTTTACTGTATTATTTATCGTTTGTTCCGTATTTTCATTACTTGCATTTTTATTAGGACTACTTGTAAATATTCCGCATGAAACACCAGTAAAGAAACAAAAACAAGAAAAAATGAAATGGAAAGACTTACTTGAACCATCTTCTATTCCAATCGCTCTTACAGGATTTGTTTTAGCCTTTTCTTATAGTGGTATTTTATCCTTTATTCCTATTTATGCAAAAGAGCTCGGTTTAGCTGACATTGCAAGTTACTTCTTTATTTTATACGCACTTGTTGTTGTCATTTCTCGTCCATTTACAGGTAAGATTTTTGATCGCTTCGGTGAAAATGTACTTGTTTACCCAGCTATTATTATTTTCACAATTGGGATGTTCATTTTAAGCCAAGCACAAACTTCATTTTGGTTCCTTGGCGCAGGGATGCTAATCGGTTTAGGTTACGGAACATTAATTCCTAGCTTCCAAACGATTGCAATTTCTGCCGCTCCAAACCATCGACGTGGTTCTGCGACAGCTACGTACTTCTCATTCTTTGATAGTGGTATTGGCTTTGGTTCTTTCATTTTAGGTATCGTCGCAGCGAAATCAAGTTATCATAATATGTATTTTATCGCAGCTATTATCGTTGCGTTCACTTTACTTTTATACTATGCATTACACGGACGAAAACAAAAATTCAAGAAACAGCGTACAGACGGACAAATATCCGCTTAACGTAAATAAGGAAAGTAAACTTATCCGTTTACTTTCCTTATTTTGTATTTCTTTCAATTGAAGCGTATACTTATAATAGATATAAAAAGGAGGGACCGATATGAAACTCAAAAAATCTCCCCTACTCTTACTCATAATTACATTCATATTTGTAATTACAGGGCTCGGTTTTACATACTTCAAACATAATAAAACAATTCCGTCAAAAAATAATGTGACGAAAAAAAATTGGTTAGACGATCCGTACTTACGTTGGTCGTATACACATATGAAAGAATTCACTTTAATTAACGAGGTAAATCATAACCCAGATCAAGTTTCCCATTTCTCTACCGCTTTGCAAAACTTAGACGATTTTGCTGTGGAGCGTAGATTTGGAAATACAACTCCTCTAAAAAAACTTTTAGACGATAACAAAACGGATGCTTTCGTCGTTGTACATAATGGAAAACTTGTATATGAACGATATTTTAATGGATATAACGAGACTGAACCTCATGGCATGGCGTCATTAGCAAAGGTCTTTACCGGAGCAATTATACAATCTCTCGCTGAAGAAAACCGTATTGAATTAGAAAAAACAGCTGACACATATATAAAAGAATTAAAAAATACACCGTTCGGTAATGCCTCGCTTCAGCAATTAATGGACATGCAAGTATCTGTAGAGTACCCGACTCACGGCTATGAACACCCAGCGTTAGAAAATCAAGATGCACAACTATATTTAGCGAGCAATATTTTACCTCGAGGTAAAAATTACGACGGCCCGATGAAAATTTATGATATGTTACGAGAAGCAGAAGAAACTGCACCGCCTGGTTCCGATTTTTCTTACGATAACGGATCAGCAGAAACACTCGCTTGGATTATTCGAACGATCACTGGTAAATCATTAGCTGAAAACGTTAGTGAACGCATATGGTCTCAAATTGGTATGGAAGAAAACGCGTATTACGTAACAGATGAAACAAAAGTTGAACAAGCAAGCGCTGGTTTAAATGCAACTGCTAGAGATATGGCGAGATTCGGACAATTATTATTAAATAACGGGGAATATAACGGAAAACAAATTCTCCCTTCTTCTATTACTGAAGATATAAAAAATGTTCAAGAAGGTGAACTTGCAGTTGGCCCTGGAGCTTCCATTTCTTATCATAATCAATGGTGGATTCCGCACAATGAACAAGGTGCTTTTGAAGTGTTAGGTAGTTACGGACAAACACTTTACATCGATCCGAAAGCGAATATGGTCATTGTCCACTTCTCTTCTAACGCTACGCCAAGTAATGACATACATTCAACATACTCAAATATGTATGTTGATATTGCCCATCATTTAGAGAAGCTTCCACAGTAGTGGAAGCAGGAGTTTAAACCTGACATGTATGACTATTTGATTGAACACACGATCTGTTGTGTTGAAACATCAATATATCTAAAAAAGGAGCTCTCTTGATAAAGAGAGCTCCTTTTTTTATTTCTTCTTCTTTTCTGTCGGCTGACTTTGTTTAGCGAAATTAGATGAATCATCGAAATTTGGTTGCTTTTTACCAGCATTATTACTTCTACCTTTTCCCATATGTAATGCACCTCCCCTCATCCTTACTATTCCCAATAAAAAAATCCTCTTGCATCCAGATTTTTTTATTGTCCCTTATTCATAAGGCACCACTGTTCTCGTAGTACTTCCAACACTTTCAGTTAGAGAAGCTCCCACAGTAGTGGAAGCTTTTTCTTGTTGGTGGGTTTTATTTACATCCATTACCCTTATCACGTTTATTCATCATGAAACTTTTTATTAGCAATCCAATAATACATTACGAAGAATGTCAACAAAATCCAAACTATAGTTAATAATCCTGTAATTATTGCGTTTGAATGTACGCCCCCCGTAACTAACGTTTCCATTGCATACGTACTCATACTAACTGGATTAAGCAGATCCAGTATTGGATTCAAACCGACCATTACTCTACAGGCTAACAGGAAAACAATTGAAATTAATGCAATCATACCTTGACTGTGAAAAATAGCACTTATCATTGTTGTGAAAGAGACGATAAAAAGAACCCAAATTAGATAAAATAGTAATCCAGTAATTAGGTGTGCAAATGGAACAGCAGTAAAAAGATAATTTACATATAGATAAGAAGTAACGTATCCAATTGTTACACTACAAGCTACCATTAAATAGTTCGACACTATTTTCCCACCTACATATGAAGTAACAGTAACGGGTCTTGTTAAAATAAAAGCCAACATACCATTGGCTTTATCTGTTTGAATAGTACCCATCATAGAAATCACTAGAATCATAAGTCCAAGCTGATCAAACTGGGATCCCAAAGTACTCGCTAATACTTCGCCTCCTTTTTGTGCTGTCATACTTGGATCAATAGTAATTCCCTGTCCTCCACCTAACACTTCTAAAATTGATGGCAAATAATGAGTTACTATCGGTTGTGTTGCGCCTAAAAATATAAAAACAATTGGTAGCCAAATAATCTTAAAATCACGTAACATTTGAACACATTCTTTTTTTATCAATACAATTGAGTTATTCATTTTTGCACCACCAATTTCAAGAAAATTTCTTCTAAAGTATCGTTGCTCATTTCAAATTTAACGATGTTCACTTTATGTTCGAGTGCATTTTGCAATAACATATTTTTATTGATTTCGATACTTTCAACCTTCACTTTGATTTTAAGCCCAACCACTTCAACGTCCTTCACATACGGTAATTTTTTTACAACTTCAATCCACTTTTGATCTTTAGTTGTTATTTCAATAATCAATTTATTTTCACTATTCCGGTGTAAAAGTTCCGTAATCGTTGTATCTTCTATTTTCACTCCATCTTTTATAATGACAAATCGTTCACAGATTTCTTCTGCATCGCCTAATATATGGGTTGATAATAAAATCGTTGTATCTTTTTTTATTTCTTCAATCAAATTCAATACTTCTCGTCGGCCGATTGGATCTAATGCGGATACCGGTTCATCCATGACAATAAGTGACGGTTTATGCAATAATGCTTGTGCAATACCAAGTCGTTGTTTCATTCCACCAGAAAATGTACTAACCTTTGCGTTTTCTTCGCCCCTTAGTCCAACTTTCTCCAAAATCTTTGGAATCGACTTTGACAATTCTTCTTTTTTCAATCCGGAAAGTTGGCCCATAAACGTAAGCGTTTCTCTCGCTGTCATCCAATGAAAAAAATTAGGATATTGCGGTAAATAACCAATTTCACTTTTCATTTTTGATATTTTTATCCCATTCAATAAAACTTCACCAGCAGTTGGATGAATAATATCCGAAATTACTTTTATTAATGTAGATTTCCCTGCTCCGTTTGGTCCAATTAATCCGACGCATTCCCCCGCTTGCAGTTCCATCGAGAAATTATTGACAGCAATTTTTCCTTTAAATAATTTTGTTACATTTTTAATCTCTAGTTTCATAATTTCTCACCGTCCTTTCTCCCTATAACAAAGTAGAAAATAGGTCCCAATATATTAACGAAAAGAATAATGAACGTCCATACAATTACATTTTTTCTTGTTTTTCTATGTCGGTATAAATCAATGAATGCAATGAAGACTAAAAGTGCCCCCACTGCAATAACTGGCAATATAATGGGTAGAAAAGTCATAATATCAATGTCTTTAAGATCATTCAATCCATAATGTAGTTGCATTATTGTCATTCCTCCCTAAATTCATTCTCATTATTGATAATGATAAAACATAAACGAATGAATTGCAAACATTATTCTCATTATTTATAATGAGAATAAAAATACATAATAAATAAGGTGAGCGAATGAGTAATAAAGTTGAAATTTTAATGCATCCAGTAAGAATGAAAATTTGCCAAGTGTTAATGAGAAATAAGGAAAATGGGCTAACACCATTAGAAATGGTAAAAATCATTAAAAATGTACCACAAGCAACACTATATAGGCAGCTACAAGCTATGGTTGATTCTGGTATCGTCCATGTAATTAAAGAAAAAAAGGTGAAATCTGTTTCTGAAAAATATTACGCAATCAATGAAGAAGATGCAAAAATTGAAGGCAGTGAATGGAAAGGATTATCTGATGATGAAAAGTTAAACTACATTTCCTATTATCAGTTATCACTTATGACACAATATCAAAGTTACCTTAAGAAATTAGAGGAACAAAACAGTCAAGAAGATACTGCTACTTTTTCTGTAGTGGAATTAAAGCTAGATGAAGAACACTTTGGAAAATTTCAAAGCGAACTTAACGAATTAATGATTAAGTACTATAATAGCCAAAGTAAAGATGAAATAGAGGCTCCGGTTCGGACTGTCGCTATTACAATTATTCCAGAAACGTAAACTAACTCAATATACATAATACAAGCCGATGCATCCTTACCATAGGAATCATCGGCTATCTTCATTTTGACTTTTGCTGTATAGTTAGCGAAAAAACTGATCTAGAGTCTAGAATTCGAATGTACTTAAAGTTGTTATCTATATTACATGAATTCTTTTCTCATGTTAGTCCCATACCATCCACACTCTCTCCAAACACTTTTTAAAAAGAAGCAAGGGTAAATTAATAAATATAAATTAGGAATCCACCAAGAAATATCAAAATCTAACCGGATTGTCCAAAATGCTAGAGCTTGCAACCCTGAGCAAAAAGTTAAAATTAATGATAAAAACGCAAAGTGACTCCAAATATGTTTTTGTTTAGAATACAAATACAAACTTAAAAGTCCCGTTAACGAGATTAACAAATCTAAGGGTAAAAAAGACCAGTTCCATGCTACTAAAATAGGATCTTCATAATCTTTAAACAAATATTCTTGCGGAATCATATGAAAAATTGTTATGAGCCAATATATTACAAACCCAAAATCAGTAATAAGGAAAAAATACTTTAATCGATTCAATGTATACGTTCCTCCATCATTTCTTTTTTCTTCGCTTCATGTGCCGTACTATTAAAATTTAATATTACGACTCCAACTAAAATAAAAAGAATTGCTAGTATCTTAATTATATTGATACTTTCTCCAAAATAAATAAAACCAATTGTTGTAATCGTTACAATTCCCATACCTGACCATACCGCATATGCTACGGACATTTCCATCCCCTTTAATGCAAATGACAGAAATGCAAAACTTACTACATAAAATACAAAAATAAGAATGCTTGGTACAAGTTTCGTTAATCCATCAGATAGTTTCATTGCAGTTGTACCCGCTACCTCAAATAAAATTGCGAAGCATAAATAAATCCACTGCACTACTCTCCCACCTTCTATTTCGAATTAGAAATGCCATACAGTAACATATCCATAATCGATTCAAGCATACTTCCCAATGTATAATCACTCTTTTCAATAAACATAGGATCATATATGCGATTCAGTGCCCCCAAGTATACTTCAATAAAAAACGGAATTTGAATTTTTCTTATGCTTCCTTCTCTCATCCCCTCTTCTATTAAACCGATTACAGTAGACCATCCTTCGCGTAAAAACTGATCTAATTTTAACCATTGGTAATAATGATGTTTTTTTAGTTCTACTAATAAACGTGCATCCATGAATGTAAATTGTTGTGGAATGCAAATTAAAATGAGTCTTATCTTTTCAACAGTTTGTAACGTATCATCATCAGCGATATTTTTTTCCTTTTCTTGAATACTTTCTATTACATTACGAATAACTTCATCTACTATTTCATCTTTTGAAGAAAAGTGCTCATAGATTGTCCTCTTACTGACAGCTAATTGTTTTGCTAAATCACTAATTGTAAATGTAAACCCCTTCGTTTGAATTTGATGAATTGTTTCTGTTACTATTCTTTGCTTCATAATCCGCCCCCTGAACCCTTGGTACCAATTTGGTTTTTTTAGTACCATTTCATTTTACAATATTTAACACAATATATACAACTAACATTTCAAATCTTCTAACTTTTAACTCAAAACAGATAAACATGAGAGCGATGAGGAACATTCCTGCATATTCAACAATCAAGTGAATGTATAAAATAACACTCATACATGAAGATTTAAATAAAGTTAAATGCAATTCTATAAGACTATGTTGTTATATGTTCTTTTTTAGCTTGATGGGGCCGGATAGAAAATATTAGTCACTGAGCACTAATATTTTTAAATGAATAATAAAAAAGGGTTACAAATTTAATTGTAGTCCTTTTTCATATGATTCCTATAACAATTACAAAGCTGAATAATCATCGTTGAAGCTGCTTACTTCTGCTAAAAAAAGACACCCTTATAGGAGTGTCTTTTCTACTCTCTTTAAAGAATTTATATCAACCTCATAAGTATTCCCATATGGTCTAAGCGATGGAATCTCTTCCTTTGGCCCATAAAATAATACTTTCAAATCATCATCTTTATACTGAACTACGAAGAAGTCATCAAATTGGTCAAATGTGTTTTGATTGATCGTAATAAAACCTTTTTCTTGGGCAGTTGTTTTAACACTTATTCTTCTCCCTTCTTTGATGACATCATATCCATGCTGATTCGTCACTTTGGATAGCTCACCATTCGTGTAAAGGACACAAAAAAATTCACCTAGACGACCTATAAGATGCCTTAATTCAGTCGCCTTACAACCAAGAATATTCATTTCAAATCGTAGCATTTCAAAGTATTCTTCATATAACTTTTTAATTTGTGAGATTCCTATTTGATCCTTATCCTTATAGAAAAGAAGTTTCCCATTATCCCACTCACCTACAACAGATTCAAACTCTGCCCCTTTAGGCTTGTGAAAAACTAATCCTGTATAAGGATAATTTTCACCTACATATCTATAAGTTTTTTTGTTTATATATATAAAAAGATTTTTATTAACAGCTCTCCCTTTGTTATAACGGTTATAACAATAATCAGCAGGATTCATACTCCCAGGTTTCGTATTAAATTTTGTTGTTAATCTGTCCTTTATCTCTGCAGATGTTAAAATATCGCCTATTTTTTCTTTAAGTGCCTCTATAAATTGCTCATAAATAGTCAATGTAATCCTCTCCTCGTGTTTCTAAATCGTTTTAGACCTAGTAAAGCTTTCACTCTATCATTTGGCCTAATTGTAGAATAATATATCTAGAGTTCCTTATAAATTTATATAACCTTATATATAAATTTTACATTTAATTAATTAAATTTCATAGACTATTAGAGTAAAATATAAATTTGATGGGGAGAAACGCCGATCTACTTTCACCTAAGTAAAAAAGCGCCCTGTAAATAGGGCGCTTTACTCCAACCTAATGACTAATAGTAGCAGTTGGGTATAATGTTGTTCCTCCAATTGAAACCTTTATTTCATTTGTTAATGGAACATTTTGTTCATTAATAATGGTTCTCCACCATTCCCATGCAAGACCTGTACATTCTCTTGCTACGATTTTTATATTTTTTGAATTTGGTGGAAGAGGGATTACCGTAGAGTAATGAGCTGTTTTGTCTTTGCCACTACCTTCCCATGTTTTATGTGTTAATACTTCTTTCCCATTTTGATCAAATGTGAATTCATCCCAAGATACATCAAATTGAGCAACGTAAGCACCGTAATGATCAAGTGTCATTTTTGCACTTGAATATTCTGTAGTTGTCGTCTCAATATAATCTGTATTGTTATGAACAGCAGCAGTTGCATTATCTTTTAAGAAAGTGCTTGTATAAGAAATTGGGTATGCTGGATTTTTAAAACTTAATTCAGCATTATCTTTAATAACATTTCGAATTTCATTGAAATCTTTTGTAACAACCTTATTATGCTCTTTCGCATCTCCGCCTAGTACTACTGCAGTAAAGGTACTTTCTTCAAAAATATCTTTGTACTGTCCACTTGTTTCGACGCTGTTATTCTTAAGTAAGGCTTTAAAAGCAGCTTGTACATCTTTACTCTTAGATGTTGTTTCTAATTTTACATAAACCGTTCTACCATAAGCTACATTTGAGACCATAACAGGTGGAGCTGAATTACTTACTCCTTTACGAGTTAGCTCATCAAAAGTAACACTATTATCAAATAGATCGGATGGATTGTTAGGTAGTTCAGCACTTACGGTATAGAATATTTGCTTATATGCCGCCACCATCACTTTTTTCTCTCCATTTGCAACGGCATTAAAGTCAATATTTAGACTGTTATCTAGATATTTGGCGTTAACATTAAGAGCACTTGCGATTTGTGATTTACTATAAACCATAGATTCTGTATACTGCATTCTTGCAGGTAACGTATGTGTTGTGGAATACTTTTCATTCCAAGTAGATACTAAATCGTCTACTGCTCCAGCTACATTACCATATGTCGGATTTTGGACAGTGATTGTATTTTCTTTTCTCATGCCAGGTAAGTCTATACTAATATTCAAAGGCTTTCTCTTAGCCACTAGTAAACTTGGTTGATTGTCTGCAAAAGCTTTATTGGCAAGTTGTACAGCTCCTGGATACGTACGATTCGCTACAGAATCAATAATCGAAATATCGACTGGTGACGTTGTAAGTGATTTTTTCTCACGTTCCACTACTACAAATTTACCATTTGAATTGATACTTTCTTTCGGAACAAAACTCTCTACTTTATCACCATTTACAGCTAAAACCTCTTGATTATTATATGTAAGATTTCCTATGCCAGTATCAATGCTACTCGCATTCTTAGTTATATCAGTTGCATGACCGGCTTGTGTTTCTGCGAAAGAAATAGATGAATAATTAAGAGTACATAGACTAACTAATACACATGTAAGGAACTTTCTTCTCTTGGTATTTTTCTTAATGTTCAGAAAAATCACCCCATTCTTTTTTTAGTAAGATATAATAATGATGGATACATGATAGCTAACGAATAAACTTACATAAACGCTTTTAAAAGTTCTTGAACTAAAGGAATTACTCCACCTAAAAATTTTAAAACTGCCATTGCGATTTCCATATTCCTTCCTCCTCTTTGCTGTATTAAGATGTGTTGTATATTTATGCTTTCATTATAATAAGCTTTTGCATTTGCATCAATTCATTTTTATATGCAATATTTCATATTTGAGAAAAGCAACTTTTTCTATTAGGGTGATGATGATACTACTCTTCTTGAACATATTTCAATCCCCTAAAAATATCAGAATTTTCTATTTTTAAAAGGTTATGAACGAAACAACCTCGAATAATTGTAATACATATACATAAGGAGGTTGATCTATTTTGTTTCGTTCTTTTACAAATGGTTGCGTCGCTTTAGTGCAACGTTTCTTGCCAGAACCGTTTATTTTATCATGTTTATTAACTGTTTTTGTTATCTTCTTCGGCATGTTTGCAACGCATCAAACACCTGTGGAAATGATTAATCACTGGGGGAATGGCATTTGGGGGCTTCTCGCCTTTTCTATGCAAATGGCACTTGTACTCGTGACAGGATCTGCTTTAGCAAACGCTCCTCTTATTAAAAAAGGATTAACAAAAGCTGCCAGACTACCGAAAACGAATGGACAAGGTATTATTGCCATTTCAATCGTAAGTTTACTAGGGGCGTACATAAACTGGGGCTTTGGTATTGTTGTATCTGTTTTATATGCCAAAGAAGTGGCAAGACAGCTTGAAGGATTAGATTATAGGCTAGCCATTGCCTCTTCTTACTCTGGATTTCTCATTTGGCATGCGGGGCTTTCTGCTTCTATCCCTCTTACGTTAGCAACAGGCGGAGAAACTTTAATTAAAACGACAGCTGGAAGTATTAAAGACGCGATTCCAATCACAGAAACGTTATTCTCACCATACGCTCTCGTTCCAGTTATTATCTTTTTAGTTACGATGCCTCTCATTAATAAAGCGATGCATCCAGATGAAAAACATACGATTACAGTAGACCCTAGCGTGTTCCATGAAGAAGCTGCCGCTCAAGAAGTAGGAAACAATACGTTCGCTGAGAAAATGGAAAATAGTATCATCATTACACTTTGCGTTGGATTGTTAGGTCTCATTTATATTTTCAATTACTTTTATACGAAAGGCTTTAACCTTACACTTGATATCGTTATTTTCATGCTATTAATTGCTGGACTTATTTTCCACCGTACTCCGATTCAATATATTCGTGCTTTTTCAGACTCTACGAAAAGTGCTTCTGGTATTTTACTTCAATTTCCGTTTTATGCAGGAATTATGGGCATGATGATTGGAGCAAATAGTGAAGGACTTTCACTTGGAGGAGCTATTTCAAATTTCTTTATTAGCATTTCAAACGAAACGACTTTCCCGCTCTTTACTTTTTTAAGTGCTGGCATCGTTAATATTTTCGTTCCATCTGGCGGCGGTCAATGGGCTGTGCAAGCACCCATTATGATTCCAGCTGGCGCTGAACTTGGTGTACCTGCTGCAAAAACAGCAATGGCAATTGCTTGGGGAGATGCTTGGACGAATTTAATTCAACCTTTCTGGGCATTACCGGCATTAGCGATAGCCGGTTTAGGCGCTCGTGATATTATGGGATTTTGCGTTGTGAACTTACTATATGCAGGATTTATCATAAGTCTATGTTTCCTATTTATTTAAACGAAAAGCTAGTTTTATACTAGCTTTTTTACATAATAAATCATTTATTTCCCATGCAATTTATAATCTTCTTCCACTCTATATCCGTAAGATGTAATGCCTCACATGCAAAAAAATGTTCACATACTTTTTCAATTAGATGCGGATTTCCCCTCAAGAAATCCCACTGTAACGCTTTAGGAAGAAAATGCATTTCATACTCCTTACTTCCCCTTACTACTTCATCCACTTCTCTTTCACAAATTCCTCTTATTAAGTAATCATTTCTTAATTGAATCTTCATTTGTTGAAACGTTTCACTGCATTTCTTCAATTGAACTAAGCGATTAATATATGTACGAAAAAGTTCGTTATCATACTGGCAACACTTTATAATACGTTCCAATTCATTCATAATGTACGAGCCTTTTCTTCTATTTGTAATAACCACTTTTCTCGCTTCTCTCGTTTACTCGTTTTCACAGATTGAAAAACTGATCGTTTTATATCGCGAATGCCGCAAAAACGTAAAACACCTCTCTTCATCATTATCCAATCCGCTGATCGATATAATAGTGCGACGTACCATAACGGTGAATCTAGCGTATTAATTACCCACGCTTTCTTACCTTTTAGTAACCCTTTCGGCAAGGCACCTTCATATTTATAAGCAAATCCAGCGACGAAAATGCGATCAATAAACCCTTTTAAAATAGCAGGCATCCCCCACCACCATATCGGATAGATGAATAAAAGCATATCCGCTTCTTCTACTAATTTTCTGTACTGAGCTGTCTCTTCTTCATTTCCTAAATCACGTCTTTTCTTCTCTTCATTAAATACAAGGACTGGATCAAATTGTTCTTTATATAAATCAAGTACCGTAACTGAATGATTTGTTTCCTGTAGTCCTTTTTGCACATGATTTAAAATTGCCGCATTAAAACTTGAAGGACTAGGATGAGCGTATACAATGAGTACATTCAATACAAAACAACTCCCTCTATAAGTTAAAGTTTCCCTTTCTTTAACATCTTCTCCACAATTTGCACGTTTTTTGAACTTTGTAACAACCGATTTAATACTGTAAGTAACTCTTCTTTTTCTAAACCTTGCAATTTCGATTTAACCGTACTCTCACCAGCATCTTGAATATCATAAACAACTGCCGCCATATGCTTGCAAAGATTCTCATACAGACACTCGCAGCTACTTTCTGTAAAATCTTCAAGATCAATAATTACTTCATAGTTTCCTGCATTTCCAGTAACGAAAGCAAATACTTTTTTGTCTTGTATTTCAACATCTTCTACATGTCCTTTTTCATAATATTCATACCCTTTATCCATAATGTATTTAGGAATCCATTTCGTTATATCATGTAATAAGTAAGCGTACATCATAGCACCTCTTCCTTTAATTCCCTTTTGACTTCCACAACCTCTGCATGTTATTCTAATAACTGTCAAATAGCAAGTCTATGTGACAAAACGACTGACACCTATTCGGCGAAGGTGTCTCTTTTCATTTGCAGCCGATATGAAGTGCCTCTTTCAGGCACATTCAATCTTTGACACTACACACTCAACACCATTCCCTGTATCAGGCTGCTTAAGCAGTCTTTTACTCTACATACTTCAAAAAAAGAGAGCTTAGCTCCCTTTTCTCGCCTTATAAAATACCCCTTTTTCAGTATAGAGATATTCATCAGCTAATGTAATTTTCCCATCCAGTTTCAACTCATCTAATAGTCTTGATAAATAAAATTGATGTAACATCTTTTTCGTGAATTTTCCTTCATGATGCGAAACGATATGTTCTTGAATATCTAACAATGATATCGGCTTATCTTGCTCTATCATATATTCATAAACTGTACTACGCAGTTTTACGTATTTTTCGAGTGTCACAGTAATGCGCAACCCCTTTCTTCTTAATATAAATTTTCGTAATCGGTTTTTTTGCAATAAAAAAACCTCTCCGATAAGAAGAAGTTACGTATATATCTTCGTCTTATCTCCCAGAACAAATATGTTCTGCTGGAATTAGCACCTGCATCGCGGTTGCTGGGTTTCATCGGGCCAGTCCCTCCACCTCTCTGGATAAGAAAATATTCACTTAATTCTTACTATACGTAATTTCATTTCAATTGTCAAACAAATATAACAAATTATATTTTCTTCTTTACTGTTCATACTATACATATATGAGTATGCAAGGAGGATTATGAAATGCACGAAAATGCCCGCGGATATGTCCAAGACTCTTTTCAATCATTACAAGAAGCAAAACAATGTTTAGAAGCAGCATTACAGACTGTTGAAAAAGATTTTAATCGCGCTCGTATTGAGCAATCTCTTTATGCGATCCAACAAGCTATTCAACGCTGCGATTACACCGTTCACATTTTAGAACAAGATTGAAAAAACTTCCCATCATAAGGTGGGAAGTTTTTTCAAATGGCATACTTCATAATTATTACCGTTATGATTAAAAAATATACAGAATTAGCAATTTCTAAAATCCCTACTTTTATAATAGAAATCTTTTTACCGTACAACATAATTGCTCGAATGACACTCGGTATAAAAATAAGGGAGCACCACGGATTGATTGCAAATACAATAATTGTTAACACAATATGATAACCCCAAGATATAAGACGATACTTCGGATTATTTTTCTCGCGTATCATCGTTTTCACATAAAATGTACTTCCTAAAAAATATAAAAATGAAATAAACGCAATAAATAATGCTGTTTTATCTATCAGTTTCATTGAAAAATAATAACTAACTAAACCACCAATACAGAAAACAATAATCGCACTAATGTCATTTCGTAATGCTCTTTCATTTTTTTGACGAGCGTAATACATATTTACTATAAAGAATGGTATCATGACTATTACGAATAAAAGAATGCGCCATTCATATAATAGAGAAATCATTCCAAATACGAACGCAATCATAAAATATACAATTGAAACATGTAAATACTCTTTTTTTCTTTTTTGTTTTATGTACATAAGAAATGGGTACGTAGCTAAATAGATAAAGAACCAAGCTAAAAACAATGGAATATGATACATAGTAGGTTTCCCAAGTATGACACTTAATAGAAATGGTATAATAAGCATCGCCCATGCGCCATGTTGCTTCGGAATAACTAACTTCATTAACTATACACCTCCCTTTTGAAAATAATTCTCACCTACTATTATACAAATAATTTTATATAGTAACGGATATATATTGGACTATTTTTTGACAATAAAAAATGCTCCTTACAATATGTAAGAAGCATGAAAGAGGCAAACGAATATGTAAGTCGCGACCCTACCTTATATGAGTATGCTTTTCTATACCATGTTATGCTCATCTAATATGCCATATTTCTTTTTAAATCTTGTAAGAATCGTAATCCAAGAAGTACTAAATAATAGTAAGAAAACGACATTCGAAATCGCATGGCTCAAATCGAAATAAAAACTTGCGATATAATACGAAATGACAGCTTCCCACGTTGCTTCACGTATAAAACCGAGAAGCCCCCAGAAATTCATGATCCAACCAAATAAAAAGCCCACGAAGAACCCGTATAGTAGTCTCCCCCATAACTTTTTCATTAAAAATGTATTACGAAGTAAACCTGCTATAAAACCAATCATACCCCATGAAAACATTTGCCACGGCGTCCACGGACCTTGCCCTAAAAAGATGTTAGATACGATAGCCGCTGTTGCACCAATCATAAAACCAGTTTCACTCCCAAACACGATTGCAGAAACGATAATAACAAAAGAAGTTGGTTGTACACTCGGTAAAATTGAAAATGGTACGCGGCTCACTGCTGCAATTGCTGCTAACACAGCAACGAGAACAATTTCACGTGAAACAAACGCCTTCCTTTCAAAACGGATATAGAAAGGTAACATAATAACGACTAATAAAAACAAACTACTTAACATGTAATAACCATCCATGATAAGTGTAGTAAAGAGTAATGTGCCTATTATTACTGCAAAAATACATATTATGAATGCAACATATCGTTTGGACACGCTTCGTACACATCCTCCCACGTTAATGCATATGGTAATTCTTTTCGAATGAATCGATTGATAGATGTTGTATAAAAGAAGTTTCCACTAAAAAATTCTTTCGGTGCATCATTCATAATGACTGCTCCATCAAATAACATCATGCATTGATCAACGTATTTCGCTGCAAACTCAATATCATGCGTTGCCATTACAATTGTTGTACCTTCTTTTTGCAACTTCCTAAATAGCTCTCCTACTCTTTCTTTCTTCCACGGATCTAATCCTTTTGTCGGTTCATCCAGTAATAATAAAGTCGGCTTTGATAATAACGTTGTACATAATGCAAGTAGTTGTTGCTCTCCCCCGCTACAATCATGTGGATGACGTTCTTTAAGTGCATATAGCCAAAACTTTTTAAGCTGATGTTCTGCTATTTCTTTTCCTTGTTCTCCGTATAATTCACGTGCTCGTTCATACACCTCGTCCCACACTGTATCAAATGTAAAATGATAATATGGATGCTGCGATACATACCCGATCCTTTTAAATCGTTCTTTCGAATCAATTTTATGTATCACTTTCCCATTCCACTTTACTTTCCCTCTTCTCGCTTTTTGTAATCCAGCTAAAATCGTTAACAGTGTAGACTTACCTGTACCATTTTTTCCAACGAGAGCTACCCATTTTCCTTTTTCAATCGATACTGTTAAATCTCGTAAAATGAGCGGACTATTTTTTTCATATTGAAACGAAATATGCTCTGCACTTAAAATAACTTCTTGCTTTTCACTTTGTACTATTGGCTCATTTACATATGATATCGCTGAAAAATCATTCATTTTCATTTGTGCTTCTCGCACTGTAAACGGAATATCTTTCGCATTCCACTCTAAAAACAATCTTGGAATTTGCGGAATAAATGGACGAAACTCTTCAACTTCCCACATATTCGCTACAACCGTTTTCGGACTACCGTCATACACGATTTGGCCGTTACTCATACAAATAACGCGCGTTGCAAGTGGTATTACTTCATCTAAACGATGTTCACTTAAAATGATCGTAATTCCAAGTTCTTCGTTAATACGCTTTAACAATCCTAAAAATTCTTTCGCAGCAATTGGATCTAACTGCGCTGTCGGTTCATCTAATAATAATAATTTCGGCTGCATAACTAATACCGCAGCTAAATTAACAAGTTGCTTCTGTCCGCCAGATAACGTATGAACAGATTGGTGCAATAAATCTTGAAATCCTAAGAAACTAATAAGCTCTGCTATTCGTTTTTGAATAATGTGTGATGGTAATCCGATATTTTCTAAAGAAAACGCTAATTCTTGAATGACTGTATCCATTACGAGCTGATTTTCTGGATTTTGAAATACCATGCCAATTTCTTGGGCAGATAACAAATCTGGTACATTTTCTAATAAAGTACCATCATAATATGTATCCCCAGTACGCTTACCAATTGGAAGTAATTCTTTTTTAAAATGTTTTAATAAAGTCGTCTTCCCGGATCCTGATCCTCCAGCAAGTGCAATAAACTCTCCTTTTTGAACAGAAAGAGAAATATGCTGTAACGCTTTTTCGTTTTCATCAGCATATACAAATGATAAATTGTTTATTTCTGCATGCGCCACCATATCCATTCCCTTCCTTCCATTATGATTGGTAAACTAATAAACATCGTAAATACGACAAACATCATCCCATCGTATTGCTGAAATAGAATCGATTCGACTTTCGGATAAATGATTAACTTTCCTCCGCCATACGTACTACATATAATAGCAGCTATAAATAAAATACTTAAATAGCTGAGCGTGTACCAATCTCGTCTTTCCATTCTATACCGAATATATGTCGTACGCTTCGTTACACCAAATCCACGAGCTTGCATAGAATCTGCCGTTTGCAGTGCATCTTCTAATGAACAAATTAATAATACTTGCAATAATTGCATTCCATTTTTCACGCGTTCAATAATGGAACCTGCATCTACTTGTACACCCTTCGTTTTTTGGACGAGTGTTATTTTCTGTAATCTCCTTATAAATAATGGAACAAATCTCACTGTAATCATCGTTAACAGTGCTACTTTCGGTGAAATTCTAGAAAACAAATATAAAAATTTATGACTTGAAATAATATCATTATACGAAGCAAACGTAAACATAATCGCAACTAGTAATAACCCCATTACTATTCCAAACATAATCGCCTCAAGCTTAATACGGCTATCACCTAACCAAAATAACGTAGTTCGGCCTCTATGCGTTAATAAGGAATTAAATAAAATGACCATAAAAAAGAAGACGATTGTGCTCGGTAGCATCTTTCTTATCTTTTCGCTATTCCCTTGCATCACATTTAAAATAACAATTAATAGTATTGCCCCAATTAAAAAAAGAGGATGAAGACACATCATACATAGTATCATCACCCCGATATAATAGAAAAAATTCACAAAAGGATGTAAAGAAGAAAAACTTATTTTCATAGTCCTTTACCGAATGCCTTTCTTATTTTAATACAAACACCCACTCGATTGTATCGCCTGGTTTTACTGTAACTACACCTGCACTATGGTTTGGGAATGCACCGTTCACACGATATTTCCATCCACTAGTAGCGGTAATATCTTTTTCATATAAATCATTAATACCTTTTACATAAACTCCATCTTTAGAGCCCATTGCATCAACATCTAATCCTGTACGTTGCAATACTTTATACACTGTATCGCCTTCTTGTACATCCATTTTTCTCGCACCTAATAAGTAGCCTTTATCACCTTTTACTGAGATAGTGACTTGTTTTGGTTTTGGTATTACTGGATCTGGCACTGGCGGTACTGGATCTGGTACCGGTGTTGGTGGCGTTGGTACAGTTACTTGTTTCTCTTTATTCGGATCAACCTTCTGCTCCTGCTTCGGTGTTTCCTTCGGCTGATTCACAACCTTTGCTTCTTCTTTTACTTCTTGCGCTTTCGGTTGCTGCTCTTGTTGTTTCTCTTCTTGTGCTTTTTGCTGTTCTGTTTGCTTAGTAGCAGACTGTTCCTGCGGTTTTTCTTCTTTCTTTACTTCCGGTTGTGCCTGTGGCTTTTCTTCTTTCGGCTTTTCTTCTACTTTTTGTTCTTGTTTCTCTTTCTGTTCTTCTTGCTTATTTTGTTCCTGTTCAGCTTGTTTTTCCTCCGGTTTTTCTTCCGGTTTCGCTTCATCTTTTTTCTCTTCTTGTTTTGCTACTTCTTCTTGCTTTGGTTCTACTTTCTTCTCAGGCTTTACAGCTGCCTCTTCACATCCAGCAAGTAGCCCAAGTGAAAGCAGTAAAGAAATAAACCATTTCATCTTACTCATGTTGCCTCTCACCTTTCATAATAAAGTGAAACTTTAATAAGTGGGGGGCTTTTCCACCCCCCACTTATTATTAGTTGAACCAATCGGGCTTTTACGGGCAGTTAATCTCCACCTAACTTCCTTGCACTCGCTAACTTTTGAGGTGGGGATCTTACTGCCCGTTAATGCGGGATAAAATTAGGAGCAAATGATTGCTCCTAATTTTTGTTAAGCTGCTTTACGTCTCCATAATACATATGCAGAAGCAATACATAATACACCCATACCTACTTCTGTAGCTGCACTATGAGAAGATGCTCCTGTTTTTGGTAGTGTGCTACCGTTTCCGGATTTTTTATTTTTAACCGGTTCGTTATCAACAACAACTTTTAAATTGTCATCTTTTGTTTCTTGTTGTACTTGTCTTTGTTCTTCCGGTTCTTCTGTAACTTCTTTATCTACTACATTATTCTCCGGTTCAACAACCTTTTCTGGCTGTTCAATTGGTTTCGGTTTAATTACTTCACCAATGACTACATTCGACCAATCATAAATCGATTTCCCAAGTTCTTTAAACTGAATTAAAGCTAATAATGCTTGCTCTGTCGCCATTCCGCTACCATTTTGATCACCTGGTAACCATTTAAATTCACCATTTGGAAGTTGATATGATAATAGATTTTGCACTGCCTTATGTAGACGGTTTTGATCTACATCTTTCACAAGTGATAATCCAATAATTGCTTGTGCAGCACTATTAGAATTTTCTTGTCCATCAGCAGAGAAACCACCATTTTCTAGTTGTTCATTATATAAGTATGCGACAGCTTTTTGCACAGCTGGTTTCACATCTGCTTGGTCTTGATAAGGAGCTAATGCTGATAAAACCATACCTGTTACATCAACGCTACTAGCACTGTCCTTACCGCTTGCACTATCGTAAGTCCAGCCGCCATCCGTATGCTGCGTTTGTAAAAGTGCATCTACTAAAGCAACTCGATTCCATTTTGAATCTACTGGAACTTCATATTTCTTCGTATCAAATGCAAGTAAAGCAAATGTATAACCTGTAACAGAATTCACTTTATCTGATTCGTACAATTTTTGAACTAAATTATGTTCGCCTACCATTTTCGGGTCTGCATTCATTGCATTCATCATAATAATCGTTCTAGCTAAATCTGTCGCTGAAAAACGATTAATACGCTTTTCTACTTTTTCAGTTACTGCCTTAACATAATTTAATTTCGCCTCAATTGGCACATTCTTTCCAGAACGAGAAAGGCCTAATGCTACCCAATCACTTTCAATTCCATCTTGTAACATTTTTTCAGATGTCTTAGAGATTGCTGCATTTACTTGTGCTGCTGGAACTTGAATGTTCTCTTGTTCTGGTTTTTCTTGTTTTGGATTATCCGTCTTCGGTTCTTCTGGCTTTTCTTGTTTTGGATCATCCGTTTTTGGTTCTTCTGGCTTTTCTTGTTTTGGATCATCCGTCTTTGGTTCTTCTGGCTTTTCTTGTTTCGGATCATCTGTTTTTGGTTCTTCTGGTTTTTCTTGTTTTGGATCATCTGTCTTTGGTTCTTCTACCGTTTTACAAGTACCAAATTTATCTAATGTTTGTTGTAATGTTTCTTGACTCATATTGCTCCAGTCTGAAACAAAGCGGAAAACAACAACATCTCCAGATTTTAATTTATAACTATCCGCTCCAACTTCTGCAGATTGATCATTTACATCATACAGCCAGCCACTTGTAGCCCCGGCCATTAGCCCATCAATGCCTTTCACATACGTTCCAAACGACATCGTTTCAGCTTCTACTTTGTCCCCCATGACTTTTTGCAACAAACTTAAAGCTGTTTCCCCATCTTTAATTTGCTCTTCTTTCGGACATAACATAATGCCCTTTTGTGATTCACCAACAATTGCAAGTTTTGCTGTATTTCCTTCAGCAAACGTAATATGTACTGTATTCGCAAAAGAAACAAATACAAGTGTAACTGCCATTAACGACGTAAGCAGCCATTTTTTTAACATTGCCATCCCAAAATTTCCTCCCTTACTACTATTCACACAAAAAAAGGCCCTTCAAGGGCGTGCGATTGACACTCTTTTTTTGTAAGTGTCGAACAAACTGTGCAACACCTCCTACCCGCATCATTCGCGGCTATATTTGTATAGGAAAAATAATTTTGTTCATGAACGTATCATTGTGATAACATTCACTTTTCTAGGCACAACTTACTTCCATTTAAGTTATCGTAAAACGATAAACCTATACATTCTGTTAATTTTAAATTTCTGTATTATTTTACTATTGACAAAGAATTTTGTCCATGCTTTATCGGATTTATTTTCTAAGAATAGTAACTTACTAACCTTTAACGATGCAAACTCTTTTCACTAATAATAACGCCATCTTCATCCACATACACATATTCATTCGGCTTCCATTCTACTTGCCCAAATTGCAATGAAATATTTCGTTCTCCTTTCCCTTCTTTTACACTTCTATTTGGCATTGTCCCTAACGCTAAAATACCTATATTTATATTCTCTAGTTCACTAGAATCACGAACGTATCCATATACAATAATTCCTGCTAGCTTTCTTTCCTCCGCAATAGCTGCCAAATTATCACCGAGTAACGCACAATTCGTAGATGCTCCTCCATCAACAACTAATACCGTTCCTTCTGGTAATGTTTGCAATCCTTCTTTCACTAGTACGTTATCATCCTTCACTTTTACCGTTGCAATTTTCCCATGAAATTGTTCTTTCTTCCCAAAAGACCGAAAAGACTGGCGACATATTTGCAATTCATTTTCAAACTCATCACATAAATCCGTAGTTTTCCACATCTTTTTCCCTCTTTTCCTTTTACTTTCTATTTAACATATTCTTGGATTATTTTCGTTTCCCTGTCTAATGTTGCAAGAATTTGTATATGCAGGAAAAGGACACGAAAACTATTGCCTTAAGAAGCAACCTTTATTATAATCGATTTCACAGATAAATTCCAGAATATTAAAAATTAATTAAGTTAAAAAGGAGGGATTTTATGCAATTACAAACTGAGGTAAAAAAACAATCTAATAAACGAAAGTTTAAAATGCCTGACGCGTACGTACTACTATTTTTTATTGCTTTACTTTGTGCAATGGCTACTTATTTCGTTCCTGCTGGAGAATTTAAAAGAGTTACTAACGGGACTGTTACAACGACAATACCAGGAAGTTACCATTCTGTTCCGCAATCACCGGTAGGGTTTGTTTCTTTTTTTACCGCTATTGAAAAAGGAATGACACTTGCTGCTCCGATTATCTTTTTAATTTTATTTACAGGCGGTGCCATTGCAATTCTTGAAAAAACAGGTGCTCTTGACGGTTTAATCTATCATGTTATTAACAAATTTCGTAATCAGCAATTACTTTTCATATGTATTGTCGCCGCACTCTTTTCCATTCTCGGAACGACTGGCATTATCGTTAACTCGGTTATCGGCTTTATCCCCATCGGCATCATCGTGGCACGCACATTAAAATGGGACGCTATCGTTGGCGTAGCAATTATTTATTTAGGCACTTATGCTGGTTTTAATGCTACTATTTTATCTCCCTCACCTTTAGGCATTTCACAAAAAATCGCAGAACTTCCGATGTTTTCGGGAATTGGTTTACGTACAGCAATTTATATCTCTTTTTTATTGGCTACCATTCTATATATTAATTGGTATATAAAACGCTTGAAAAAATCGAATAAAGGAAGCATACTCGGAGATAATTGGTTTCCAAGTAATGCTCTTTCAAGTGGAAAAGAGGAACAGAAAACAGCAGTTCCTTGGACAATACGTCATAAATTAATTTTACTCGTTTCAGCTTTATCGTTAATTGCATTTTTAATCGGCGCTTTTCGTCTACATTGGACAGATGCAGAAATGACCGCTACTTTTATTTTCATCGCAATTACAGCGGGAATAATAGGTGGTATGAAAGCAAACGATATTGCTTCTACTTTTCTAGCAGGCTGCCAAAATCTCATATACGGTGCTTTGATCGTTGGAATGGCTCGTTGTATTTCAGTCATTTTAGAACAAGGAAAATTACTTGATACAATCGTTAACCAACTCGCACAGTCTCTCGAAGGACAAAGCCCGGTATTTGGCGTTATCGGTATGTATATAAGTAGTGCCGCATTACATTTCCTTATTTCATCCGGTACAGGTGAATCTGTTATTTTCATTCCGATATTAGCTCCGTTAGCTGATTTCATGCACATTACACGCCAAGTTACAGTACAAGCTGTTATGCTCGGCGAAGGTGTAGTGAACTGCCTCAATCCAACTTCCGGTGTTTTAATGGGCGTTCTCGCAGCGAGCGGTATTTCTTATGGAAAATGGATTCGATTCATGGCGCCACTTGCATTCATTTGGTTTATCATCGGACTTATTTTTCTTATTGTTGGTGTGAATATTGAGTGGGGACCGTATTAAAACTATGAAACTTTCTCCCTATTATTTCACCGTTATCTTATAATAATGAAAAAAAAAGGATTGATTATAGTAATCAATCCTTTTCACTTGCATCTCTCAAAACTAAATCTCTGCAGCTAATAAATTGTACTCATTGTCAAAAAAAGCATGGATTCTATGGCCACCAAATAAATCTCCATCATTATATTCGCAATATATATCATTTTCTCTAATTACAATGTCCATAAGAGTAATAGACTGCTCAAATGTTTCTTTCGCCATATCATATTCTCCTGCATCTACAGCATCCCAATCTAAATGTTCATCACTCTCATCATATTCAGGCCAAAAATCATTTTTATACTCTATTAATTCTTCCGCTATAGCGACCTTAGCTTTTTTATCAAATTCTTCTATACATACATAAAGCTTTTCTGCTCTTTTCATCATTTCATGTACATGTACAAGCTCTTTTCCAATATCCAATCCCCAATGTACTTTTCCTTCGTTTTGTTCATATGTATGAAAAGTTTCATTAAAGATAAACATTCCAATCAATTCACTATTTATTGATTTTCCCATGATTTCATTTCCTTTCTATCTCTGAAAAAGAAACTTTAATTAGTTTGATAGACATGGGACTGAACTCCTAATGCTTTATTTTTATGCTGACTTTTTTCATGAAATAAAACTCAGTTATCAGTCTAAACCATTTTTTAGATTTAACAATAACATGTGTGCATTTGTAAAATTCCAATTAAGTTTGTTAAAAATGAAAAATCCTGAAGTTAGTATTTTATTAAATTTTATTTCAACCCAACAGCATTTTTATCCTTCAAATAGTCTCTTTCATTCTAATTTCTGCATTTCTTTCAGCCGTTCTATATCCTTTTCTGAAGCCTTTTCTATTTTATACAATTCATAGCTACCCTTTATCTCATTTATCACTACAAATTCGATTTCATTCCGAACATAGCTTTTCGTTTTTCCTTTTTTATAACCAATAACATTATCTAATATAGTTTCCCCACTATCTTTTTTATATAAATTATAGCTAACAGGTGGACGACCAATTACATACTTATTATCAGAAAATCCGACTATATCATCCCTTCCTAATCCTGTCGAAGCACTCCAGACAAACATAATCTGAAATATAGAATAAACAACAATACCGCATAAGAAAAAAAATAGGATTGATTTAAAAAATAACTTTACAGGCATGCTTCCCAAAAGACATTCCCTCCCATTTCACCTCAGGATAGCAAGAACAATACGTGAATTTTGTATGCTAAGGCACCGAAGTTTTTATAATGTTCCACAGCTAGTTTAAATAGTGCATCCTTACCTCAAAAACTATCGTAGAGAGTAGCTCGGCTTATGACCTTTCTCCCAAAATAAATACATAGCTTTATTTAAAGCTTGCTCTTTATTAAAACTAATCTTTCTACCCATTAACCACACCCCCGTATTATATATTTTAGTATAAATATTTTGGAACGATAAGCCCGCAAAATATTTTGAAATTAAATCTTCCGTTAGAGGGCGCTTTAAAGGTTTATATAAATGTATTAATAATAATCAAAAACACTTGAAGTTGACGTTGGGTCATTTTATATACTGTTAAGTAGCTACTATTTAGCAATTTCATAAAAGAAATTAGAAAAATAGGAGGTTTTCATATGAAACAGGGCGATATTATTATTTATGGGTGTGTCATTATAGGTGCAGGTATTGGACTGCTACTGGATCATGGATTTCCTGGTGCACTGATTGGATTAGGAGCCGGCTACTTACTTAAAAATCTTCTTAGTAAAGAAGGTTAGATGCGAATCGTTAAAGATAAAATCTTAACGTGTAGAAAGGTAGGTTTATCAGTTGATACACATTAATAAAGTTGCAGAACTGACAGGCGTTACAGTAAGGACACTGCGTTATTACGATAAAATCGGATTATTAAAACCAGCATCCAAAACAGAGGGTGGCCATCGTTTATATACAAATGAAGAAATAAAAAAACTTCAGCAAGTTCAATTTTTAAAAAAGGTTGGATTTCCGTTACAAGAGATTAAACATATGCTTGACTTCAATGAGTGGGATTGGTTGGATAGTTTAAAGAGCCAATTATCTTATGTAATAAATGAGCAGGAAAATTTAAAGAAAATAGAATTATCGTTACGGGAAATGATAAATGGAATTGCGATAGAAGGAGAAGAAAGCTGGATCGCGATTCAAAAAATCATGCGATTATCCAGCAAAGATAAAGAAATACAACAGTATTATCGCGAATCTATATTTAAAGAAAAAGAAATAAGACTATTAGAAAAGGTCCCTAAGATGGCAAGTGCCTGTTCTGATTCACTCGAATGGATTGCTCTCATAGGTCAGTTAAAGCGTTATATGAAGGACGGCCCAAAAGCAACGAAAGTTCAAAATATCATAAGAAGAATGGAGGAAAAACGCTTAGAAGAATTTGAAGGTGAGGATGAATTTTTAGATAAGCTTTGGGAGATACGGATGTCTCCAAAACAATCAGAGAAGCTAAATTTATATCCAATTGATCAAGATGTGCTTCAGTTTATGAACGAGGCATATGCCATTTTTATGACTGGAAAGAATCATCCTGAACCGAAATAAGGGGGCACGAGCGATGGGTACAGAACAACTTCTCCTAATAGGAGGATTGGCCATATTGGATACGCTAAGCCCTACTACAATAGGAGTAACAATATATCTACTTTTAACAGATAAAGAGATTCTTACGAAACGTTTATTCGTTTATTTATTGGCGGTAGCAGGATGTTATTTTGCTGTTGGCGTTTCACTCATGTTAGGATTAGATTTTTTGTTTAAATTTATTTCTGGCTTATTTCAAAATCGAATCGTAAGCTGGTTATTATTTATTATTGGCGTCATATTATTCATCGCAAGCTTTTATATTCCACCTAAGAAAAATTCAGAGATCCCTTCACCAAAAACAAAAAGTATTTTTTCAATGATTGCACTAGGATTCACTACTACATTAATTGAAGCGGGTACTGCATTTCCTTATTTTGCAGCAATTGGTATACTGACTACTTCTAATCTATCATGGATAGAATGGTCTTCTATTTTAGCGGGATACAACTTTATCATGGTACTGCCCTCTCTCATGCTGTTTCTCTTCTATCTCCTGTTTGGTCGGTGGATGCAAAAACCTCTCGAGAGAATCCGAATGAAAATCGCTAATAGTAGAGGATCAGCTCTGTCATGGATTATGTGTATAGTTGGCTTCCTCCTAATATTAAATAGCCTGGATTATTTATAGAACCTACAATCAGGGGAATATGTTTGAAACTACAGAAGTACTTACACCTACCATTCCCCCATACCAGTCCGTCTTTTACAGGCAGTTACTCTCCCTTCCATCTTCCTCACATTCACCTAATTTTGATGTAAGAGTCCTACTACCAGGGATAAAATATGATTCCAGCCAATTTATAATTATTTCTTCCAGCTCTGGATGTAGTGGCTTTTCTGCCCCTTCTTCATAATTCTTTTTAAACTCTAATGCTTTAAACTCACCTTCAAAAACTTTCAAACTATGATCCATATTTTTTATTACATATACTTCAGAATCACCTTTCACATAATCACCAATTCGCTTCGCTCTTTCAGGGTCAGCCTGAATATCTTTATCACCAGCGATAGCTAGCACTGGACATGTTACTTGTTGTAAGTCTTTATAGATGTCATGATGAAAATGCTCTCTAAACCATTTTGCATTCATCGGTTTAAAACCAACTTTAATCGTATCTTTTTCTGTGTTCATCATTTTCTCTTTTATTTTTTCCATCTGTTTTTCTCCACGTTTCTCTACATTAAGAAGACGCATTAGTTTTCCTTTTATTCCTTTCTGCTCTTTTAGTTCTTTATATGCAATTTCTCTTTGTCTTTTCGTAGCTTCTTCTAATGATTCCGCAGCTCCTGTAAGAAGGATGAGCCCATTAACTGGTGTTCTTGCATTTACTACTGTTGCCAACATACACCCTTCACTATGACCAGCCAAAATGATATTTTCTGGATTAACAAATGGTTGTTCTTTTAAATACGTAATCGTAGACTCTATATCACTCACTAAATCCCACATTCCAGTCTTCAGAATTTCTCCGTCACTCTTTCCTACTCCTCGCTTATCAAAACGGAGCGTCACTACTCCAAGTCTCGCCATTACATGCGCTAAATCTTTATATACGTTCGTCCCAAGCTTTAGCGGTACGATCGTCCCATCACGATCAACCTCCCCAGATCCAGCAATAATGACAACAGCCGCATACTTCCCATCAGCTTTTGGCTTTGTAATCGTACCTTGTAAAGTAAACTCACTATTGATCGCTACTTCATATTCATCAAAAGTCATCATTTTGTCCCCCTATTCTTTTATATCCAATTTAAATTTCAAACTCGTTATTATATTTTTATACTCTCTTACATCTTTCATTGGAGAGAAAACTGGATTCTCTGCAATACTTTGTAACATGCTTCGCTTTATAATCTCTTCATTTCTAACTGTTTTAGCGCCGAGCGGAAACTCTGCAAACCATCCATCAATCGCATCAAAATAGGAATCACCGTGTAAATGCAGGCTATTTACTGTAAAGCTAGCCGCACAAACCGCTACATATTTCCGTAACATGTCTAATGCTCTTTCAAAATTGCCTTGCATACAATATACTTGCGCAGCAGCATAGTATACTTTTAAAGTCATATTGGGATGTAATGTTTCTATTTCATATATATCTATTAACATAAAAGCTCTATTTAAAATTACCTCTACCTTTTCAGCGCTTGAGGCATTTACTACTACATAATTCGGTATTGTCGCAACGAGTTGTATTAAATGTTGATACATACTAATTTGCATTATTTCATTTGCTTTTTCATTATTTCCAAGCATTTGATACGCCTGTGCAATTAAATCCTCCTCTGGAACGTTAGGACGTATTGTTTCGCCAAGCAATTGCAATACTTCATTCGCTTTATTGAGTATAAGATAGCAAGTTGCTTGAAACGATACCGCCTCTTTCACAAGAGAAACATCGTTACTTTCTTCTTGCACTCTGCTAAAGAGATGCATTGCCTCTTCTAACATTTCAATTCTTTTATCCGTATCCTCTGTTAACATATGGTGATTAATAAAAAGTAGTCCCATTTGAAGTAATAACGGAAAACAAGAATAATATTTTTTGATGATTCCTCTGCACTCTATCATTACTTCATCAAACGGTCTTTCACTAAAAGCTTCCGCTAGTCTATGATATAAATCCTTAATATCTTCCGGTTCCATTTGCGGTGTATAACAGATTAGTTCATCTATACTTATATTAAAGTACGATGCTAACAGTGGTAAAAATGTAATATCCGGATAACTCTGCCCCGTCTCCCATTTGGAAACAGACGCCTTCGTAATACCGATATACGCCGCTAACTCTTCCTGCGTAATTCCCTTTTCTTTTCTCTTATCCGCAATTACTTTATGAATGTTTATCTCCTTCACATCATCACCTCATACTTTTATTATATGCTTTTATTTCACACAAAATATGGATTTGAAGTCGACTTTCGTTAACAAAATCAACTGTTAGGAAACATTTCTCTAAAATCAAAGGCAGGAACATATTTAATATGTTCCTGCCTTTTTATTGTGGGTTACCGATACATAGCCATCTAGCTAAGATTTTGAAGTACTGCAAAATCAAACATTTCATCTCACCACAGTTTTCTATGGGAATCCAGTGAACAGTTTATTTACATAATTATCATTATTGGAAGTAAATTCAAGTTGTTTTTAAAGTAGGTATACCTAGTAGAAATTTTTGAATTGTGCCCGTTTGTTGAAGTTTAATTTTCATTATACTTTTTGTACTGAGTCCAGTGCTTTTTTTAATTCGTCTGATTTTTGAGTGCCGATTACTACTGTGTTATATTGCAACTTTAACTCTATACCTTTATTTCCATTCATGTTATAGGCTTTTTCATTCTTAAGGTTAAAACGAATTCCCCAACCTCCAAATCGTTTTATGGGACTGTAAGTAATACATTCATAATGTTGTATATCTTTGAAAAGGTACTGCTTATATTGAAAATGAAAAGGAACAAAGCGGACATAAAGACCTTTTTCACGGACCTCAATGATCAGTTTCAATACTCCAAGCATTAATACAGGAAAAGCAATCCCGAAAAACAACCACATAACAATTAATACACCATTAGGAGCTGGTTTATCTCCAAACGGGATATCAAGAATAATTTGTTGAGTAAATCCATACCACATCAGCATGGCGATCCCTAATATGAGTATCCATACCCAAATTGGGGATCGCTGAACCTCACGAAAGATAACTTGTTCTTGTTGCTTCATTAATGATTATCACCTCCTAAATGCTTTATTTTTTCTCACTCATTTTAAGCCGTTTTGCACTTCCAAAAAATGCGCTCCCAATTATGAATATAACGGAAGAAAGATACATTGTTATCCCTGAGTATTTATTATCAAAAATTGTAAAATTAAGTAAATTAATAAACATCATCAATATAAGTGATATGTACAATCCATTAATATATTTCATTTATCTCCCCCCTTTACTTTTTTAAAAACCCCTATGTGATAAATAGTGGTTTCTAAAGGTAATATTCAGAATGCCCTTTTCCCTATTTTACCATTTTAGAGAGTTGATATTTTGTTTGTTTTCGGCTGAATACTGTATACATAAATCGGTTAACATAACGTATTATTACGTAAATAAAAAGGATAATCAGTCCCATAATGAACTAACTATCCTATAAATTATTATCTAAATTCAATAAAACTAGAACTTCTTTTCCTATGTATAATTACTTCGTTACCTCACCAAACTGTGCTCTCGTTACTTTCGCTAAGTCATCCACTTTCAGCTCAATTTGTATACCTATTTTCCCGCCGCTTACAATGATCGTTTCAAGCGATTGAGCACTCTCATCGATACATGTAGAAAATAACTTCTTCATCCCGACTGGTGAACAACCGCCGCGAATATATCCTGATACTTTCGTAATATCTTTTACAGGAATCATTTCAATTTTCTTTTCACTTACCGCTTTTGCCGCAGCTTTTAAATTTAGTTCCTCATCCACCGGAATAATAAACACATGATAATTTTTACTATTCCCTTGAGCGATTAACGTTTTATATACTTCTCTCACTTCTCGTCCAATTTTCTTGGCTACTGATACGCCATCAATTTTCCCATCGTCTGGATCATATGACATCATCGAATATTCAATTTTCTCTTTATCTAATATTCGCATCGCATTTGTTTTATCTTTTTTCATAGTGGTCTCCTTAAACGGTTATTTCATATTATTAAGTTTTATTATACACCCTTTTCCATTTCTCCTACATAACTTCACTTATATTTCAAAACTAAAAATATTGATAATTCAAAAATCATCTGATATAATTTGAAAAAACTTATGTTAAGGAGAGATTTCTAATGCAAAATTTTAATACGTCTTTCCAACTTCATCATCATACGTAACGCCGTGTATCCGAAGAAAAATTTTTCTTCGTGGGTACAGGGCTTTTCCTGTTGACCCACGAAGCGTTCATAAAGCTATGTGGGTATTTTTATACCTGCATAGCTTTTTTTAATTTAAAAAGGAGTGATTATGGTGGAAATGAGAAATGTAAAAGGAACGAAAGACTATTTACCAGAGGAACAAGTACTACGAAATAAAATTAAAAGAGCGTGCGAAGACACGTTTGAACGATACGGATGTAAACCGTTAGAAACACCAACGTTAAATATGTATGAGCTTATGTCATACAAGTACGGCGGTGGTGATGAAATATTAAAAGAAATATATACACTTCAAGATCAAGGAAAACGCGAACTTTCCTTACGCTACGATTTAACTATTCCATTCGCAAAAGTCGTGGCAATGAATCCGAACATTCGCCTTCCTTTTAAACGGTATGAAATTGGGAAAGTATTTCGAGATGGCCCTATTAAACAAGGGAGATTTCGTGAATTCATACAATGTGACGTTGATATTGTCGGTGTTGAGTCTGTCATGGCAGAAGCTGAACTTATGAGCATGGCGTTTGAACTGTTCCGAACGTTAAACTTAGAAGTAACGATCCAATATAATAACCGAAAATTGTTAAACGGTATTCTTCAGGCCATTAACATCCCTACTGAGTTAACGAGTGACGTCATTTTATCATTAGACAAAATCGAAAAGATTGGGATTGATGGCGTACGAAAAGATGTATTAGAGCGCGGAATTTCTGAAGAAATGGCTGATACGATATGTAATACTGTTTTATCTTGTCTAAAGCTTACAATTGCTAACTTTAAAGAAGCTTTCAATAATCCACTCGTTGCCGATGGCGTAAACGAATTGCAACAATTACAGCAATATTTAATTGCCCTTGGAATAAATGAAAATGCTATATTCAATCCGTTTTTAGCACGGGGACTCACAATGTATACAGGTACTGTATATGAAATCTTTTTAAAAGATGGCTCGATTACATCAAGCATCGGTAGCGGTGGTCGTTACGATAATATTATTGGAGCATTCCGTGGCGATAACATGAACTATCCAACAGTCGGCATTTCATTCGGTTTAGACGTTATTTATACAGCACTATCACAGAAAGAAACAGTATCATCTACAGCGGATATATTTATCATCCCGCTCGGAACAGAATTACAATGCTTACAAATCGCCCAGCAATTACGTTCTACCACTTCCTTAAAAGTCGAACTTGAACTAGCAGGACGCAAATTAAAACGCGCCCTGAATTATGCCAATAAAGAAAATATCCCTTATGTGCTTATTATTGGGGAAGAAGAACTTAGTACAAACACTGTTATGCTACGGAATATGAAAGAAGGTAGTGAAGTGAAGGTTCCCCTTTCTTCTTTAAGTAATTATTTATAATACAAACCACCCTCGTTTGGGTGGTTTTTCTACTTTATAGATACCCAACAATTAGTTAACATAAAAAAATTACATTCTACTAAAACCTACAAATATATAATATCCAATTACCTATTATTTTTGGTAATATATAGATATGAATTATTTTAGGAGGATTCACTTTGAAAACCTACATCCAAGCACTAAAGTGGACTACAGGGATCTATCATCTTTTATTATTTCCTTGTTATTATTTATTTCTAAGTCACGTTAACCTATATGGGATACCTTTACTTCTATTGATTGTGTTGCATATCACTACTATTTTATTAGCTAAAAAAGTAGACATGAATACGTACCCTCATTATATCGGCATTATCGTTACTCTAGTTGCCTTCTTTCCTTATATAGTAATCGTTCTACATATTATAGCAGCCATTTTCCTTTTATTAGATGCTGCTTCTATGAATGCAAAAGAAGTGTATGATTCATAACGGGATAAAATGAAACTTTAATCAGTAGAGTTTTGAAGTCAGTTAGCAAATTGCAAAATTTACACAATAACTTTATCGCTAACACCCAAAAAGGATTTACTTTTTAAGTAAATTCTTTTTTAAATTATTTTCCTTACTTCAAATTAATAAAAGAATATTCTGTTTTATTTTTATAAAATTCTAAATATTTACAATAAAACTTAATCATCATACATTTTAGTTATGTGAAAAATCTAAATTTAAAGGGGATGAATGCATGCTAAAAAAATTGATAGTAGGTGCAGTGGTCGCCATTTCATCATTAACTGTAGGATTGGGATCAGTATCAGCTAGTACCGAAAAGAATTATTCGATTACCTCTTTTGAATATGTAACTGTAGATGAAAAGACTGTAGATGCGTTTAACAAATTTGGTGCTCCATCAAAGGAAGACGTAAAAATAACGTTAGTTTTACCGAAACAAAATCAAAATGGAGAATGGTTATCTTATGGATTTTCGAGCAAAGAAAGTTTAGAGTCTTTTATTGAAAAAGATAAACAAAGATTGAATCATACAATCACTCCCCTTGGGGTTGGCGGGAGCGGGCCTAATAGTACAGACTTCTATGAACATGCAAATAAAGGTGGCGAGTATTTTTCTCTTAGTAGCGGTTTTAAAAATTTGCCTCCTAGTTGGCAAAATAGAATTTCTTCTGTAAGTACAGCGTCCCCTACTGCTAGCTATTCAACAACGCTATGGGAACGTACTTCAACTGAAGGATATGGAAAAGGTGTTGTTTTTAAACACGCTGATTGGTATGGCAAAACTGTAAACTTGAATGACTTCGCAATTTCAGCAGTTGATGTTAAAAAGTAAAAAACATGAAAATAAAAGGTGTCTTCACATATGGAAAACACCTTTTATTTCTAAAACTCTTACTTGTTATTTTTCGTATTTCTACTCTCCAAAACTTTCTCCATATTATGAGTTGCCCATTCCATCATTAATAGAATCATTGGACGAAGCGATTCACCAAGCTCAGTTAACGAATATTCTACTTTTGGAGGTACTTCACGGTATACTTCACGATGTATGATGCCATCTGCTTCGAGTTCTCTCAGCTGCAATGTTAACATTCTTTGTGTGATATTTGGTTTTAACCTTTTTAACTCATTAAACCGTTTTGTACCATCTAATAGATGATACAAAATTACCCCTTTCCATTTCCCTCCAATCACCTCAACCATCGCTTCCACTGGACAAGAATATTTATTTAAAAATGGGTAATTTACATTATCTTCGTTTGAACAATCCATAATAAATCCCTTCCCTTAACATTAGTATCTTTTTTGATACTATACCACATTAATGTGCGTACTTGTTTCTATGTTACTTTAAAAATATAATTTACTTACAAAAATAAAATAATGAAAAGAGGAACTTTTATGACAAATACAAAACAAATTACAAAAGAAAAAATTATGGAGGCTTTTCATTTCAGACATGCTTGTAAAGAGTTCGATCCTATGCAAAAAATTTCAGAAGAGGATTTTAATTTCATTTTAGAAACAGGAAGACTATCTCCTTCTTCTTTTGGATATGAACCTTGGAAATTTATTGTCGTACAAAATAAAGAAGTAAGAGAAAAACTACAACCGTATTCATGGGGTGCTGGCGGGCAACTTGCAACAGCTAGCCACTTTGTCATTGTTCTTTCAAGAAACATGAAAGATATGCATTATGATGCAGAGTATATTAAATATATGATGAACGATATTATTGGATTGCCTGAAGAGACGCAAAAAATTAGATATGAATTCTTCAAAAAGTTCCAGGAATCAGATTTTAACTTATTACAATCCGACCGTGCTGTATTTGATTGGGCATCTAAGCAAACTTATATTGCTTTAGGTAATATGATGACGAGTGCAGCTCAAATTGGCATTGATTCTTGTCCAATAGAAGGATTTGATAAAGAGAAAGTAGATTCTTTACTTCTTCAAGAAGGCATAATCAATGACGATAATTTTGAAGTATCTGTAATGGTTGCCTTTGGTTACCGTAAAGAAGAGCCAAAACGTGATAAAACAAGACAGACTATGGATGCAATTGTTGAATGGATTTAATAAGATAACACGCCCTCCTTATAGCTGTATACTCATACGAAAGAAGTAGAATTTGATTTTTCCTATGTATGAAATTGGTTTTTCATGGAAAGATATATTAGTATGTATGCAGTTTAAACACTCTATTTATTAGAGTTGGACAGGAGGAGAATAAATATGTCTGATATTGAAGTTGGCGAAGTGTTTACACTTAGTGATGAGAATAACGAAGAGCAAGAAGTAGAAGTACTTGGAGCAATGGATGTCGAAGGTGCTGAATATATTGCAGTTGCTTTCGTAGAAGACATTCAAACAGAAACTGAGGAAGACATTGATATTTTCTTTTTAAAAGTAGAAGAAGATAGTGAGTTCTCATACATTGAGAATGACGAAGAATTTGAAAAAGTATCTGCTGCATTTGAAAAGATTTTGGATGAGCAAGAGCAAGAATAGAATGCAGGAAACACACGAGGACGGATGCATATCCGCCCTCTTTTTATTTATCCCCCGCTATTCGCTGGGCAGTAAGACTCCCACCTCAAAATTCGGCAAATGCGGAGGAGTTAGGTGGAAGATCAACTGCCCGTAAAAGTCCGATTGGTTCAACTAATCCAAAGACTTATGCAGCAATTCCAGTACATCTTTCATCACAAACGGACCATCTTTCTTCACATGCTCAGCGAATTCAGAAACGAGACGTAATGTTTTTACACTCTCAACCGGATGCTCGCCTGATGCACTTTCAGCAGAAAGCATAACAGCATTCGTTCCGTCCAGTACAGCTTGAAACACATCGGTCACCTCTGCCCTTGTTGGAATCGAATGATCTACCATAGATTGAAGCATTTGTGTCGCTGTAATAACATATGTATTCGTTCGATTACATTCCTGAATCATCATTTTTTGCAAGAGCGGAATAAATTGGAACGGCAACTCTACTCCTAAATCACCCCTTGCAATCATAATTCCATCTGCTTCTTTACATATATCTTGAAAATTCTCGATTGCTTCCATCGTTTCTATTTTTGCAATTAAATTAGGTGACGTTTCTTTATACTGTTGTATAAAATCTCGTATTTCTTTTATATGACTAGGTTTTCTTACGAAAGAACACGCGATAAAATCAACATCCTCTTCTAAAAGAAACTGAATATCTTTTTTATCTTTTTCTGTAATTGCCGGTAAACTAACGATTGCCCCTGGTAAGTTCACCCCTTTATGAGATGAGATATTACCACTTGTTTTAATCTTTGTTTCTATCTTGCCCATGCTTACCTTTTCTACAATTAACTCAACTTCGCCATCATTAATTAAAATTCTACTTCCAACTTTCACATCATCCGCGATTCCTTCATAATCAACACTTGCTTCCCTATTACTCCCTGTAACTGGTTGCGTATGCAAAATAAAAGAATCTCCCGCCTGAAGTGTAATTTGTTCGCCTTTCATTTCACCTAACCTTATTTTAGGACCTTGTACATCACCTAAAATTTTAATAGAATCGTCTAACGATTTGACTAAACGAATGATATCTTTATGACTTTCATGCGTACCATGTGATAAATTCAGCCGAACTATTTTCATACCATTATTTATTAGCTGCGCTAACGTTTCTTTATTATTACTTGCTGGCCCAATTGTACAAACTCGATCGATTGTCATTTTTATCACCATCCTTTTTATAAATGGTTCCCATAAAATAAAGAGAAGATTCTTTTTATTGACAAGGCCGTACAACTTAAGAAGGCAAATAGGTTTTATGTGAGAAGAGTTTTTGTTGAAGAAGAATGCAAGTTTCGTCCAGTTTCCAACGTCTTAGAAGGTGCAATACGTTCGGGCCGCACAATAGGAATTGTTGCTACATCAAAATTCAGCATGCTACTCCGGCTAGTTTCTCTTCCCACCACGCTAGCCGCAAAAATCTTGAAATACAATCTCTTATCCATTTCACTTTGTTCTACTTCTGCATTTACTATTAGTAATACGATCTTTTCAGAGGTGAAATATCATGGACAAGTTCTTATCTTCTGCTGCACTAAATCCAAGTTTAATTGGTCCTACCTTTCCACCTTTTCAATTTCCTACAGGGCCCACTGGTTCTACCGGAGCTACTGGCAACACTGGGCCTACCGGAAACACTGGACCTACCGGAAACACTGGGCCTACTGGCAACACTGGACCTACCGGAAACACCGGGCCTACTGGCAACACTGGACCCACCGGAAACACCGGGCCTACTGGCAACACTGGACCCACCGGAAACACTGGACCTATCGGTGCTACTGGACCTACTGGTTTTAATCTTCCTGCTGGACCTGCATCTATTACCTTAACTTCTAATGCAACCACAGCATGTGTATCCACCCAAGGAAATAATACTTTATTTTTTTCGGGTCAAGTATTAGTAAATGGTAGTCCTGCTGCAGGGGTAGTAGTCAGCTTTTCATTTAGTAATCCTTCTCTTGCTTTCATGGTTCCCCTTGCTACCATCACCAATGCATCAGGTAACTTTACCGCTGTATTTCTATCCGCAAATGGACCTGGAACAGTAATCGTTACTGCTTCACTTCTCGATTCTCCTGGAACAATGGCTAGCGTCACAATTACCATTGTGAATTGTCCGTAAATGAACAATATCAAAACAAATTAAAAAAGCCTACTCACATAAGTAGGCTTTTAAAACTACGAAAGTTTCGTTAATAACTGATTTAAATCTTTTTTCGTTTTCGTCGTTAATGACTTCATTTTAGTAATATCTATCTTTTCTTTCTCCGCTCCTACAATTAACGGATACATACTTTGTCCAATTGTTTTATATTCAGCTGGGTGTGATGCTTCTAGCTCTTTCTCAATCACATCCCACTTTTCATTAATTTGTTTTCCAAGTTTATTTACTGTATCTAATTTCGGATTAGCAGCTAACTGCTTGTCTAAGCTATCAACTAATGCAGCAACTTCTTTAATACTCGTTTTCACAGCTACACTTTTCTTCGGATCTTTCGTTGTTTTTCCGTCTGAGTTTGTACTTGTACTTTGATCTGTTGTTTTCCCGCTAGTCGTTTGATCATTCGTCTTTCCTGTCGTCTCTTTTTCTTTTGTTTTTACATTCTCGTTTTGAGTTGACGTTTTACCGTTACTTTCTGTTCCTGATGATTCTTTCGTGTTTTTTGCATCTTTATCTGTTTTTTCATTTGAAGAAGTACTTGTTTCTTTGTCAGTATCTTTCGTTGTTTTTGACGTTTCGTCTGTACTTGTCGTTTTTACTTCTCCTTCATTTTGTGCAGTTACTTGTTCCTTCTTTTCTGTCTCTTTATCTGCTGAAGGACTACAAGCTGCCATAGTAAGCATTGTACCAATTGTTATCGATGCGATAGCGACCTTTTTCATTTTCATATAAATCCCCCTATGTTTATATAATTTATCCTCCCCTTTACGATTCGATTTCCCCTTAAAAAATCCCTTTCCATACGAATCACCATCTTTCCGACAGTAATCTTCATAATAATACGTACAAAAACTGATAAATCAATTTGAATATTCGAGTTTCTTCTACTTCATTTTTCTTCTCTTTACTAAAAGAAAAAGAGTATATTGTCACATGAAGAATTACGATCCTCATATCACGATATACTCTTCTATCAAATTTTTATCTTTCTTGACATTTTATTTACACAAAAAAATAAAATTTTCTTTCATTTTTTTGTTTTCTCAATAATTGTTAACATAATATATTTATGAGTAACCACCATTCGAATGAATAACTTGCCCTGTAATCCATTTTGCTTCTTCACTTACTAAAAAAGAGATTAAGCGCGCAGCATCCACTGGTTCTCCTATTTTACCTTGCGGGAACTTCCATACTAAATGATGCTTCAGCTCCTCTGTAATCCATCCTGTATTCGTTGGTCCTGGATCAACAGCATTCACTGTAATCCCCTTCTCCATCGCAACTGGTGCTACTGATTTTGTAAATGCTTCAATTGCTCCTTTCGTTGCTGCGTATGCTAGTTCATCAGGCATTGGCCCGAGTGACTGTCCTGAAGTAAGGTTAATAATACTCCCACTCGTCTTGCTTGCATAATGTTTTATAAACAATGAACTTAATAACATAGTAGCTCGAACATTAACCGTATAATGTTTATCTAACTGTTCTACATTTAATTCCTCAATTCTCGTATGAGTAGCATACGCTGCATTATTAATTAATATAGATGGATCCCCCAACCGTTCTGATACCATATAAAACAAACGATTCGGCGAATACGACTGCGATAAGTTGATTTCTGCCATTCCACACCGAACACCGTAACTTTCAATCTCCTCTTTCAACAATAAGGGCTCTTTGTCATGCATTCCCCACGGCATCGCTTTATCATACTGAGACCAGTACGTGAAAAAAATGTCTATCCCTTTTTGAGCAAGCACCTTGCATACAGCTGCACCAATTCCATTTAAACGAGTTGCCCCTGTTACAATTGCTATTTTCTTCACCTTTTCTCCTCCATCTATGGATAAATCCTCTGCACGAATACAGAGGATCTATCTTTTTATTCAATATTTGACAATATACGTTCTGCACCTAATTTTAAAATTTTAATAAAGATATAATTTACAATCGTAAACATTACAAATAAAACGATAAACATAACCCACAGTCCTACTTGAAGGAAGAAGTATAATAGACTTACTCCCGCTACAATAACTAAAGCTATTAAAATATTAGCTAAAAAATTCCACAAAGTTGTATAGCGGCTCTTAAATAATTTCTGCTCTGTATCCCAATGTATATCTGCAGTTTGTGCATCCCAACGTGTGCCAATTAAATTAATTAACAATAAACCGTTCGCACTTAATAAGAACCAAAGAACCATAAATACTGGAGAAATTCCCGCTACAACTGCCATCGTAATACCGAATACCGCTAAAATTATTACATTAATTAACCAAGCCGTTATCGCTTTCGCAAAAAAGATATCTGAAGCCTTTACTGGTAAATAACGATTCACAAACCAAGAGCTTCCATCACGTGAAAATGAAGTTGTTGCGATGACGTTACTTCCCATTAAAAATAGCGATGCACAAAGGCCAACGCCAATTGCAAGCCCTGCTGATTTTGGGTTATCAATATATCCCGTGATCCATTTTAAATTTCCATCTTGCACGAATAAAACGAAGAACAACATAATCGGCATGACGAAAGTTTGTACGATACAATTTAAGAAAAATTGTGGTGTACGGAATAACGTTTTAAATTCTTTTTTCACATATGCTTTCAAATGTGAACTTTGTACCGTAGATTTCTGTAAGCCTTCTGCTGAAATGACTTCTTTTTTTGCTGTACTCGTTGAAAGTCCAATAACCCCTTTTAAATATGTACGCTCTGCAATGTAATAAAACAACACAAAAAATACAAATGAAATAACTGCAAAGATTATTATATATAAAGGACCCTTCCAATTTGCATTTTCTATTAATGCCACTGCTCCAAAATATGTAGTTGGAAAATAGTTTGTCATTTGTACTAAAAGAGAGGACTGGTTGTTTGCAAGATAATCCGCAATTGCATCTTCAGAAAACGAACTTTTATTTTTCCACTGCAAAAATACGTTAATTCCTACAATAAATAGTATACTTACGATTCCGATAAATATATTTCCTCGGTCTTTATTTTTCGCTATATTTGTATACCTCATAATAACTGTCATGAGTAACGAAGCTAGTACTAACGGCACAATCGGGAAGAGTAAGTAAATAAAAATCATGTATATGTAATATGTAATAAACGCTCCACTTTTTAATCCGTAAGTAATGAAGATTGGTAGTAAAATAAATGAGCTCATTACGTATTGTGTAATTAATACTGTTAAAAATTTTGCCGAAATAATTTGCGCTGGTTTTAATGGTAATGGTAATAACATCTCAATGTCATTGCTGTAGTAAAATACAGTTAAAATGTTAGTAATACTCATTAAAAATACCCATATACTCGCAATCGCAAGTCCCATTGCGACAATCATTCCTGGGTCCTGCCCTAAATGTTTCATACCTTCATACATTGCGTGCGTGATAGAACCAAACAGTAAAAAGCCAACAAATAAAATAGCTGCAAATGAAAATACATACGCCCATCGCTTCTTCTTATCTGTTATGAAATCTGCATAATTTAATTTCAATAATACTTTCGTTAACGTCCAAATTTTACTCATTGCCCGTCATCTCCAAGAACATTTTTTCAAGTGATTCATTGGATTTAAAATGATCTCTCATTTCATTTAAATTCCCTTTAAACTGCAAATTCCCCTTATTAATAATCGCAACGCGGTCACATAATTTTTCTGCCACTTCTAATACGTGTGTAGAGAAGAATACAATCTTTCCTTTATCCGCATGTTCTCTCATCATTTCTTTTAAAATATATGCAGATTTCGGATCAAGCCCTGTTAACGGTTCGTCTAAAATCCATACATCTGGCTCATGCACGAGCACACCAATAATAACAATTTTTTGTCTCATACCGTGCGAGTAACTTTGAATTTGATCCGATAACGCATTGTAAAGATCAAATTTCTTCGCTAAAGACTCAATTCGTTCTTGTCGTAATTCTTTCGGCACTTCATACATATCTGCCATAAAGTTTAAATATTCAATTCCCTTTAATCGTAAAAACATATCTGGGCTATCTGGAACATATCCAAACGTCTTTTTCGCTTCCATCGGATTTTTCATAATATCTATACCGTTAATCGTAATCGTCCCTTTGTCCACCCCATGGATACCAGTAATCATCTTAATTGTCGTTGATTTACCTGCACCATTTGGCCCTAAAAATCCAAAAATTTCTCCGCTAGGTACAGATAAACTTAAATCTTTTACTGCATAGGTAGACCCATTATAACTTTTTGACACATTCGTAATCTCAATCATTCCATCCAATCCTTTCCTTAATTACCAAATAACTATATTAACATTATAGCATACTTCTATTTTTAGATTTTTGTATTTTTCAGTTTTTTAACCTTTGAAATAAATATACACACCTAATCCAACGATTAAAACGACAGCTAGTATAATATAAATCATCGTAAGTCTTCTAATATTCCCCTTTGTCGCTTTACTATAATTTGCATCACCCTTTCGCCCAATTAACACTGTCGCGACTACAGTAATCACTACAAGTAATACAACGATCATGATCCAATTTAGCATACCTTCCTCTCCCTCCTTACAACCATTTTACAATATTATCCTCTTTATTTCGCAGTATATTTCCTCTTTTTACTATTATTATGAAGCAAACTGGAAAACTATTATTACCATTCCTATCCATATGTGATATATTTATAACATAACGTGATTTATTTTTAACATGATTAGGAGGAACTATCATGAAAACAACTTGGATAAAATATTTAGGATTTCTCGGTTTCTTCGGTTTTCTAGGATTTTTTTACGAAAAAGGGTTGTTTACTATGTTTTGTTTTTTCTCCTTTTTCACAACGTATAGAACAGTTCAACACGATGAACTATTTGAACAAATCGTCAATAAATCGTGCCGCAATGCCTTTATCGTTACATTACTAACTACTGCTATCATTATGTTTATTGAAATGTTATTTCCAAACCCGGCGCTACAAGAGATTGATATCGCTCTTATTTTCGGCACACTCATTCTTACCTTCGGGTTCTCTATGTTCTTTTACGATAAACCTGTTGATGAAATGGAAGATGCACCATGGCGTTCGTAACGAGAATAAAAGAATACCGCGCCAAATTGAATATGACTCAAGAAGATTTAGCAAAGAGCGTTGGTGTACGTCGTGAAACAATTAGCCACCTTGAAAAGGGAAAATATAATCCTTCCTTGCAGCTTGCTCACGATATAGCGAAGGCACTTCATAGTACGATTGATGAAGTTTTTATTTTTGAGGATGAATAAAGTGAAACTTTAATCAGTGGGGGTTTTCTTCTCCCCACTGATTATCAGCCCTCACCAATCGGACTTTAATGGGCAGCCCGACCCCCACCTAACTTCTTTGCTTTCGCTGCATTTTTAGGTGGGGGTCTTACTGCCCATTAAAGTGGGATAAAAAATACCGGCATTCTTTTCACAAAGAATACCGGTATTTTTCGTTTATCACCCATACAAAACCGCATGAAATACGCCCAGCAGTAAATATTGATCCTCTATATAACCCTCATCATATACATTCATCTCAATATCATACATATCTTCCTCAAGACGAATATTCCAATCTGCGATTATATAACCTTTTCGTAATAACTTTCCCATCCCAAAAGTAGTTTTATGAACAACAAATTCTTCTGCCTTATATGTAAAGGTAAATAAGAAATTTGCATCCAATAACTTTCCGTCACATACAAGTATTTCATGCTCTGCATCATGATTATCTTTGTACGTTACTAAAATCCTTCTTTGACGCTGCCTACTTACATCCTTTGCAATGACGCGAATGTTGTCCTTACTATCCTTTATTTCATAAATGATATTACTACCGACTTTCGGAATGAAATCTAGCACTCTCATCAACGTATTTTTATAATAGCCCCTTACTGCGCCTACCCCTTCACTTTCATTGTAAACCTCAATAGGCACCGTATCCGCTTTACTCTCACACAGTCGTTTGTAAGAAAGCTGCATCACCCGCTCTCCTCTTAAGTACTGATCAAACGTCACAGGATATTCTATTGCGCGCAATTCCTTATTTATGTCATATAAATAACGTTGAACGCTCTCTACTAATGTTGTAGTAGAAATACTCTCTTGAAGTTCAACTTGTTGCCAACTGGAAGAAATCTTCCACTGATCGTCTTCTTCATAAAAGAAACTAAGAATGATCTCATCACGTTCAGGCGTTTCATAATTCATATGTACATTCTGCCCGTGTTGCACTTGCTCCATCCACTGTCCTAAATAAATGCCTAGCTCTGCAACCTTCATACGTGACTTTTGCAAAAGTACGCTATCACTCACGTGAATCGTTACATCCCCTTCGATAAAGCCCTTTGAATAAGCATCATACCGCGGCTCATCCTTCTGCGGGATATTCTTGTCTAACTCAAATAAAAACGTTAACATCCTTTATTCACCTCTAGTTGTTACACAGCTCTTGCCTATATTGACTGTAACTGAAAATATATCAATACAATTAAAATGAAGCTACTTTTTCTTTAGCCACTTCTACAATTTCTAAAATTTGTAGCAGATTCTCCACTTCATAAGTCGGATTGACACTTGCCTTATTCTCTTTCAAACTCGGATTATACCAACACGTATCAATGCCGTAATCTTCTCCGCCTCTCATATCAGAAGTGAGCGAATCTCCAACCATTAGTACACTTGATTTATCCGTAATCCCAAACTTTTCAAACGCATAGTCAAAAATCTCACGTGCTGGTTTTTGATGACCAACCTCTTCAGAAATAATAATATGCTCAAAAAAGTTACATAAAGGCGAATTTCCAATTCTAGATTGTTGCACCTTCGTATATCCATTCGTAATGATGCCTAGCTTGCAATCCTGTAGATTCTCACATAATTGCACTGCACCTTCAATAAGATGTACTTCTTTCCCTAAGTTTTCAAGATATACGTCACTAAATTGCTGCGCATCTACTTCTATATTATGAAGTGCAAATAATTGTCTAAATCGATCTACCGCTAATTCACTTAACGTAATCATTTTATTTTCTAAATCTCTCCATAACCCATTACTAATCTCTTTATAACTTGCAAGATAATCACTATACCCTGTAGGCATACCAAACTGTACAAACGCATTATGTAATGCGTGTTTTTCCGTTTCAGGGAAATCTAATAATGTATCGTCTACGTCGAATAATATAACTTTATATTTCATTATGCTCTCCTCAACTAGTACGTTATTTACAACTTGTATTTTCTCATTAATCAACTCTTAAGTCGAATTTTTTCTTTTACGAACAGCTACTATCCAGAGATCTTACAGCTGTTTAAAACACATGAGTCATGTTATTCAAAAATAATTAATTGTGAAAATACTGTAAATTTGAGATAATTTAGATAATAGATTCAAATTATAAACTGGCAATCCAGGAACTGTATTACTCTAGTTCTTATAGGAAGGGAGCGGAAAAATATAGTAAATTCATGGGAAAGACCTAAAATAAAAATCCCAAAAACAAAAAGTGAATGGGTTGGAGATATTATTGGATATTCATTGTTCTTTGGATCCATCATTTTTTTGATTCTCATTTGGGGAAGATTACCTGAGAAAGTACCCGCACATTATAACGCATATGGGGCTGTAGATCGTTGGGGATCAAAGTGGGAGCTTTTACTTCTACCAGGAATAGGAGCATTCATACTCCTTCTCATGCAGACTTTAGAAAAGTTTCCAGAAGTTCATAACTATCCAAAAAGATTTAATGAATCGAATGCTGATCAGTTTTATTTAAATAGCAGAAAAATGCTTAATCAATTAAAAAATGTCTGTTTACTTATTTTTGCTTTCATCCAATTTGAAACAATTTCAATAGCTTTAAATTGGAGCGGTGGTTTTGGTAAATTATTTTTACCGATATTATTAATTGGGACAGCTATTCCAATTATTATAGGCATAATAAGGCAACGAAAAATTTCATAATGCAAACAACGATATTCGGTTATCAATTAATTTATAGAACAAAATTATATGAACAATAAGAGAAGGAGGCTAATCCACATCAGCCTCCCTCCCCATTATTTATCCTCTAGCAATAACTCTTTCATTTCCTCTAACGACTCTTTCGTAAAGCCTAAAGCTTTTTCAGCATACGCTTCAACTGAACCATATTGCTTTTTCACTTCATCAATCGCAGCTTGTAAATACTCAGCACGCGCTTCGAACATCGCACCTAATATCGCTCTACTCTCATCGTTTTGTAGTTTTGCACCTAAAAAGGCCATCATTTTCTCGTTTAACTTTTCACGGAAACCGTTACTTAGTAAATAATCTTCCATTACTGTTTTCTCTGGTACACCTAGTAAAAGTAATAATAATGCTGATCCAAATCCAGTACGGTCTTTTCCAGCTGTACAGTGGTTTACTAACGGTAAGTTTTCCGGGTTTTGCGCTAAGTTTAAGAAGCTTACGAATGCCTCATTACCACTTACGAAATCTTGATTCATTTTCACAAGGTATTCACCTGGTTTCCCTAACATAGAAAGGTCACCAACTTGGAAAAACTCATTTATGTTCAAGTCTTTTGCTAAGTCTTGCATAACTGGTAAGCACACTTGACGAGCTCCTGTAATCTCAGGGTTTGGCTTATGCTTCACTTCAAAGTCTGTACGGTAATCGCAAATTAACTTTAAGCCAGACTTTTGTAAATACTCAATATCCCACTCTGTTAACCCTGCTAATTCTTCAGAACGGTATAATTTACCCCATTTCACTTTACGGCCTTCTGTCGTTTCATATCCTCCCATATCACGGAAGTTAAACGCGCCTTGTAATGGCAGTCTACGCTCAGCTACTGTCACTGCTTGTCCATTACTACCTACTAGTCTAAAATATGGACGCTCATTTTCGCTCGGTTTTTCAATTGTATATGATGATTCTCCATTTACCGTTGCAAGTAATTCTCCAGTTTCTTCAATATGATCTGGTGAAGTACTCCAATAAATACGAACTTCTTCTATATTATTTTCCCATTTTATTTGTAACGTATTATCTTCATTTCTTTCTACAGTTGCTTGTAACCCATTTCTTTGCTGCTCCATTCTTTCACCAACACTTTCTCATATAATCGAATCTTTCTTTATTGTATTATAGGAATATCTACTTTGTCGTTCTCATTTTTCTTTTTATCTTACAAACAGGTAAAAAGCTCTTTTACTTGTTCATAAGTTGTACACGGATTCCCTCGAAATACATATGCGATTTGTTCATTACCTAAATCTTCATATACAACTGTTCCACGATTTGGGTGCGAATAAATCTCTAACCCGTTTATAATTTGTTTTGGGCCATAGTTCACCGTCCATGAAGAAACAGGATAATACGCTTTGTTTTTATGTCTACAAACCCAAAGTGCATATAGTTTATTATCTTCGTCCCAGTATACATACTGCGTTTCATCATTTCCAAAACCGACCGATTCAAGTTTCCCACTTAGCTTTTCATGAATTGGCAAATTTACATAAGGTACGTCTTCTGGAACATTCCACTCTCTACATCTCCCTATCTCGCCCATTTCACCTCTCTTCGCTTGAAAGCTTAATAAGTGAAATGGTGTATGTAATATCGTTTTCGCAAACTCTGTATGTACCGGTTGTAATCCGAATAGAAACCTTTCCATTTCATCTTGGTTTACACATCCACGATCTACAGAAATTTCAACTTGTGTTTTCCATTTAGATGTAACATAACTATCTTTTCCTTTATAATTTACACCCTTCCAATACACAAGCGCTTTATATTGAAAACAATCTCCTTTTGCTTGAGAGATACAAGTGTCCGGAAATACCGGCTCCATTATATCGAGAAAAAATTCCTTTACCCGAAACATTCCAGTCGGAGTAACAACCTGGAACCAAAAAGTTTCCCACTTTTCACCTTCATAACGTTCTGAAACTTTTTCAATTCTCCATCCTTCTAACAATACATTTGGATACAGTAAAACGAATGAATGCATGGATTGTTTTAACATTTTCACCCCTCCCGCTAAATAAGTTCGGGAAAGTACATCATTCACCCTCCTAAAACTTCCTCACATATCGCTCAGTACAACTTAACAACTGACATCCATTCTTTTCAAAAACATCTTTCATCCACTCATTTTGTACATTTGTCTCGCCAATATAATAAGATGCACCTATTTCTTTTAAGACAAACATTGCTCCTGTAAAGAATGCTGCTTCATACCCTTTATGTCGCATATTTGGAGCGACTGCGAAATACATGAGTTTTCCTTCTTCTAACGTCCCCTTTTCAATATGCGGGATTACAATTCCTATCGGCTCTTCACCTACACTCGCTGTTAAACAATGTTCTTTCCATTGCTCTCCAATTTCTTGTAGCATCATATTTACAAATTGATCATAAGTGACTTGTTCTTCTGTCATCTCGTTCCAAAGTGAATAAAAAGTATCTTCACCAACTTCTTCAATCAACTTAAAATCAATTTCACTTTCTACATCTTCTACTTCATATATATCCTGAAATACAATCATGTTTTCAGTAACATATTCAAATGAATACGTTTCGAAACATTTCTTATACACATCATAATTTGGGCTTTTTGAAGAAATTTCAAAGTATAAGTTTTCAATTCCCTCTTTTTCAGCCTCAGCAACACAATATTGCATGATTTCCTTTAATTGCTCTTCTGTAAAACTCTCTGCATTATTTTCTTTTATCATGATAGAAGAAGCATTTCTTCTTATTTTAAAATGTTTTGCTAACTGTTCTTTCGTCATCATATTCTTCCCTCATCTATGTCATACTCGAATTTCTACTTGTTCTCCTTGCATGAGCAGGATTGTCCTTGAATATATAGAATACTAGAAAACATCGCATCTTTAAAGTGCGGAGGAGGTTCTCCATTGGATATTACAGCGCTGCAACAACAGTTAGAGCTTATACAACAAAATGACTATACGCAACTGCGACATATAGATATAAATGAATTAACGCTCCATATGCTTCAGTATATCGGAACGACTGATAGTTACGTTCGTTACCAGCTTATATATAAATGTTTTGTACATTTTATTCATCATGAATTTCTTATGGATGATCAGCTGAAATTGCTTTTACATACTTGTTTAAGTGATGAGTATTTATATTGTGACATTTACTCCCCGCATTCAGATGGGGTTTTCACACGTTCTTACACTGTTTCGTTAATTGCGTTAATACTCCAATTCGCTAACTCGCACTACTTTTTTACAGAGGAGGATATCGAGGAAATAAAAAATAAACTCATTACATATACAAACTTAGAAACGGATTTTCGGGGCTATATTGAAAATAAAGGATGGGCTCATTGTCTTGCTCACGTATCTGATGCTTTTACTGAAATTGTTCATAATACGTATACAACTTTTGAATGGTACGAAGAGTTAATTCATTGCTTATTAAATAAAATCTTCATTCCATCTGACCTTTTTCATAATAACGAAGATGAACGAATTGTTACGCCATTACTAGCAATGTTGTATCATGACTTTCCACAAGAGGAGTTAATTTCTATTATTTATAAAAAAATAAAAAGGCTTCCTCAAATTAGAAAACGCCTTTCACTTAATGAATATTGTATTTTATGTGCCAATATTAAAACCTTTTTACGCACTTTATTTTTCAGAACGAAAGATGATCATAACTTAGCCTTTACAGCACGTAAAACAGAAAGAATGTTAAAAGAACTTCCAAATTATTATTAGCTATAAGGAGAACAACTATGGGTTATATTGAAGATATGAGAAATTTAGTAGGAAATCATCCACTGATTTTAATAGGTTCACACGCTATTATATTAAATGAGAACAATGAAATATTGCTGCAGCTCCGTACAGACTTTAACCGCTGGGGCATTATTGGCGGTGCATTAGAATATAACGAAACGTTAGAAGATGCTTTAAAGCGAGAAGTATTTGAAGAAACTGGACTTATTATTAAAAATCCAGAACTATTCCGTACATACTCAGGACGAGATTTCTTTCAAATCTATCCAAATGGCGATCAAGTACACGGTGTACTCGTTGTTTATATTTGCCGCGAATTCCAAGGTGAGCTTGTATGCGACCATACGGAATCGAAAGAACTACGCTTTTTTCCGCTTGATGAGTTACCTAGTAATCTTCCTCCTGTTATTGAGAGGATTATTAAGGAGTTTCAACAATCCAATTTATACGTGAAATAAAATGGCTCTTCCTTTCATTTTATATAGCAATATAAAACCTCATTTCTCGTCATGATAACGTGAAATGAGGTTTTTATCGTTTACCGTAAATAACATGAAACTTTAATCAGTGGGGATTTTCTTCATCCCCCACTGATTATTAGCCTTCACCAATCGGACTTTTATGGGCAGCCCGCCCCCCACCTAACTTCTTCGCTTTCGCTGAATTTTGAGGTGGGGGTCTTACTACCCATTAAAGCGGGATAAAATGTTAGATCGTTATCTCAATCTGATTTCCTTCAGGATCACTTACTACACTTTCATAGTAACCATCCCCTGTAGTTCGTGGACCGTTTAACACAGGGTATCCTGCTTCTCTTAATGTATTCGTTAATTCGTTCACTTTTTCTTCACTACCCACAGAAAAAGCAATATGCGCATATCCTATTGTTTGTGTTTGTAATACATCATCTATCCCTACCTGCTTCATAAGTTCTAGACGCGCACCACCTTCAAAAGTTATAAAATAAGATTCAAACTGCTTTTTCGGATTGTGATATAAGCTATTTTCTTCACCATTAAAGTACTGTTTATAAAAATCACGCATTCCTTCTAAATCGTTCACCCAAATTGCTACATGTTCAATTTTCATAATTGGCACCTTTTCTTTTATGTTATTCAACTGACAATCGGATGCTTCATTGCCCGCACATTTAATTTTCTTTATTTGTTCTCGTAATCATAAGATCAAGTCCAAGGCTTTTTAACCCATATAAATAATCTTCTTTCCAATTACTCACTGTTATTTTCGGAATATGTTCCGCCGGAATGTACTGTGGACAACTTTTTACAATTTGCTCTATTACAAATTGATTCACTTCATCATCACAGAAGATAAAGGCATGAGGGTTAATAATAGCTATACATGTAGCGATTAAACGAGTAATAGCATCTATATTATATTCCTCTGGATTGTTCGAATCTTCACTTCTCAAAGCTTGTAAGAAATTTTTATTATCATATTGCGGAACGAAAGATATCTCTCCTGAGAAAAATGTACTTCCGCGTACGACATCTCCATTTACCATAATCCCCGCACCTGGACCATTTTTACCTGAATACAAGTATACAAGAGAGGAATCGTCATAGTTTCCAGTGTTTTTATAATAACCAAGCACCGCGGCATTCATATCGTTTTCTATTACTACTGGTATAGAAAACTGTTGCTCCAAATGACTTTTCAAATTAAAATTTTGGAAATTTTCATATCCAGGAATATAAAAAATACGACCATTATCAACCGAACCAGGCACACCAATTGATATAGAGCTTATTTTTGGGAATGTAGCGATAAGACCTTCAATATGTTTAGATAATACATTTACGCCCGTATCAATTAACATACTTGAAGTACTCCCTTGTTCTTTTACTTCCCCTAAACAGTTAAAAATTGTATAGTTTGTTTCATTTTTTTCTAAAAATATCGCTAAGCCTAACATATATTCCGGATTATACGCATATCGTTTCGCTCTTCTTCCGCCACTTGAATCATCTAAACCGACTAAAGTGACTTCACCGTCTTGTTTCATATTTTCTATAAATTTACTTATCGTTGGAAAACTAATTTCTAATGCATTACTAAGCTCAACTTTCGTTGCACTACCTCGCTCTAGAAGAGCTGTACGAATGCCGCGAAGGATCGTCTCTTTAATCGATTTTTGAGTAACAAACTGTTCACTCAAATCGCTCACCACCTTAATCAACATACTTATTAAACACTTTTAATAAGTTGCGTTGACAATATATCATACATCATTTTCTAAAGCAATAAAGATAATATATTTCTACTAGCAGTATTCCGAATGCTTCCCCTAGTATACTTAAAAATTGTGTATAACCTATGATAGAAACTTATAGCAAACGAGTAAACCGGCAAAACAAATAAGAGAAAAAGAACATTTCAAGAAGTAAGTAATGTCTTTGTACGATTATCCGTACTATTTTTCTTCATATGAAACACCTTTCACATTTTCTATATGATACGACATCAGTTTATTCATGTACTCATAAAAAATGCTTTCTATAAGTCTATCGTTTTAATAACCTTGGCTGGGTTACCACCAACAACTACATTATTAGGTACATCTTTTGTCACAACTGCTCCTGAAGCAATTACAGCGTTATCTCCAATTGAAACACCAGGGTTAATAATAGCTCCCCCGCCAACCCAAACATTGTTACCAATCTTTACAGGCTTCCCATATTCTTTGCCAGAATTCCGCTCTACCGGGTGTAAAGGATGAGTAGCAGTATAAATGTGAACACCAGGTGCAAACATACAATGATCACCGATTCGAACTTCACAAACGTCTAAAATTACACAATTGAAATTTGCGAAAAAGCTCTTTCCAACATGGATATTGTAGCCATAATCACAACGAAAATCAGGATTAATTTGGGCTTTCCCATCAGCTGAAGAACCTAAAAGCTGATTTAATAAAGTGTAACGCCTCTCATCTCCTGTCTCCATCGCCTCGTTATAAAGGCGTGTTAAACGTTTTGCCTCCACCCTATCAGCCACTAATTCTTCATCATCCGCAATATACATTTCTCCTGCCAACATCTTTTCTTTTTCTGTTTTCATACAATCATCTCCTTTGTTATCGAATGAACCACACTTATTAAACAAGTTTAATAAGTGTCCCTATATTAACATATTTTTTAAAATGCGCAATTAATAAATTTCGAAAGAAGATGCGAATTTCTCCTTTTACATGTGGATATCACGAGTAAATAATTAAAATTCATATAGAAAAAACAAGGGAACGCTCAGCGTCCCCCTTCAAATCCAATCCGTTTTTTAATTTCCGCTAAATTTGCCTTCGCGATTTCTCTTGCCTGCTTAGCACCTTTTTCCAACGCTTCATATAATAAATTCGCTTCATCCATATACATAGCATATTTCTCACGAGGTCCAGCTAATTCACGATCTACAACGCAAAACAACTCTTTTTTCACATCGCCCCATCCAATGCCAGTTTCATATTTTCCACGCATTGACTGCATTTCATCTTCCGTTGCAAATTCTTTATAAATTGTAAATAACGTTTCTAGTTCTTTCGGTTCATTTGGAAGTGAAGAGTCTGTTTTTATTTTAAATATTAACTTTCGTAGTTTTTCTTTCTCTGCAAATAACGGGATCACATTCCCATAACTTTTACTCATCTTTCTTCCATCAAGCCCTGGTAATATTGCGCCCTCTTCTTGTATGACATACTCCGGAAGTGTAAATGTCATGCCGAATGTATGATTAAAATACGTCGCAATATCACGCGCGATCTCAATATGCTGAATTTGATCTTTTCCCACAGGTACATGCGTAGCCTGAAATAGTAATATGTCAGCTGCCATTAAAATCGGATACGTATATAATCCCATATTCACTCCAGCATCGACTTCTAGCCCCGCCTCTTTATTTTGCTCTACTTTCGCTTTATACGCATGAGCACGGTTCATAAGCCCTTTCGGAGTTAGACAAGCTAATATCCAAGCTAATTCTAGAATCTCCGGCACTTCTGTTTGCCGATAAAAAATAACATCTTCTCCAAGTCCAAGTGATAACCAAGTAGCTGCTACCTCTTTTGTATAACTACTAAACTGGCTCGGATTATGCACAGCATTTAACGCGTGATAATCTGCTATAAAATACAATGCTTTCCCTTCATTCTTCTTTGACATTTGCAACGCAGGTTTAATTGCACCAATATAATTTCCTAAATGCGGATAACCTGTCGGCTTAATTCCTGTTAACATTATTTTCTCACTCATTCTAACTCCTCCTTTCTCAAAATAAAAAGAGCCCCTCATCCTTAAAAAAGGACGAGAGACTCCCGCGGTACCACCTTAATTAGCTATCATTATAGCTCACTTCAACTTCTTAACGTGAAGCAACCGTCTTTACTTACTCATTTCAGTTAGAAGCTCCAGAGCCCATTCCATATCCATCCCTTACTGATTTCCACCACACATCAGCTCTCTAAAAAGTTTTGAATATGTACTCTTCTCTTTCATCGCTTTTCGTTATTTTTTACAGTTTATCACATTTCACTTCCAAACAAACCCGAATTTCCTATTTTATTTAGCAGGAATTTCCACTTCAATTGTCTAATACTATATAGGTTTGCAGAAATACTCGAAACAACTTTGGAGGTTTTTTCATGGTAAAATATATATCCATTTTAGGTTCAACAGGATCCATCGGCACATCGGCATTAGATGTCGTTTCAGCTCATCCCGAACATTTTAAAATCGTCGGTTTAACCGCAAACTATAATATTGATCTTCTTGAACAACAAATCAAAACGTTTCAACCTCGCATTGTAAGCGTCGCGACAAAAGAATTAGCAGACACGCTTCGTACGCGTATTTCAACCAACACAAAAATCACATACGGAACAGATGGCTTAATTGCGGTAGCTACTCACCCTAATTCAAATCTTGTATTAAGTTCCGTCGTTGGTGTTTCAGGATTACTCCCAACAATTGAAGCATTAAAAGCGAAGAAAGATATTGCCATCGCTAATAAAGAAACGTTAGTTGCAGCTGGTCATATTGTAACTGAACTGGCCAAACAAAACGGATGTCGTTTAATTCCAGTCGATAGCGAACATTCAGCTATTTTCCAATGTTTAAACGGAGAAAATAATAAAGAAATTGACAAATTAATCGTTACAGCTTCTGGCGGTGCATTCCGTGATAAAACACGTGAAGAAATGAAAACTCTACAAGCAAAAGATGCTTTAAAGCACCCAAACTGGTTAATGGGGGCAAAACTAACGATTGATTCTGCCACGTTAATGAATAAAGGATTTGAAGTAATGGAAGCGAGATGGTTATTTGATATTCCTTATGAAAAAATTGATGTAATGATTCATAAAGAAAGTATTATTCATTCTTTAGTAGAGTTTATCGATGGATCAGTTATAGCACAGCTCGGTGCTCCTGATATGAGGATGCCGATTCAATATGCGTTTCACTACCCTACTCGGCTACCTTCTTCCTATGAAAAATTAAATTTATTAGAAATCGGTAGTTTACATTTTGAAAAACCAGATTTAGAGAAGTTTCCTTGTCTACAATACGCATATGAATGTGGCAAAATTGGTGGTACTACTCCTGCTGTATTAAACGCAGCAAATGAAATTGCGAATGCACTATTCTTAAAAAATGAAATTGCCTTTTTCGATATTGAAAAAACAATTTACAAAACAGTTGAAGCCCATCATAACGTAAAAGATCCTTCACTAGATGCTATATTAGAAGCGAATCAATGGGCACGCCAATATGCAAATCAATTGTTAATAAAAAAGAGCTAAAACAGATAATACTGTTTTAGCTCTTTTTCCTACGTATTCAACTTAACAAATCGATAACCATGCGTAACTAACACTTTTAATATCGCATATCCTGGGATTGCTAAAATAATCCCCATAATTCCAAATAAATTTCCGGCAGTTAAAATAATAAAAATGATAGTAATCGGGTGAATATCTAGCTTTTTCCCCATGACTTGCGGAGAAATAAATTTACCTTCTGCTAATTGTACAACCATCATAACAATAATTACTTTTAAAACCATCCCTGGCGAGTCAATAAATGCGATAATTAACGCTGGTGTAATTGCAATGATTGGTCCTACATACGGAACAATATTTACAATCATCGCTAAAATAGCAAGTAGTACTGCATATTTAATACCGATAATAAGGTAACCAATTAATAGCATAATACCGATAAATAAGCTAACGATAATTTGTCCTCTAATATACGAGCTAATCGCATAATGCATATCGTCTAGTATTCTCATCGCTGCTGGTCGTCTTTGTTCTGAAATAAACTTTAAAAAGTGATTCGGTAATTGCTCACCATCTTTTAAAAGATAGAACAATATAAACGGAACCATTACAAACGTTAAAACGACCTCTGTAAGGGTACTTAAAAATCCAGTTACATTTCCTGTTACTGATGATAACGACTTCGTAAAATCAACTGTATAGTCTTTTACCATACTCGCTACATCAATATTTAAATTCTCCTGAATTTTTCCTAGTAAATTACTTTCCCCAAATCTACGTGCCGCACGTTCAATTTCATGACCGAAATATGGTAAGTTATCTATTAATGCATCGATTTGATCTTTAATAATAGGAATAACCGTTAAAACTAAAAACACAAATAATCCAGTTACTATTAAGTATATCGAGGCTATCGATACAATTCTTGAAACACCCTTCTTTTCTAAAAGCGAAACGAATGGATGCAAAATGTAAAATAGTATGCCCGCTAATAAAACCGGGAAGAAAATTGTTTTTAAAAAGACGATAAACGGTGTAAAAACAAATGATATTTTTGTTAGTAATAAAATATTAATAAACAGTAGTGCAAACCCAAGTAACACTGCTAAATAATTGTGTTCTCTAAAAAACTTTTTCAGCTTATCCCTTTTTCTTATATTTAATTTCTCCAACGAAACCACCTCTTCGAATGATGAAAAGCCCTTATTCAGGGCTTTTCATCATAATCTATATATCTATTTCTTTGCAGCTTTCACTACAAATGATACAATAAAAATTAACACAATAGCTCCTAATAATGCTGGCACAACATGAATCCCACCAAAAGATGGCCCAAAAGATCCAAATAATCTACCGCCTAACGAAGCACCTAATAAACCTGCGATTATATTGCCGAACATACCGCCTGGGAAATTTTTACCAGTTATAGAACTAGCAATTGCACCTATAATAGCACCAACTATTAATGTGATAATCCACCCCATTCTTAGTCCTCCATTTCTATTATGGTGTATTTCTTTTTCATACTAAATGATTATGTAACTACTATAATTATTATATCCAAAAAAGAAAAATGTTGTCAAATCTATGAAAATAAAGTCTACAAGGAGGTTTTTACGCTATGATTCAAAAATTAATAACAACTTCTCACAACACTGCTGCTTCTATTTTAAATATTCAAATACCGGCTTATGAAATCGAGGCAAAATATATAAATAGTACAGCTATCCCTCGCCTTTATGATACTGTAACCGATATTCAATCATGTGATGAAATTTTCTACGGATACTTTTATGAAAATACACTTGCCGGGTTTATTTCTTTTAAAATAGATGAAGAGGAAATTGATATTCATCGTTTAGTAGTATCCCCCGATCATTTTCATAAAGGAATTGCGACGAAGCTATTACTATATTTATTTGACATGTTCTCCTCTTCCAAAACATATATTGTACAAACAGGGAAAGGAAATACACCTGCTTTGTCTTTATATAAAAAACATGGTTTTATCGAAGTACAAAATATCGTATTGCCTGATGGTGTGATTTTAACCTCGCTAAAAAAGACAGAAAACAACGAATAGTTTGACTAACCTGATTATTTATGTTATCTTTTACTCTATAAAACCTTTTGCTGAGTCCAAAATTTGGAGCGGGGGAACCATTTTTGTAGCTATGCTACTTGGGGCGAATCTTATTTAAGTAGGGAAACTCTCACTTCCCGAGTCCGACAGCTAACCTCGTAAGCGTAATGGGAGAGGAAGGTGCTTTTTGCCTATGTTACACATTTTGCCTCCTTAATTATAAATATGGGATCGATACCAAATAGACACCTATATTTATAGAAAAGGAGACATGCACTATGTTACGTTTATCTGATCACGCAATAAAAATGATGGAGCAAAGACTTCGACTCGAACAACATCGCACATACCAAGCAAATAAAGTTGTAGATAACTTACATCACAAATACTTCTTTCAACATATTTTTCAACCAAAAAGATAAAGAAATGGTTCATTTAACATCAAAAACACAAGGTGTGTCTAAAAAGGCATCCCTTGTGTTTTTTATTTTTCTTATAAAATTCTCACTACATTTAAACTTGCTGCAATCGCACCCGCTATGGTCGTTACATGCCCTACCCCTAACGGACCATTTTGTAATATTAATGTTGAATTGGCACTCGTTACATTCACAAGAAGCGTATTTGAAATGGCTGGTTCAATTACTACAGTTGATGTCGTTACGTTTTGTATAAAGCTCCCTGCTAGTTGTGTTCCATTTAATAGCAATCTAACAGATACTGTCTCATTCCCACCATTGGCATCCCCTTGAAAATAGTAGCTTACTAAATATATTCCTGGCGTCGTTACTGTGACTGTCGTAGCACTAGTTAATGATACACCAGTTCCATATACAGTGGATCCTGAATTAATTGGAATGTTGGCATTTGCTGCTATTGTGCTTGTTGATGTAGAAAAGAAATATCCGCCACCTGTCGATATAGCAGATGATCCTGTTGCTCCAGTTAAGCCTGTTGGACCCGTTGCACCTGTTGGGCCGGTTACCCCTGTTCCCCCTGTCGCTCCTGTTATGCCTTGTATCCCTTGTGTTCCTGTCGGTCCTGTTGCACCAGTCGCTCCAGTCGCTCCGGTTGCTCCCGTCACACCTTGTGCGCCTTGGATTCCTTGGATTCCTTGTGGGCCTGTTACTCCCGTAGGGCCGGTCGCTCCCGCCTGCCCCGTTACCCCTTGTGGACCTTGGATTCCTTGCACGCCTTGTGGACCGGTTGCTCCCGTCGGTCCTGTTGCTCCCGCCTGCCCAGTTACGCCTTGTGGTCCTTGAATTCCTTGGGGACCTTGAGGGCCCGTTACTCCCGTCGCTCCGGTTGCTCCAGTTGCACCAGTTGGGCCCGTCGCTCCGGTTATCCCTTGAATTCCTTGCGGTCCAGTTGGGCCGGTTGGACCAATAGGCCCTTGGATTCCTTGGATTCCTTGAATGCCCTGTGGACCGGTTGGGCCTTGTAGACCTTGTATCCCTTGAATTCCTTGTGGTCCTGTTGCCCCTGTTGGACCTGTTGGCCCCTCTGGACCTTGCACTCCTTGGATTCCAGTCGCTCCGGTTGGACCTATATTTCCTTGAGGTCCCTGTATTCCTTGAATTCCTTGTGGACCGGTTGGGCCTGTTATGCCGCTCGGTCCTTGTACTCCTTGGATTCCTTGGGGCCCAGTTGGTCCCTGTATTCCTTGAATCCCTTGTAGCCCCTGTAAACCTGTTGGACCCGTTGCTCCTCTTACACCTTGTTCACCTTGTATGCCTTGAATTCCTTGTGGACCGGTTGGACCGATTGGACCCTGCGCCCCTTGCACGCCTTGCGGGCCAGTTGGACCGGTTGTTCCTACTGGTCCCTGTATCCCTTGTAAACCTTGTAGACCGGTTGGGCCTGTTACTCCCATTACACCTTGGGGTCCTTGAATACCTTGATCACCCGTCGGACCGGTTGCCCCCATTGGTCCCTGCACTCCTTGCAAACCTGTTAAACCGGTTACCCCTGTCGGGCCTTGTATTCCTTGCACTCCTTGTATTCCAGTCGCCCCTGTTGCTCCAGTAGCTCCTGTTGCTCCGGTCGCTCCCGTTGGACCGGTTGGGCCTCCTGGTGATCCTGCTGGACCGGTTGGACCGGTCGGACCTCCTGGCGGGCCTGTTGGGCCGGTTGCCCCCGTTGGACCTGTTGCAGATCCTGTTGGACCTGTTGCAGATCCTGTTGGACCTGTTACTCCTGTTGGACCGGTCGAGCCTGTTGGACCTGGATCCCCTTGCAAGCCTGTTGGGCCGGTTGGCCCTAATACACCTTGCACTCCTTGAATTCCTTGAGATCCTGTTGGACCGGTTAGCCCCATCTCACCTTGTGGACCTTGTAAACCTTGGACGCCAGTTGCCCCTGTTGGTCCCATTGGCCCTTGTTCTCCTTGAATTCCTTGAGATCCTGTTGGTCCAGTCGGGCCAATTGGTCCCTGAATACCTTGTATACCTGTTACACCTTGTAAACCACTATTCCCTAAATCCCCTTGAACACCTTGTATACCCGTATTTCCTGTTGGTCCAGTCGGACCTATTTCACCTTGTACTCCTTGTATACCTTGTATTCCAGTTGGTCCCGTTGGACCTATTTCACCTTGTATTCCTTGTATGCCTTGTATTCCTGTTAAACCCACCTGCCCCATTGGGCCAGGTATTCCTTGTATCCCTTGATTACCTGTTGGACCAGTAGGCCCTCTTTCGCCTTGCATACCTTGAACACCTTGAATCCCTTGTGGACCTTGTTCCCCCATCGGCCCTTGACTCCCTTGAGCACCCCGTGGTCCGGTTAAGCCAGTGGGACCTGTTGGTCCAATCTCTCCTTGCACCCCTTGCACTCCTTGTATTCCTGTCGGACCCGTTGGACCAATTGGCCCTTGTACGCCTTGTATTCCTTGTGGTCCAGTTGGTCCACCTAAAGAACCTGTCGGACCTGTTGGACCTGTTGGTCCCGTAATACCTGACGCTGGAAAAGGAATAGGTGCTTGAAACTTACTACACTTATCTTGATCCTTCACAAGCATCTCCCCCGTTATAACTAACGTATCAAACTATTTTTAATACATTTAAACTAGCTGTTATCACACCAGATAATGTCGTTACATGCCCGATAGCTAATGGACCATTTTGTAAAGACAAAGTTGCATTTGAAGAAGTAACTTCAATGACCATCGTATTCGAAACTGCTGGTTCTAATATAAAAGTACTTCCTGTAACATAAAGAATAAAACTCCCTGTGACTTGTGTTCCATTTAAAGTAAGCCTTACTGAAATCGTTTCATTCCCTCCAGTTGGATCACCTTGAAAATAATAGCTTACTAAATAAATTCCCGGCGTACTTAATGTTACAGTTGTTGCATTTGTTAAACTGACATCAGAACCAAAAACTGTAGATCCAGAATTAATTGGTATTAACGCATTCGCTGCAATTGTACTCGTTGAAGTAGAAAAGAAATAACCGCCCCCGCTTGGTAAGCCAGTTGCGCCTGTCGGTCCCACCACGCCACTTGGGCCCTGACTACCTTGTGCTCCAACCGGTCCTACACTACCGCTAACCCCTGTCGTTCCCCTTGCTCCGGTTGGTCCTTGCGGACCTTGTAGACCTTGAGAACCTTGTATCCCGGTTACTCCCGTTGCTCCAGTTGGTCCGGTCATTCCTGTACTTCCTTGTATCCCCATACTCCCCTGAACGCCTTGTATTCCTTGTGCTCCTGTCGCCCCTGCTTCTCCTGTCGCTCCTGTTTCTCCAGTTACGCCCGTAACTCCAATATTCCCTTGTGGTCCCTCGGGTCCCTCAATACCTTGTGCACCTTGAACTCCTTGAGGACCAGTTATCCCGTTTTCTCCTAGATTTCCTTGGGGACCTCTAATTCCTTGCGCACCTGTCGGACCTGTTATTCCTTGTATACCTTGCATACCTTGAGAACCTTGAGCTCCTGTTGGGCCTACTATACCTTGGATTCCTTGAGGGCCTTGGGGACCAATTGCTCCAGTCGGTCCTATTATTCCTTGCACTCCTTGAGGGCCTTGTGCACCTTGTGGACCTGTCAATCCCGTTATCCCTTGTATCCCTTGAACTCCTTGTATTCCTTGAATTCCAGCTGCTCCTGTTTCTCCTCGGATTCCTTGTGCACCTTGTATGCCTTGTGCTCCTGCTGGACCGGTTACCCCTTGGATTCCTTGTGCACCTTGAGCTCCTGCCGCTCCTGTTATGCCTGCCTGACCTATTATTCCTTGTAACCCTTGGATTCCTTGAGCTCCTGTTGGACCAGTTATTCCTTGGATTCCTTGCACACCTTTAGGACCTTCTGCGCCCGTTGGACCGATTTCTCCCTGCGGCCCTTGTATTCCTTGTGGACCTTCTACACCGGTTGCTCCTGTTATCCCTTGAAAACCTTGGGGTCCCTGTGCTCCTTGAAATCCAACTGCTCCAACTACACCTTGAGCTCCTTGCACTCCTCTTACACCTTGAGGACCAGTTGGACCAATTATTCCTTGTAATCCTTGTGCTCCTATCGCACCAGTTCCCCCTGTTACACCCCGCGCACCAGTTGCGCCCGTTGGACCTGTTGGCCCACCAGGTGGACCGGGTGGACCAGATGGACCAGTCACTCCACTAGACGGACCAATGGGACCGGTTGTTCCTGTTGGCCCACCAGGCGGACCTACTGGACCTTGTGTACCAGTAGGTCCGGTCGCTCCTGTTATCCCTCGTATTCCTTTTGCCCCTTGAAAACCTGTGATCCGTTTATCCCTTGTATTCCTTGAATACCTGATGGACCTTGAGGCCCTATTACACCTGTTATTCCCTTTATTCCGCTTATACCTTGAGGGCCTTGTGGACCAGTAGAACCGGTTGGCCCTACTACACCTTGTATCCCTTGATCACCTTGGTGTCCTTGCTCTCCAGTAATTCCTTGTATTCCTTGTGGACCTTCTTCTCCTTGTATACCTGTAGTTCCATCCTCCCCTTGTATTCCTTGCGCTCCTTGGGAACCTTGAGGACCTGTTACACCTGTAATACCAGCTTCACCTATCACACCTTGCATTCCTTGTGCTCCCGTTTGTCCTCGCTCACCTATCTCTCCTTGTATTCCTTGGGGACCTTGTATACCTTGACTACCGGCAGGACCAATCGCTCCTTGTATCCCTTCTAATCCTTGTACTCCAATATCACCCATTGGACCTTGGTTTCCAATTAATCCTTGAGGACCTTGGAGGCCAGTTGGACCTGTTACACCTTGCTCTCCTGTATCACCAATAGCTCCTTGTATTCCTTGTGCTCCTGTTGTCCCTCGTGGACCTTGTATTCCCCTGATACCTTGAGGACCTTGGGATCCAGTTGCTCCCGTCGGTCCAGTCACCCCTGTAGGACCAACAGGACCTTCATGCCCTCCAGTTGGACCGATTGGACCACTATTACCTGTTGGACCAGTTGCTCCTATAAGTGGAAGAGGCAGTGCCACTCCAAATTTTTTGCACTTTCTATGATGACGCACAACAATCCCCCTTCCCCCAAAATAATTACACCTTTTATATGAAATGCATTTTTATATAAAAAGTACACCTTTGACCTCATTTTCTTAAAAATAAAGAAGCCTATCATTTCATTTTGAAATGATAGGCTTCTTTTTATAAAACACTTTACTTTCTCGCCTTAATAATAAAAGTAGTTGGCACCATTCTAGCTTTATATAAAGAATAATACTTCGTAGAAGGTTCTGCTGTTTCTCCAGCAAATGAGCTAGCTGGTGCAGGCTCTTCAATCCTCTCAATTGTAAATCCCGCTCTATTTAACTCATTTATGTATGTACTTATTTTTCTCTTATATAATGTCGCTTGTACATCCTCCCCTTTAAATGTTTCAAACGTAATAGGAGTTTCTTCATGATAAGACGAGCTTAAAGCAATCTCCTCTGTTCCATACATTAAGTTTGAATATACAGGATGCTCCCAGCTAAAAACAAAGCTTCCTCCTGGCTTTACATACGAATAAATCAATTCCAACGTTTTTCTTAAATCCGAAGTCCAGCCTAATGCATAAATGGAGTATACAATATCAAAATACTCTTTCGGAATATCCCCTTCCTCTTCCATTGCTCCACATATTAACTTTGAATTCCAACTCTTTAACGTTTCATTCGCTGTTTTAATTTGTTCACTCGAAAGATCAAGTCCCCACAATTCTTCTGCACCATGTTCCGCCATATATTGCAACGAATGCCCACTTCCACATCCAATATCAAGTACCTTTTTATTTCTAATTGAATCGAACAAATGAATTTCATCTTCAGACGCCGTATACGGTCCATATTTCGGTAAACAATCCACTTGAAAGAAATATGGTGCAACTGTATCCCAACACTTTTTATTTAATGCTAACATTTGTGTACCTTCCATATTCTACATTCCCCCATCCAATTTTCTTCCCCTAATATAAATTACACATTATAACCCGATCTCCCTTTTCTCTTTGCTCGGTAGTTTTTTACTTTCGCGATTGTTCCGCATGCTCTTCCTCCTTCTTCTCCAGCATACATACCACACCATCTTTTACTTCCATTACGCGAATGATCATAAAATACCCAGCGACAATCTGGACATGCTTTTAACCTTCCCCACAAATTTTCTTGAATTGCCGTTAACACAATGCTTAATACTTTTGTATACATATTTTCTTCCAGCACTGGTTCATATGTAATACCTTTCATATCTTCCCTTACGTTTACTTGAAATGGATATTTCTCTAACCATTTATGTAATGATTCTTCACCTTCAATTACCATCCGAATATCTTCTCGAAAACTTTTTAATTCTTCTATCGTATGAAATGGAAGCTCTTCATCAAAATATTCTTTCATAAAGAGCTTTATATCCTCTTCTGTTTGCAGCAAATCAATTGGCTCTCTCGTATCGTTTGGTATTCTCCATGTATTTAAAAATTCCCGAATATATTCTAGTTCATTTGGAGCGTTTTGATTCAATTTGATCCACCTTCTTCTTAAAATTTACTTTTTTCTGACTTTATGTATAATTATAATATAAAATAGTTAACCATCAAATGATTTTACTAGTTACACAATTAGGAGGATTTCTATGAAAAGTTTCTCAACACCGATACGTTTCATGCTTATTTCTTCATTTTTTATGTCTTTTGGATATTTTGCAGTATACGCATTTTTAGCTATTTATCTACTAAACTTTCTTTATTTTTCAGCCTTTCAAGTAGGAACAGTGTTGACGGTTATGATAATTACATCACGAGTTATCCCTTTATTCTCAGGATTAATTGCTGACAAAATAGGCTATATCATTATGATGATAGGCGGATTATTTTTGAGAGGAATCGGATTTATCGCTTTAGGAATATGCTCTGATTTCTATACAATTTCTATTTCTTCTGCACTTATTGGCTTCGGAACTGCATTTTACGAACCTGCCGCTCGCGCTATATTTGGCTCACAGCCAGCTCATTTGAGAAAAAATTTATTTACATATTTAAACCTTAGCTTTAATTGTGGTGCAATAATCGGACCAATTGCAGGAGGTTTTTTACTCTTACTTGACCCAATCTATGCTTTCTCTCTAACAGGATCTCTTATGCTATTATTCGCTTTTATCTTTTACTTACTTAAAAATCACTTCCAAGTCACTACTGAAAATACGTCTATTACATTAGGAATACAGGCCATCTTACAAAACAAACTCTTCCTTCTGTTTTCATTTATCATGATTTTCTTCTATATTATGTTTACCCAGCTTACTGTCGCACTTCCACTTCATATGAAAAACATTAGTAATAGCAATCAACTTGCTACATTAGTCATTACGATAAATGCAATAACAGGCGTCATATTTATGGTATTATTTCGAAAACTCTTTCTCAAATACAACACCCTTTCCTTTATTAAATACGGTGTTTTACTAATGAGTATTTCCTTTTTACTCATTCCTTTATTTCAACACCCATATTGGCTCTTTATTTGTGTAATTTTATTTACAATCGGTGAAACACTTGTATTACCAAACGCTGATATCGCTATTGCAAATTACAGTAACGAATCCTATACAGCTACTTACTTCGGTTTTTATCAACTATCACTCGCATTTGGTTTTATCATCGGTAACTATACCGGTACATGGTTTACATCAAATTTAAACGGAATGTATACACCATGGCTTATTTTTGGCGGAATAGGACTTATAGGTTTTATTTCACTTCATATTTTAAATATAAAAAAAGAGCGCTCTAAAGAAGATATATACCTACTAGAAAAATATTGATACTCAACAATAAGTAAACTTTTCAATCTCTCTTAAATTGGATTTACACCCTGCCCCGATTTACAAATTATGGTACAATCAAAAGAGTACTAGCTAAACATTTACGCTCCACACTAGCAGTCTAACAATGCCAAAATCAAAAATTACATAGAATCGGGGGATGTTATGAAAAAGAAATTACTTGTTCTTCTATTCACCGGAATCATACTATCAGGATGTTCAACTATAGCAGAAAATTCTTTAGAAACTGGAAACGGCAGTATGGCATTATTAACACCAACGATTACAACAAAAGATAATGAGTTAGAAATTAAGACCGAAGGCATTGATGAAAATAAAGTGACTTTTATTTATGTTGCCAATAAAAAAGTATTGGAACAAAAGCTAAAGAATGGTGAATCCTACAAGCTTAACATTAAAGATATCGAACACGCTCATCGGACAGACTACAAACCAAAAGTTCAACTTTTGCAAACGAAAGATGATAATGATGATGGAGAAATAGTAACCTTCAAACAAGTTAGATATACAGTTAAAAACTAATTTTAAAGTTGTTTCATTATAAATGTAACGAACGAAAATATACTTTTAACAGTAGATACATGTAAGGGGTGCTAACATGAAAAAACGATGGATTTCTTGGTGGATCGGTAACATATTTTGGATTATCGTTTTTGGAATATGGGCCGCTATTATTTGGCTACGAGATGTGGATGGTGCTGGTGTTATTCAAACACCTGAAATTAAATCCATATCACTTATCGTTATATTAATCGCGTTTATCATACCGGTATTTTTTCAAGTTATATGGCTAATCATTAATTTGAGGATGAGTAAAAAAAATAATTATACGATTTAGTTTTTTGAATTAATAGATGAATATTTTTCATAAAAAAGAGAGGAATCTACCTCAAAATAGATTCCTCCCTTTTACCTTTGGACTTATACTGCACTTTTAATGCAGCACTACTCCTCTTTTTTACGATGCATGTTCATCTTTCTTCTTCATTAACGCTCTTTTCTTCATCGCTTTCGTTAAGTATCCACCTTTAAACGAGCGAATTTCATACGAAGACATAAACGCTTTCGGTGCGATTTCATTAATAATTTCTAATAGTTCTTTTTCTCTAGAACGCTTTGCGACGATATCTAAGCGATAACGTATCGAATTAATACCTTCGCCTTCAAATACAGTAACGCCAAATCCAGAGTGACGTAACTCATCTACTAATTCATTACAACGGTCTAGTAAACTAACTTGATACGTAATATAACCAATTGCTAATTTATTCTCTATATAACCGCCTAATAACAGTCCTGCACTAAAGCCAATGACATAGGCAACGATGTTCATCCAATTTGATAAATCTTGAAACACAATACCTAAACTGACAATGTAAATAGCTCCTTCTAACAATCCTACGCCAGCAGCGGATCTTGTTTGATTCTTTACAAGCAAAATCGTACGAATTGTTAAAATAGGAACGTAAATAATTTGAAGCACAAAAATAAGTAGCGCTTGTAACATTGGTATCCACCTCTTTCAAAAAGTCTTTTGTCATGATAACATACATAACCTTTAGAAATCGATGGGTTTTTAAAATTTTTTTTATTATTTTTCATACTATTGAAAAACGCAAAAAAGAAGCGTATTATATTTGTCGTTAATTTGGTTACTTGTATCATTTCACTAAAATAAAAAAGGAACCCCATTAGGTCCCTCTCATGATAGCTCTATGTTTTTCGAAGCATGTTCCCTTTTCTTCTCTTCTTCTTTCACTAACTGCATATTTGCATAAGCTAAATTCGCAATCATTAAAAAGTGACCACCTAAAATGCCTGTACCAAATGCCCACATTTCCATTTCATGTTCAATTTCATACATGATGATAGCTCCTAAAATGGCAGCTGCAAATCTGTTTAGAACTCCTAATCCCGGAGCCTTTTCCTTCATTACGATACTTTTCCCGAGTTTCTCCACTCTGCGAGCTAATAACCAAAGGCAATATGCACTTACAGCTAATCCGATACCAAACCCTGTTACCTGTTTTCCAAACGGAGTAATCGTCCACATAAGTAGTAAACCACTAAAGATCACATACAATTGTAATCGATATACACGTAAGGCTTCTTGAATCAAAATATCCGCTCCTAAGTTCTCATTTTTTGTACTTTAGAAGAAAAGCAGCAACTTACACAGTTGCTGCTTTCTCTTCTTCTTGTTCTTGTTCCATCTTACGAATTTCAACACGTTTAATTTGGTAAGCGTCTTTTTCTAACACTTTAAATTCATAACCTTCCGCCTCAACGTGTTGTCCTTCTTCGATTTCATGATTTTGCATCATAATCCATCCACCGATTGTATCCACATCATCTTCTTCAATGTGTAATCCAAATAAATCTTTCACTTCTGAGATAAGCACTTTTCCATCAACAATGATATGCTGCTCGTTCACATGTTGAATTGGTGGTGCTTCATCTTCATCATATTCGTCACGAATTTCGCCGACGATTTCCTCCAAGATGTCCTCAAGCGTTACAATTCCAGCTGTTCCTCCGTACTCATCATATAAAACAGCCATCGGAATTCGCTTCTTCTGCATTTGAAGTAATAAATCGTGAATTGGAGTTGTTTCCATCACTTCAATAATCGGACGCATATACGAGCGAATTGATGATAAATCTTTTTGATCCTCGGTCATATATCGAATAAAGAAATCTTTTACGTTAACCATACCGATAATATCATCTTTATCTTCTCCAAAAATCGGATAACGTGTGTATCGCTCATTTTGGATTACTTTCATGTGTTCTTCTACTGAATCTTCCAGGTAGAAACCAACGATTTCTGTTCGCGGTACCATAATCTCTTTTGCAATACGATTATCAAATTCAAAAATGTTATTTACATACTTGTATTCAGCCTGATTAATTTCGCCACTTTCATAGCTATCTGAAAGGATAAGGCGTAATTCTTCCTCTGTATGAGCTACTTCATGTTCTGAAGCTGGTTTTAAACCGAATAAGCCAGTTACAACACGCGCTGAACCGTTCAATACCCAAATAAATGGATACATTACTTTGTAGAACATCATTAATGGACCTGCCAATAATAACGTTACCCTTTCAGCCTTTTGAATTGCCATCGTTTTCGGAGCTAATTCTCCTACTACAACGTGTAAATACGTCATAATCATAAAAGCAAGACCAAATGTTAATACTGATGAAATAGAAGGGTTTAAGTTCCATTTCTCAAATAACGGGTGTAATAACTTTTCAATTGTCGGTTCACCTAACCAACCTAATCCCATAGCTGTAACTGTAATACCTAATTGACAAGCAGATAAATATTCATCTAAATTTGTTGTTACCTTTTTCGCTGCTAAAGCACCGCGTTTTCCTTCTGCAACAAGCTGATCAATACGACTTGAACGTACTTTTACAATCGCAAACTCAGCTGCTACGAAAAATCCAGTAAATGCGATTAAAATCGCAACCATGACTAAATTAAATATTTCCAATGAATCCCCTTAGTTAAAAAACTAAGGTGTCCACCTCCTGTATACTATAATGTTTTCTTATTTGTTCGTTAGAAAACATAGCCCGATACAAAAATTAAAGAGGTCGGATTTCACTTATTCTATAATAATAGAGCAAGTGTCTGTATTAAAGCTGTCGTTTGACCTGATAAAGATTTCGATATTTTTTCACGTTGTGAATCAGTCAATTCATCTAAAAGCGGTTTTAACTCAGTAAGCTCCACTTCTAATCGATGAATATGGTCTGTCACTTCATTCACTTGTTTCGAAACGTGTTCATTGATACCGAGCAGCTTCTTCTTCTCCTCGATTTTCTCTTTAATCTCACAAAGCGGCATATGCATTTCTTTGCACTTCTCAATAAATTGTAATGTTTCAAATGCTGTTTCGTCGTAATAGCGATAATTAGATTGAGATCGCTCCGCTTTTAAGATACCTAGATTCGTATAATAATCAATCGTTCGTTTCGACACGTGAGCCATGAGAGCCAACTGTCCGATTCGATACACCTTCCCAACGATCTTCCCCCCTTGTTTATATTACTTACATCATACAATACATAAACTGTACAGTCAAACGTGACGGTTTATTGTTCATAATTTATACAAAATTCCAAGATCCACCCTATTATTATTCCATACAAGTAATCTATACTTATACAAGAAAATTACTAAACTATTACTTCATCACTACATTGTCTGCACCTTTTAACCTTTCTTATTTAAAAACATATCCTACTAATAATGATTACTTGTATAGGAGATGATTAATATGAGAAAGACACTCATTTCACATTTTTATAATGAAGAATACCTACTTCCATGGTGGCTTATGCATCACACGAAAATATTCGATCACGGTATTTTAATTAATAGAGGTTCTACAGATCGTTCAGTTGAAATTTGCAAATTATTTGCTCCCCACTGGGAAGTACGAGATTCAAGATTCCTTGAATTCGATCCCACTAATACTGACATTGAAGTAATGGAAATTGAAAGAGAAGTTTCAGGTTGGAAGATGGTATTAAATACTACGGAATTTCTTTGTTGCAATAATGTAGAAGAATTTTTCTCTTCACTTCATACACTAGGTCAAAATATGTATGCGATTAGAATGATTGTCATGATTGATAAGCATGATTACAATTATCCAAAACTAAGATATTCTATTCCATTAGTAGAGCAACGATACCATGGTCTTTTTCCTTATAAACCAGAAATCGGCTGTGCCTGGAGATTTATACACAATCATCTTGATGGCGCATATTTACCAGGCAGACATTTTACGCGGCACCAACCTATCGTTTATAACTCCCCTTCATTCATTTTCAAGTTTTATTTTAGCCCTTGGAACGAACATGCAAAGGCAAGAAAATTACAAATAACACCTACCCTTTCAAAAAAGGGCATTCGAATGGGACTTCAAGCACATTATGGTCAGTCCCTTGAGCAACTCGAAACTCGATTTTTAGAGCTTAGTAGCATAACACAAGATCTTCGTAAACACCCTGAATATCAACAATTATTCCCTAAATTTAAACCTTAATATTTCTCATATCATCATTTCCCACACATTTTTACGCACTTAGTCAAAAACAAAACCATTTGCATACAATATGAATACTGTATATATTATATTTTTTATTTTAGGAGGAAAAAATGAAAGCTGTTATTCTTGCTGGTGGATACGGGACAAGGATTGGGGAAGAAACACATTTAAAACCGAAACCTATGATTGAAATTGGAACAAAACCTATTCTATGGCACATTATGAGTTTGTATAGCCATTACGGTATTACTGAATTTATTATTTGTTTAGGCTATAAAGGATATGCAATTAAAGAATTCTTTTTAAATTACAACTTACACATGTCCGATTTCACAATACATTTAAGCGATAATACAATTACTAGCCATTCTCATCGTGTAGAACCGTGGAAAGTTACACTAATCGATACTGGTGTAAATACAGAAACGGGAGGACGAGTGAAAAAGATTCAAAATTTTGTTGGAGATGAACCTTTCTGCCTCACTTATGGCGATGGATTAAGCAACGTAAATATAAAAGAACTTATTGCATTTCATAAAAAACATGGAAAAATGGCAACTGTTACCGCCGTACAACCTCCTGGTAGATTCGGTTCTCTCATATTAGATAAACAGTCTGTAACATCTTTTCAAGAGAAACCACTCGGGGATGGCGGATGGGTTAACGGTGGATTTTTCGTTTTAAACCCTGAAGTTTTCAATTACATTAGTGGAGATAAGTCTGTTTTTGAAACAGACACTTTAGTTCAGTTAGTAAACAAAAACGAATTGGCCGCATATCAACATACTGGTTTTTGGCATCCGATGGATACATTGCGCGATAAAAATAAATTAGTCGAGCTATGGGAAAGTAATAACGCTCCATGGAAGGTTTGGTAATATGGCTTCATCATCTTTTTGGAATAAGAAAAAAGTATTTATTACGGGACATACTGGATTTAAAGGCTCATGGCTCACCCTTTTTTTAACTTCTTTAGGTGCAAAAGTAGTTGGCTATTCTTCTCATCCCCCTTCCATTCCTAACCTTTTTGAACAAGGTAACGTAGCAAAAGAGTGCATAACAATTCATGGCGACATTACAGATTACGATTCTTTATTCCACGCCCTAAAACAACATAATCCTGACATACTATTTCATTTAGCAGCCCAGCCAATCGTCACCACTTCATATAAAAATCCTATCGAAACATTTAAAACGAATGTTTTAGGCACCGTTCACGTATTAGAGGCGGCAAAACATATAGACCGTATACGTGGCATCATTAATGTTACAAGTGATAAATGTTATGAAAATGACGGGAGCGGTAACCAGGCATTCGTGGAAAGTGACCGGCTAGGAGGTTTCGACCCTTATAGTGCTAGTAAGGCTTGCGCTGAACTAGTGGCAACATCCTATCAAAAATCATTCTTCCGCACTAATACACAGAAACTCGCCTCAGTAAGAGCAGGTAATGTCATCGGCGGTGGTGATTGGGCAGAAGACCGATTATTCCCAGATATCATTCGTGCATATTTACAAGATGATACATTAACTATTAGAAACAAAAACGCTATTCGCCCGTGGCAACACGTATTAGATCCTTTACATGGCTATATCCTTTTAGCTGAAAAACTTTGGACAGACGCTGAATATGCAGAAGCATGGAATTTCGGCCCGTTGAACGAACCTAACAGAACCGTTCATGATGTCATTCAATCTGTAATAAAATTATGGAATAAACCACTAACAATCCTTTCCCCCTCTGCAAATACTCCTTATGAATCGCCTGTTTTAACACTCAATAGTACAAAAGCAGTAAATAAACTCAGCTGGACTCCTAAGTTATCAACAGATAACGCTATCGCTTGGACTGTTGATTGGTACAAAAAATATGCATCCGGTGAAAATATAGAATCTTTCACGCGGCAACAAATCGATGCATTCAAAAATTTATAAGGGGGCTATAAAATGGAACAGAAAAAATGCCGTTTTTGCCACTCATTACTAACAAATACTTTTTTAGATTTAGGTGTTTCCCCTCTCGCAAACTCATTTGTCGCTCCAGAAAACTCATATAAAATGGAACCATTTTATCCATTGCACACATTTGTTTGTCACTCTTGTTTACTTGTACAATTAGATGAATTTGAATCTCCGCACAATATTTTTCATGACTATTTATACTTTAGCTCTTACTCATCAAGCTGGCTACTGCACGCTAAACAATATGTAGAAATGGCGATTAAGCGCTTCCACTTAAAGAAACATTCAAAGGTGGTTGAAATTGCGAGTAACGACGGGTACTTATTACAATACTTTCAAAAAGAACATATCGAAACGTTAGGAATTGAACCAGCAAAAAATGTAGCAGAAATTGCGATTCAAAAAGGAATTCCTACCGAAGTGAATTTTTTCAGCAATGACTTAGCAAAAAAATTACCGCAAGCCGATTTAATCATCGCTAATAACGTATTAGCACACGTTCCGAACTTGCATGATTTTGTCGCCGGTTTAAAAACGTTATTAAAACAAGATGGCACGATAACAATTGAATTCCCGCACTTACTAAACCTCATATCCTTTAAACAGTTTGATACGATCTACCATGAACACTTCTCCTATTTCTCACTTATAAGCCTTCAAAAAATTTTAGCTCATCATCATTTACAAATTGTCGATGTAGAAGAACTTTCAACACACGGTGGTTCCTTACGGATTTTTGTAAACCATCTAAATGACCAATCCTCTATCCATTCTAATGTTGCAAAAATAATTCAAAAAGAAATAGATTACGGACTAGATACATTAGATTGCTATCTACTTTTTTCTAAACGCATCGAACAATTGAAAATAAATATTTTACAGTTTTTTATCGAAGCGAAAGCTTTAAACAAACAAATTATCGGTTACGGTGCGCCAGCTAAAGGGAACACTCTTTTAAATTATTGCGGGATAGGAAAAGAATTTCTAGCTTATACAGTAGATAAAAACCCTCATAAACAAAATCTTCTTCTACCAGGTACCCGCATTCCCATAAAATCTCCAGAAGAAATAAAACGTACAAAACCTGATTACATTCTCATACTTCCTTGGAATTTGAAAGAGGAAATTATGAAAGAATGCTCTTTCATTCGTGAATGGGGCGGCAAATTTTTAGTAACAATACCAGAAGTTGAGGTAATGGAGCCATGAAAAAAATTCTTGTAACAGGCGGTAGTGGATGGATTGGTAAATATGTTGTACATTCTATTATCCAAAAGGGCTATGAAGTGCACGCCACTTACAATACAAATAAGCCTTCTCACCTTTCTTGCCATTGGCATAAAGTAAACTTACTTTGCGATGAAGAAATAAAAAAACTCATTTACGACATAAAGCCTAGTCATCTCATTCATTTAGCTTGGGAAGCAGTGCCGCCAGCATGCTACGTATCCATTAATAATTACTATTGGCTTACATCCAGTATCTCATTGATCCAGCACTTCACAACATGCGGTGGAAAGCGAGTCGTCGTTGCAGGTACTGGCGCAGAATATGAATGGTTTAACGGCGTACTATTTGAAGATTCACCGCTTCTTTCCTATAAAACCCCGTATTCATTATGTAAAAACGCACTACACTCCTGGCTACAAACGTACGCCGAGCAAACTGGTCTCAGCATGTGTTGGGGCCGCATTTTTCATCTATATGGCCCTCACGAACAAGGGAATCGGCTCGTTTCTAACATTATCACTTCTTTATTAAAAAATGAGGAAGCACTATGTACACATGGAAAACAATCAAGAGATTTCCTCCATGTGAGCGACGTCGCTGACGCTCTCGTAACAGTATTAGAACATGGCGTTACAGGCACAATCAATATCGCTTCTGGTCAATCTGTACAAATTAAAGAGTTAGCTTCTATCATCGCTAAAAAGATAGGAAAAGAACATTTAATTAAACTAGGTGCAATCCCTTTCTCTAAAGATGAACCTTTATTCGTCGGGGTTAATGTAGAACGTTTAAAAACTGAAGTAAACTGGAAACCAACATACGATCTAAATACAGGAATTGAAGAAACAATTTTATGGTGGGAATCATTTATACAAAAACATAACGATATGCATCACTAAAACGTAAATCCTTCGTTCCTCTCGCTAATTCCTTATACCATTCTTCTAATCTTTCCGGCGTAATAATATGATGCGTACCCATTCCTCCATGCTTACTAGCTTCAGAAAGAGTCGGACCAATTTGTAACTTTCTCTTTCTCATTGCATCGTTCCACGGACTAAACCCAAACCATAATATACAAGCAAGAGGTGGATAAATCATCGATTCATGCGCGGATAAATGTCTTCCAACCGTATAACTTCCGTGTTCATGATTATGAATAAATCTACCTCTTCTCCATAACGGCCAATCTTCTGGTAAATAACCGTGAAATCGCTGTTTCATTAAAGGGAGTCCAAAGTTAAGGTCCGGATAATTGTAGTTAGGATCATCAACCATAATAAGCCCTTCCAGCCAATACATCCTCCCTCCCAATTCATTTAGTGATTTCCAAAACTGGTTTTTATCTTGCACACAAAGAAACTCGGTCGTATTTAAAATCATTTTCCATCCTTGTATTTCTTGTTCTACCCTCATCACTTCATGATCTGTCGCATATGCATCAAACTCTGGATTTGTAGAATCTCGCACTTCCCAATGCGGTGCGAATTTTTTACAAATCTCAACCGAACGATCTGTTGAACCTTTATTAATTAAAATGCCATGATCAAACAGTTTCGTATGATGCATAAGCCACCACGGTAATAAATACTCTTCATTATAAAAATGCGAAATAACGGTTGTAGTTATAACAATCTCCTCCACTTTCTCTATTAATCTACTTTTTCATCCTACTCTTAATATACTTATCAATTATGTAATTGGTTTCTTTTATTTAAAAAATATGTTTTTCTACCATATACTATGCTTTCTTACACAACCACCATTTTCATTTTCTAAAGAAACCTCCTAATAAACTGAAAATTAAGTTATAATATCATTATAAAATTATGGAGGAGGAATGCACGCATGTATTACAACACTTCATTCGAAAACGATCAACCTGTAGGCCGTCTATAAACTAAGGCGGGCTTATAACACATACACTATGCCTCGTCTTAGGGAACTCATATTACCCTAAAAATAGACGGAGGTACTTCAAATGAAACAAACCATTTTAGGAGCTATATGTTTATCACTAGCAGCTAGTATATGGGGCGGTATGTACGTTGTTAGCAAATATGTACTCGACTTTATCCCACCACTAACACTCGTTTGGCTACGCTTTATCATTGCTTTTGTTGTTTTATATGGCATTTTGAAAGTAGCTAAGAAAAAACAAAAGAAAACAGTAACCATTCGCAAAAAAGATTGGCTATTATTCGCTTGGATTGGATTTATCGGATATTTCATTTCAATTACCTGTCAATTTATCGGAACAAAATTATCCGACGCTCATACAGGCTCGTTAGTAACATCAGCTACACCTGCATTTATCGTTATATTTGCAGCGATCATTTTGAAAGAAAAACTAACCGCTCGTAGACTGTTATCTACTATAATAGCGACAATCGGTGTCATTATCGTAATCGGATGGGATATTGAAATTGGCTCCTATTTTATCGGATCAATCATATTAGTTGGGGCAGCTATTACGTGGGCTTTACTATCTATTTATGTAAAAATTGCTTCAGCTCGATTTTCATCTTTAGTTATTACGACGTACGCCATATTCTTTTCACTCTTTTTTATTACACCTTTTATGATATGGGAATTTCAATCAAATCCTATTGAACATATGAATATGTACGTACTATTAGGCGTACTTTATTTAGGAATCGTCTCAACAGCAGGTGCCTTTTTTCTTTGGAATAAAGGATTAGAATTAATGGATGCTAGCATCGGCTCCTTATTTTTCTTCTTCCAACCTATCGTCGGATCATTGCTTGGTTGGCTCTTATTAAATGAGACATTAAATAGTAACTTTTTTATTGGCGGTATTCTTATTATATGTAGTGTTTTCATTACTACTTTTGAAAAGAAATGAAAAACAGGCAGAGATTTTTAATCTCTGCCTGTTTTATACACTCTTTACGCACTCCAATGCGATGGACGGGACAACAATTTCGGTAATTTCGTATGTTTGTCCCCTCTCGCCGCATTAACTTGAACTTGCGTTAGAAAAATACTATTTGTAAAATCGGCCCCGCGAATATCTGCATCTCGTAAATCTGCTCCGATGAGATCCGCCCCGCGTAAGTCTGCTCCATTTAAGTTAGCCGCAATTAAATACGCTCCTCTTAAATTCGCTCCTTGTAAATTTTTCTTTTTAAGATTCGCTCCCATAAGATCTGCACCACGGTGTATGATTCGTTTCTTACGCGCAGTATTCATTTCCTTCCAAACTAGCTCACTTGTTTCTAAAAGTAAAATATTTACTTCTGCACGATGTAATGGAATATTTACTTTCATTAACTCGTCCGCATGTAAATTCGAAAGTCGCTCTGTCTCTTCAATCGCTCTACTTAATTCTTTATGAATCGATTGTGTCGCCTTCAATAGAATGGCCTCATTTAAGTACCAAAGCATTTCATGAAGCTGATGCATAACCGGAAAAGCATCATACATTTTTCTCGCATGCTTAGCATCTTTCCGCCAATCTACCCCGTTAAATGTAACTTGAGAAATTTTCTGCCCAGCGCCAAAACATTCAAATACTGTACAACCTTTATAACCTTTTCCTCTAAGATCTTTATGTATGCTACATTTATAATCTGACTGTAAATTAGAACATGGTTTACCACCATCTTTATTCACTGCAAAATCTACTGACGCTGCGAACGGTAACGCCACGCAACATAGACCGAAGCATTTTTCACAGTTTGCTTTTAAATGATCGTTATGATTAGTCAAAATGTATACCCCCTGTTGTCTTTTGACTATTTCATAATATTCTAACTGCATGAAATAATCAATTTAAAAATAAACGAGCACCTTTCATTTCAAATCATAACTTTATCATTCTATTTCCTTTCAATTGAAAAGGACTAACTCTGCCCATTGAATTATAATTAAATTATAAATATTCAAACTAAAAGGAGAGTTACTATGGCACTACAAATGAAAACAAACTGTCAAATTTGCGATCAATCACTTGAGCAAGATTCTGAAGCATACATTTGCGTATATGAATGTACATTTTGTGCACCATGTACAGAAGAAAGACAAAACGTTTGCCCAAACTGCGGCGGCGAGTTAGTACGTAGACCGAAAAAGAAACAATAAAAAGCAAAGCGATATCGCTTTGCTTTTTACTGTTTTCTGGGTATATGAAATTATATCAACGATTTTCCAAATATATCAACGATTTTTTTCATATATCGACGTTTCAATAAAAGATATCGACTTACCGACAAATAACGACACCCCTGCATGCATTTAGCTTCAACACAACTTAAACATTCAAAAATTTAACACAAACAGGCTCTGGCACAACAACATCAGATTGTAAAAGTGTTAACTTACCTGTAGATTCATCTCTTGAAAATAACACAAGATTATGTGACTTTTCATTTGTAGCAACAAGAAACTTTTCAGTAGGATCTAATACAAAGTCTCTTGGCCAATTTCCTTCTGTAGATGTATGTTCAATAAATGTAAGCTCACCTGAGTTTTGATCCACACTGAAAACAGCAATACTATTATGACCACGATTACCTGCATATACAAAACTACCGTCAGAAGAAATATGAATCGCACTTCCTTGATTATTTTCACCAAATGCTTCAGGAATGGTAGAAATATACTGTAACTCTGTAAAAGCCCCTTCTTCCGGATTATATGTTAACGTAATGACTTCCGAACTAAGCTCCGTCATCACATACGCATACTTTCCATTTGGATGAAAAATAATATGTCTCGGACCACTTCCTGGGTTTACGGACAAGCTATTCACTTCTTTTAACTTACTATCTCTTATTTCATACGTAAGTATTTTATCAATTCCTAAATCAACACCCACTACATATTTTTCATCAGGAGTATATCCCGCGTAATGTGCATGCGGTTTTTCTTGTCTTTCTTTATTCGGACCTGAACCTTCATGTGCCATAATAGATGCGGCAGGATTTATAGTTCCATCTTCTTCATTTACTTCAAAAGACTCAATCGTTCCTTTATGGTAATTTGCTGTAACTACTGCATGATTTCCACTATCAACACTAATATGACAAGGAGAAGCCCCTTCTACTACTTGTCTATTTTCTTCCTTTAGCTCCCCTGTTTGACTATCAATTGAATAAGCAGCTACACCGCCAGATTCGCCTTCCTTAACAACGGAATAGAGATATTTATTATTTCGATTAATCGTTACATATGTAGGGTTATCCAGCTTTGCCGCAAGTGCTACATTACTAATTTTCTTTGCTTCCGTATCTAAAGTAAACTTATATATTCCTTCACTATTTTCTTTCGTGTATGTTCCAACATATCCAATAAACTCTTTGTTATCCTTCATTTTCATAACCCTCTCTCCCTATATTTTTCATTCATCTTACTTCTCACAATGTTTTATGTTGAAAGAGTATCCTAAAAAATCAGAGTACCTCTTTATACGTTACCATATTTTCTTGTTAAATAGCTTTTAAACCCACTTTTTTTGGTACGCTGCTATACTTTCATATTCTTCTTCCAATTGACGTGACAGACGAATATAGATTGGTGTTAAATCTTTATATTTTTCCACACTTTCCATGTTTGGCTCATGGTGGAAATTCGCACCTACCATTTCAGAAACTACATGCAACGTATCTATTTCACCTAAACTATATAAACCGAGGATTGCAGCTCCTAAGCAAGAGCTTTCGAAACTTTCCGGAACATATACGTCTTGATGAAAAATATCCGCCATCATCTGTCTCCAAAGTTCCGATCTTGCAAAACCGCCTGTCGCTTGAATTTTTTTCGGTTCACCAATTAGTTCTTTTAAAGCGAGAAGAACTGTATATAAATTATAAATTACCCCTTCCAAAACAGCACGGATAAGATGTTCTTTCTTATGATGCAATCCAAGTCCAAAGAAAGATCCTCGTGCATTTGCATTCCATAAAGGAGCTCTTTCCCCCGCTAAATACGGATGAAATAATAAACCGTCGGACCCCGGATTCACTTTTGCTGCTATTTCAGTAAGCACTTCATATGGATCTTTTCCTAAACGCTTCGCAAGCTCAATCTCTGAAGTGCCTAATTGATCACGAGCCCACCTGAAAATCATACCACCGTTATTAACTGGTCCACCAATTACCCAATGGTCTTCAGTTAAGGCGTAACAAAAAATTCTACCTTTCGGATCTGTTACAGGACGATTTGTTACAGCACGTATCGCACCACTTGTACCAATTGTAACAGCCACAACACCAGGATCAATTGCATTTACACCTAAATTGGATAGGACTCCATCACTCGCTCCTACTATAAAAGGAGTGGAAACAAGTACATTCATCTCATTTGCGAGTTCTTCATCTAATCCTGTTAAGCTGTGCGTCGTTGGAACAAGTTTAGAAAGCTTTTCATCTGTAATTCCCGCAACATGTAAAGCCTCTTCATCCCATTTTAAAGATTTCAAATTAAACATTCCTGTTGCTGATGCTATAGAATAATCAATTACATACTCCTTATATAACTTATAAAAAACATACTCTTTAATAGAAATAAATTTATAACTTTTCGCGAACAATTCTGCCTGCTCATTCTGTAACCAAACTAATTTCGAAAGTGGTGACATCGGATGAATTGGTGTCCCAGTACGCAAATAAATTTCATGACCATTCATATCATTCTTTATTTTCTCTGCCCAGCTTGCACTTCTATTATCTGCCCAAGTGATACATCTCGTTAACGGCTTTCCCTTTTCATCTACAGCAATGATACTATGCATTGCCGAACTAAAAGAAACACACAGAATATCATTCGGCTGTACATTACTTACTCGTACAGTTTCTTTAATCGTATTTATTACTGCATGAAAAATTTCTTCTGGGTCTTGTTCTGCTGTTTCAGGCGTAGGAGAATATAAAGGATATTCAATTCCATGACTTGTAATAACAGATCCATCAGTAGAAAATAGAACCGATTTTGTACTAGTTGTCCCAATATCTACACCAATCATATATTTTGAGCTCACCATTTCTTCCTCCTAACAAAAATCCCTACAGTATCCTAATCATATAAGAACCATAAAAATATATTTATTTTATCTATTCATAACGTTATGCGCTAAAGTTGTCTCTCTCAATTCATATAAAAATATCCTTATTTTAAACAAACATATCGAGTAGTAAAACTCCTCCAAAAGCGATAAATGAAAGTAATGTTTCTAATACCGTCCATGTTTTAAATGTTTCTTTCACTGTTAACCCTAGGTATTCTTTTACCATCCAGAACCCAGCATCGTTTACGTGTGAAAACATTAATGCTCCTGCACCTGTTGCAATGACGAGCAACTCTAAGTTCACACCTGACGTATTTTCAACGATTGGTGAAACGATACCCGCTGCTGTTGTTAAGGCGACTGTCGCTGACCCTGTCGCAATTCGGATTAATCCAGCTACCATAAATGCTAATACAATTGGAGATAGCGCTAAATGCTCAGACATTTGAGCAATAGCATTCCCTACGCCACTATCGATAAGAATTTGCTTAAATCCGCCACCAGCACCAATAATCGCAACAATTGAACCGATTGGTAATAAGCTATCTTCTGTTACCTTCTTAATAGCCTTTTTATCGATACCTTGACGAAATCCAAGAAAATAAAACGCTGCAAAACATGCAATCAATAACGCAATAATAGGACTACCGATTAATGTGACTATCTTCATCAAAGTAGTAGAAAGTGGAACATAAGGAGCCGCTGCAGCTAAAACCATTAACATAACTGGTAACAATATAACTAAAAATGAAACTCCTATTCCTGGTAATTTCGTTGATTTTGTATTTACACGAATCAATTCTGGCTCATTTTCAGGAATTACACGTTTATGAATCCATTTAGCGAATATAGGACCTGCAATAATCGCTGCAAAAAATGTAATAATGAGTGAATACAATAGTACCTTCCCAAGGTTCGCTTTATAAATACCAATTGCAACGATTGCCCCTGGATGCGGTGGAACAAGGCCGTGTACGACAGATAATCCAGCAATTGCTGGTAATGCTATCAATAAAATATTTTGTTTCGTTGTTTTATGAACTGAAATTACTAACGGCAGTAATATTAAAATGCCTACTTCAAAAAACACCGGGATTCCAATAATAAAACCTGCAATTAACATCGCCCATGGTAAGTTTTTTATCCCAAAGGATTTAATAAAGAACTCTGCCACCTGCATTCCAGCACCTGACTCTGCCATCATTTTCCCTAAAATTGTACCTAATACTAAAATACCTACTAAATGCCCGAGAACACTTCCGACTCCCGTTTCATAAGCACTCACTATTTTATCCATTGGCATTCCAGACATAATTGCTAAAAACAAACTTGCAATCGTTAAACTAATAAATGCATGCCATCTCCACCAAGATACGCCTAAAATAACAATTACAATTGATAATAATGTAATCATTAAAAGGTACATATTCATACGCAATTCCACCCCTTTATGTAAACCCTTTCAAATTTCTATATAATTAAAAGAACCTATATAGTTCTTTCTTGAGTAAGAATTTATATAAAAAGAATCTCCCTTATCAGAGATACATGTTACCTACTCTCTCTGATAAGGGGATTTCTCTTTCATAATTATAATGTTATTGTGATAAACGCTTCGCGTAAGCAAATTTTCCTTTTTTAAAAGTGAATGAGGCTTTCTTCTCTTACTATTTTCACGTAGGAAGACTACAAACTCGGGATCCCGTTTAAACGATGAAGTTACTTAGGATTTGTCCTCTCATGAAAAGCATTTTTCGGAAAGCCCCCTCACTTTTATGCCTTATAATTTAGGAGCTTTCGCCCAATCCGCAGCAAACTTCTCAATACCTTGATCTGTTAATGGGTGCATAGCAAGTTGTTCAATTACTTTATAAGGGATTGTTGCAATGTGAGCACCTGCCATCGCTACACGAGTTACATGATCTGGATGTCTAACAGAAGCCGCAATAATTTGTGTATCTAATTGATGAACATCGAATAATTCAGCAATTTTAGCAACTAATAATACGCCATCTTCAGAAATATCATCTAAACGTCCTAAAAATGGAGAAACATACGTTGCACCTGCTCGAGCAGCTAAAAGAGCTTGGTTCACAGTGAAAATAAGGGTAACGTTCGTTTTCACACCTTTTTCAGTAAGGTAGCGACAAGCTTCTAATCCTGCTAACGTCATCGGAAGTTTGATTGTAACTTTTTCATCGCCACCGTTAATTTTAATCAGTTCTTCTGCTTGGGCGATCATCTCTTCAGCTGTAACAGCATCTGGCGTTACTTCTGCCGAAACAGATTCAACTTTCGGCACTGCCTGACAAATTTCTGCAATACGGTCTTCAAATTTAATGCCCTCTTTTGCTACTAAAGAAGGATTCGTTGTAACACCAGCTAAAACTCCAAGTTTATATGCTTTTTTTATGTCCTCAAGATTTGCAGTATCAATAAAAAACTTCATGATCTATTCCCTCCATTTTTTAAACGTCAATGAGTTAAATTTTTAAGATGTTTATTTCTTTTCTACAGCATGTCCGCCAAATTCATTGCGCAGAGCTGCTACTACTTTTCCTGTAAATGTATCATTGTCTAATGAGCGGTAGCGCATTAATAGAGACATTGCGATAACAGGAGTTGCTGTTTGAAGGTCTAATGCTGTTTCTACTGTCCATTTTCCTTCACCAGAAGAATGCATAACACCCTTAATTTCATCTAATTTTGCATCTTTAGAAAATGCATTTTCTGTTAATTCCATTAACCATGAACGGATTACTGAACCGTTGTTCCATACTCTTGATACTTTTTCATAATCGTAGTCAAATTCACTTTTCTCTAGAATCTCAAATCCTTCACCAATAGCAGCCATCATACCGTATTCAATTCCGTTATGAACCATTTTTAAGAAGTGACCACTACCAGCTTTTCCAGCATATAAGTATCCATTTTCTACAGCTGTATCACGGAAGATAGGTTCAACGATATCCCAAGCTTCTTGATCTCCTCCGATCATATAACAAGCACCATTACGAGCGCCTTCCATTCCGCCAGACGTTCCTGCATCCATAAAGTGAATACCATCTTTCTTTAGTTGCTCATATCTGCGGATAGACTCTTTATAATGTGAATTACCCGCTTCAATTAAAATATCTCCTTTTGATAAAAGTGGTGTAACCTCATCAATAACAGAATCAACAACAGCGTGTGGTACCATAACCCAAAGAACTCTTGGTGATTGTAATGACTGAACCAGTTCATTTAAGCTAGATGTACCTGTAGCCCCGTACTCTTTCATTTCTTCCACTGCACTTGCATTTAAATCAAATGCTACTACTTCATGTTTATGATCTATTAAATTTTTCCCTAAATTTAATCCCATTTTACCTAACCCAATTAATCCTACTTGCATAATATAATTCCTCCTCAAATTATCTTTTATTAAAAATCCATATCACTACAATCTAGAATACCTTTCAGCACTGAAAAGTTAGTATGTACAGAAAGGTATTCACAGTCATAGCTTAAGAATTCAACATATTTTTTGTAATTTGAACAACATTTTCTGTCGTAAATCCAAATAGATTCATGACTTCAGCTCCAGTACCTGAAGCTCCAAATGTTTCAATTGATAGTACTTTTCCTTCTTGTCCTACATAACGTTCCCAACCGAGAGATACACCCATCTCAAGAGATACTCGTTTCGTTATAGAAGACGGAAGAACGGATTCTTTATATTCGTTCGATTGGCGATCGAATAACTCCCAGCTCGGCATTGCAACGATACGAACAGAGACATTGTCTTCTTCTAGTTTCGCTTTTGCACTTGCAGCCAAGGATACTTCAGAACCTGTCGCAATGAAAATCACATCTGGATTTTCATTCGTTTGTGTTAATACGTAAGCTCCTTTAGAAAGATTCTCTATGTTTGCTTTCGTTTCATTAAACACCGGTAAATTTTGACGGCTACTTTCCAGCACAGTGGGATCCGAAGCTTGGAATTCACGTGACTTGAAGTCGCGGCC
>JADMIO011545297.1_pt1 | contig 102813 bp, 83 predicted proteins | sample 8958161 | NCBI WGS metagenome assembly JADMIO01 (sample SAMN16585339, study PRJNA669376) | soil metagenome | isolation source: Crop rotation soil | place: USA: Cullars Rotation, Alabama | collected 2011 | reverse complement strand
GCCGCGACTTCAAGTCACGTGAATTCCAAGCTTCGGATCCCACTGTGCTGGAAAGGACCCAGGCGAGGTCCAAGAGGACCTGAATCTTTCCTTCTCCAGCAAGGCAGCGAATCGACTCGTGCAACGCTATAGTGGCGCCGCGGATTCTATCCCTCCCCTTTAGATCGAGGATCGTCACGTCTTCGACCTGCCGTTCATTGATGTAAAGATTAATCATTGGTGTTCATTCAAGCTTTGGAATTGGTAACTATCCGTGACTTTGCGGCTAGGGCGGACACTGCCGCCCTACCGCCGGGGGAGAACAGCTCTTGCTTTACATCAACTTGGAAGCAGCAGCCTGGTGGAACGTTGAATTGGCGAACTCGAAGGTCTTTACCATCGGCGTTCCATCGATCACATTCGAAAGTGTCTTCAACACCTCGGCGTACGCCGTGTGGTCATAGGCCTCCGCATCGGCTTTGGTGTCCCAGAAGCTATTGGCGATCGCTTCCGAGCGTTCGGGCGCGATCAAGGTGGTTTCATCGCGGAATCCCTTCTGCTTGCGCAGGATCGGGAGAATCTCAGTCTCGGCGATGCGGTTGAGTTCTGTAGCGGAATTGGCCTGAAGCTTTAAAGTAACTTGTCGTCCAAACATTTCTTGCTCCTCTATTGTTAGGCTGTTGACTTCAGGTGATCTGGAAAATTCCAGAGGAGCTGAGAAGGGAGTAAGCGAACTCGGTTCGCAGCCACCTTATGCGAAACCATGAATACATGTCAAGTATAGAATATATCTCATATAGACATTATGTGTCGTATGTGGTAAATAGGCCATGAGCGAGACACATCATGATTGAGATTCGCATAGACGCGTTATTGGGAAACCGCGGTCGATCTTTCTATTGGCTGGCTAAAGAGACCGGCATCAGCCATACGACACTGTGGCGGTTGAAAAAGGGTAAGGCATTAGGAATCAATTTTGAAACATTGGAGAAGATCTGCGTGGTTCTTAAGTGTCAACCGGGCGATGTCCTCTCTCATACGAATAGGAAAAAGATTAGTAAAACGCCACGCCGAAAAAGCCGCCCGGTAAAACAAGTCACGCCCAGATTGTGAACTAAGCCAAGGTCTTGGGAAAGATCAAGCTACTCATCGCGCCGCTGTTAAGGCGACGGGAATCCTCCACACGGAACATTCTCCATCGTCGCTTCAATCAAACTGTCCACGACAGTATTGATGTCGCCCGTTTTTCGCCAGACTTGAAGCTGCTCGTCGGCTGATGTGCCCCGCTTGAGAATTGTGTAGATGTGGCCAATCTCTTCGCGCGAGCCAAGATCGTCGACGACATCGTCGACGAACTCCAGAAGTTCACGAATGAGATCACGCACTGGCACTTCCCTGCTCTTACCAAAGTCGATCATCTTGCCGTCAAGCCCATAACGCACGGCGCGCCATTTATTTTCCTCGATCAGCATCTTGTGATGCAGCCGGAACGTTAGATTTTGATCGAGAAGTTTATTTACTTTTACAACCAGGGCCTGGAAAAGGGCGGCAAGGGCAATTGTGTCATCAACGCGGGTGGGAATATCGCAGATGCGAAACTCGAGTGTCGGGAAGAATGGGTGCGGGCGCACGTCCCAATAGATCTTCTTGCCATCATCGATGCAACCGGTTTCGACGAGAAGTCTGACATAGCGTTGAAACGAGCTGTCCGACTCGAAGTGGTCGGGGATACCAGTACGCGGCATTCTCGTGAACACTTCCGAGCGGTATGACTTCAATCCCGTGTGTACGCCGAGCCAGAAAGGGGATGAAGTCGAGAGCGCAAGCACATGCGGCAGCATGTAACGCACCGCGTTCATAATATGGATTGCGCGATCAGGATCCGCAACGCCAACATGTACGTGGAGTCCGAAAGTGAGTAACGAGCGGGCGATTACCTGGTTCTCTTCCACGATCAGTTCATATCTGGCATTCTCGAAAATCTTCTGATCCTGCCAATGAGAGAACGGATGAGTGCCGGCAGCGACAATTTCCAATCCCTTCTTGCGCACCAGACCAGAAACGATACCGCGCAGGTTTGTGATATCGGATCGAGCTTCTTTTATGTCTTTGCAGATTCCGGTGCCCACTTCGATCATCGACTGGATCATTTCGGGTTTGACCTGCTCACCGAGCAGCATCTTGCCCTCTTCCAGGATTTCAGAGACATGAGAACGCAGTTCGCGGGTATGCGGATCAACAATCTGAAACTCTTCTTCAATACCGAGTGTGAATTGCTTGAACATGCTTCAGGGAACTTTTCCTAAGTGACCGATTCCAGCCATGCTCCTTACCGAGTTTCTCCAAGTGGTTCGGAGTTGACGGTCAACTGTTTTTCATGGGTGGATTACTGGAGTGCGTTAGTCGTGCCTCGCTTGCGACCACTTTTTGAACATTGCCTGATGAGTCCTTCGGGCGAAGGAGCGCTGCACGGATGGTGTTCCTCCGCTATCTTTGACACAACCGTTCATCGGCATTCTGTCATCTGGCTGACCCTCTGAAAGCCATGGGTTTAGCTGTGCCCAGCGTATTGGATCAAACTCCGCCGGTGTCGGTGAATTGGTTTCGCCCTTCGAGTTTTGCCTGACATAGATGTCGCTCATAAAAAGCTCCTTGTCATTGTCAGGTCAACCAGGTGAAGACGTCTGTGCGCTAGACCGCTTATGAACAAAAGTCGTTTGTAGCCATCACAACCGATACAGGATGAAAGGGACTGTATGTGGTCTAACGCACGGACGGCTGTCTTTGCTTAGTCCATGCTGATACCAGGTCAGATAATTTCAATGAGGAGAGTACGATTATGTTGTGGGCAATTCTTATAGTGTTGTTACTGCTCTGGTTGGTTGGATTTTATGGTGGCTTTGTCACCACCAGCCTGATTCATCTCTTGCTGGTAGCAGCGGCAATAGTTCTTGCACTTAATCTCTTTAAGCACCGAAACCCGGCGTAAGCCAGGTTCAAGAGTAGAAACAAAGATAATGGCAAAGCAAATAATTATGGGCGAACAATCCCGTGCTGCAATTTTGCGCGGTGTCAATAAACTCGCCGACACAGTAAAGATCACACTCGGTCCAACAGGGCGCAACGTCGTACTGGACAAGAAATATGGCAGCCCGACGATTACTAAAGACGGCGTGACTGTGGCGAAGGAGATCGAGCTCAAAGATGCGATGGAGAACATGGGTGCGCAGATGGTGCGGGAAGTAGCCTCGAAGACCAGCGATGTTGCCGGCGACGGCACGACTACTGCAACCGTGCTGGCACAGGCCATTTTTCGCGAAGGCGTGAAAACAGTGGCAGCGGGTGCGAACCCGATGGCTCTGAAGCGCGGTATTGATAAAGCCGTCGAGCGGGCGACTCGGGAGATCAGGAAAGCAGCGAAGCCGGTCACTGAAGACATGATCGCCCAGGTTGGCACGATCTCGGCGAACGGCGACGACACGATCGGCAAGTTGATCGCTGAAGCGATGCAGAAGGTGGGCAAAGATGGCGTCATCACCGTCGAAGAATCAAAGACGATCGAGACTGCTTTGGAGGTGGTGGAAGGGATGCAGTTTGATCGCGGGTACCTCTCGCCTTACTTCGTCACCGATGCGGAAACGATGGAAGTCGTGCTGGAAAACCCTGTCGTTCTCCTAAGCGAGAAAAAGATCTCCTCGATGAGAGATATGCTTCCCATTCTTGAGGAAGTTGCAAAGTTGGGAAGACCGATCTTGATTATCGCGGAAGATATAGAAGGTGAAGCATTAGCCACCCTCGTAGTAAATAGATTGCGTGGCACGCTTGCGGTGGCGGCGGTGAAAGCGCCGGGCTTTGGTGATCGTCGTAAGGCCATGCTCGAAGATATCGCGATCCTTACGGGCGCAAAGGTTATTAGCGAAGATCTCGGTATCAAGCTGGAAAATGTCATGCTTGAGGAACTGGGCAATGCCAGGAAAGTGACCATTGACAAGGACACTACGACGATCATTGATGGCGGTGGAGACCCGAAAGACTTGCAAGCTCGCATGAAGACACTCAAAGCTCAAATCGAGGACTCTACCTCCGACTATGACCGCGAGAAGTTGCAGGAGCGGCTGGCGAAACTTGTGGGCGGTGTTGCAATAATTCGCGTCGGAGCAGCCACTGAAATGGAACTCAAAGAAAAAAAGGCGCGCGTTGAAGACGCAATGCATGCGACTCGAGCGGCAGTTGAAGAGGGTATCGTGCCAGGAGGAGGTGCGGTTCTGATCCGAGCCGCAAAGGTGCTGGATCGATTCAAGGCCTTCAATGACGACGAACCTGCGAACGATCCGGACGAACAGATTGGTGTGAACATCGTCAAGCGCGCGCTGGAAGAGCCGCTCCGACAAATCGTCGCTAATGCGGGCAAAGAAGGCGCGGTAATCGTCGAGAGAGTTCGCTCCGAGAAGAACCCGAACATCGGCTACAACGTCATAACGGAGAAGTTTGAAGATCTCATCGCTGCCGGTGTCATTGATCCCGCCAAGGTAACGCGCAGCGCCCTGCAAAACGCCGCATCGATCGCGGGGTTGATGCTGACAACCGAGGCCCTGATTTCTGAGTTTCAGGAAGATAACAAACCCGACCTGGCGTCCGGCGGCATGTAAATAATCTTATACGGTGTAAATAAATAGTAACCACAGGAGTATTGCTTGGAGCCCGGGAAACCAACCTGGAAGAGGCCTGACTCCCAACTGCGGACCCCATCGTCTTTTGGGTATGTGTGTTAGCGCACGGATGTTCCCTCGTTCAGCAAATTTCGACGTGTGCTTAAACCGTGGAAGAAGCTGAACAAGCTGAAAGAAGAAAATGACGATTCTAAAAATTATCACTTCTGTTTTTATCCTGTTATTGTTTCCAGTCATCATCGGCCTGGGTGTGCAGGCGCAGCCGCAGCCTAACCGTAATAGCACCCGTCAGGTCGACAACATGCTTCAACGACTTGAACGAAGCTCGACCAAGTTCCGCAACAGTCTTAATGTGGCACTGGTCCGGAGGAGCGTCGACCAAACGCAGCCTCAAAATGACATCAGCACCTTCCAATCCGGCCTCGACCTCGCTATTAAGCAGTTCAGGGATCAATTCACCCGCAGACTTGCAGTTGCGTCGGATGTTGAGAGCATTCTACAAAAGGCATCCCCCCTCAACAATTTCATGAATCAAAATACTCTAAACCCTCGGGTCAAGAATGACTGGATATCAGTTCGAACGGATTTGAACACGCTGGCGAATGCATATGGCGTCACTTGGCAGTGGAACCAACTAACTCCTATGAAAGTTGACTCAAATCGATCATTCCAACTTTCCGATAGTGAACTCAATCAGTTAATTCAGCAGATCGAGAACGGAGGCGACACGTTTCGTGAAAGTCTTACCGGCGCTTTTTTCCAGCGACCTTACGATCGGACCAGAAGCGAAGGCAATATGAATGACGCTCTTCGAGGCTTCAAAAAAGCGTCCGATCAAGTGCGCATTCGCTTCGATGCCAGGCAGTTGGTGGCGGACGACGTCCGACGCCTACTCGATCAGGCCCAACCCCTGGACAATTTCATGCGTGAGAATCCGCTTACGGACGGCGCCAGGAACGATTGGTCAACATTGCGCGCGAATCTAAGCGTCCTGGCCAACGCGTACAATGTTGCGCCGAGTTGGATAAACAATTCATCTTCACAAACTGGATACAAAGGTACGAATCGCCTATAACGATTCACGAGCGGTCGTGGGAAACACACGCGCCACTAGCGGTCAATTCATCGTGCAAGACGGTGAAACGCTGGTAGCGGTTCTGAACAATCATTTGACTACGAAGCAGACGAACCCAGGCGAGCGGTTCAGTATGACCGTACGCCAACCCGGTCAATACCAAGACGCAGTTATCGAAGGGACGGTTTCTGGTGTGGTCCAGGGTGGACGCCTGAGTGACCGATCCGAGATGTCCCTCACTTTCGACACGATCCGGCTGCGGAACGGTCAAACGTACAGGTTCGCCGGAATTCTCGAGCTTCCGATGGGTACGGAACTCGCGATTCGATCGACTGGGCCAAGGTAAAGATTTCAAGGTCCATTAACATGACTGGATGGACATCCATATAACAGAACCAGCCGATAGCGGATCGTCGCTGGAATAACCTAAAAGAAGACTAATGTGGATTTGTTAGTTAACAACCTTGCATACTTCCGGTACCACGCTTCGGTCCCAGGCCGAACAGTGGTTCAAGTCAAATGTTTCTACTGCAAATCGTGAATTAAGAATGAGCCTGCATCATTCGCCGTATGCGATCCGCGAATAACACATCCATTTTCTGAGGTTCTATGATCGCAGTTACCTCACCTTCACCAAACGTGGGATGCATCAACGTCTGTCCCTTACGATACGCTCGCGTGCGATCATATGGCGCGCCGACTTTATCGGACGCACGGCGCATTGTGCCGGCGCGATACATGACACGTGACGCACACATGGGACACTCGACGCGCGTGATCCGCCCTGTTTTGCTGAGAGAAACTACGATATGCCCGCGCTCCTCGTTACAGGTGATGCACATTTGGTCGATGCGATTTCCAATTTTGAAAACTGGCTTCTCTTCCATGATTTCTCCTGCTTAAAAAGTCGTGATGAATCAATCCCGGGTGAACTGAATCTCGCTTACATACACATGGACTGCGGCTCGACAATGCTTAAAACGTGACCTGTAAAGCTGGCGAGCGCGTCCGTTTCGTTATCATAAACATCGAACACCGTTAGAAGTTTGGTGATAGTCATTATTTCCTGAAGGCGTTCTGTAAGATGGACCAGCTTAATTTGTCCACCCTTGTTGTTCAGAGTTACATAGCTTGAAACAAGCTCACCCAGCCCGGTCGAATCTATGTGAGTAACGCCCGCGAGGTTCAAAAGGATCTTCGTTTTTCCTTCGTCGACCAGGCAGCGAATCGATCTGTGCAGGGCAAGAGTGCCGCCGCTAATTCTGATGCGGCCCCTCAGGTCAAGAACAGCTACATCTGCCTCGCGGCGTTCATGAATATAAAGATTGACCATTTAAGGCTCCTGCGTGACTTCAAAACATTGCTCTTCAGGCATTTTTCAATGCCCTCGATTGATAGCTGTTTGAGTCAGGTGATCTGGGTGATTCCAGAGGAGCTGAGAAGAGAGTAAGCAACACTCGGTTCCTACCGACCCTACGCCAGCTGCTTGTATATGTCAAATGTGAGATATATTCCGCATGTACAATGCTCTAAGGAATCACGTGTGATTCCCCACAAGTAAAGTGAGTTCCGCGTGGTCCACCTGATCGCCACGTTTCAGGCTCCGTAATGGGTCTTTCACCAGCAAGAGGTCCACATTATTTTGACCGCCTTTAGGTCTAAGTTCGCGGAGCAAGCGAGCATCGAGAGCCACAGGTTTGAAAAGCAGCATGTCCCCATTACGCAACCGGGCGGTCATCGCGTCACGGCTGCTATGAAATAGGGGCACGCAAAAGCGTCCCTTATTGTCGAGCGCAAACACATCCCCGTTCGCCCGTTGCATGGCATAGATATCGCTCATGAAAAGATTTTACTCTGTCCGGCGACGACGTCTGTGCGTTAGACCGCTTATAAGCGAAATCGCTTTCGCGGCTTTATATATATGTGTGTTGGCGCACGGACGGCGGGAGTAGCCAGTTGTATGTATATTCCAGCGTCACGTTTTCATCTAATGGGTCGAGCACTATAACGAAGAGGTTTCCTGGGAGACGTTTGAATGGATAATGAGATTGGTATAAACCCGATCATTCTCGTAGTCGAGGATGTTCACGAGACGCGCGATGGCATTGAAAAGCTACTAAAGGTCGACGGATATCGCGTGGTGTTAGCTCGAGATGAATTAGACGGAATAGAAAGCGCTCAGCGACAACGTCCCGATTTGATTCTCGTGAGCCTGGGCGGGTTACCTAGCGAGGTTCTTGGTTCCGGTCGTCGTATCCGCGAAAGCGCGGCGACGGGAGACGATGTGCCGGTTGTTATCTTCTGCTTCGACGAGATCCCGGAGGGGGCTGAGGTCGCTATTGGCAACAATGTACATATCGCCCAGCCTGACAACTTCAACCAGTTGCGAGGTCTTCTCTCACGTCTGCTGCGAAGGATTCCGACGGCCGCTTGAGTGAGACTAATGCAAATCGCGTCGCGACAGAAAGGGGAATTATGATCGCTGATAGCAACAGGAAGAAAACTTTTGACTTCAGATTCGTTGATAATTCATCAAAGGTTGCAGTGGAGTTAACGAATGCCAGCGAGAAGACGCTCAAATCCATCGAGATTTTGACTATCTTTCTGAAAGATAACCACACTCCCGGCGGTGGTCCATCACAAGCTCATATTCGCTTCGAAGGCGTAAAGTCTATGCAACCAGGAGAGAAGACGGTTCTATCTCACCGAACCTGGATTAATGGAAGACCGGCTGACGCTGATCACGATCAGATGGAACGACTCAAACCCATAGCGGGCCAGGCTAACCCTTATGCACTGGAGATTTCGTGGGAGGATGCTGAAGGCAAGATGCGTTTTCAACGGATACCCGTCGGCAATTGATAAAGAGACGAGGAGACTTATCCCAGTAAGCGGTCGAACTCGTTTTTCACTACCTGGTAGCACTCGCAGACAGCCTCTTCCATTTTCTGACGATCGAGGATCTTGATATGACCGCGGACATAACTGATAGCCCCCGCATCCTGCAGCCTTCCCGCAGCCACGGTCACACCTTCGCGGCGCACACCCAACATGCCGGCAATTAGTTCCTGTGTCATGATCAACTCGTCAGTATTCAGCCGGTCGTGGCTCAACAAAAGCCATCGGCAAAGTTGCTGTTCCACCGAGTGCAGACGATTGCAAACAGCAGTCTGTGAGATCTGAGTTATCAATGCTTGCGTATAGCGGAGCAGCAGGTATTGAAACTTGCCACCCTTCGCGAACTCATCCTGAAGCACCTTCGCCTTCATCTTTAGGGCGTGACCGGCGCTTTGCACGACAGCACGATTCGGCATGGTGCCGCCTCCCATGAAGAGGGCGATTCCCACCACGCCATCATTGCCCGTCAATCCCATCTCCGCGCTTGAGCCGTTTTCCATGGTGTAAAGCAACGAGACTATTGCTGTCGTTGGGAAGTAGACGTAATCGAGCTGACCGCCGAATTCGTAGACGACTTCACCAAGATCGAAGGAGACATTCGCAAGCTGTGGGAGAAGGCGTTGATATTCGTCATTGGGAAGCGCGGCAAGAAGTCGATTCTCGCTCGGAGTGGAAGGTATAGAAACAGGCATGTCGAAACTAGGAGCAACGCCAAGTACTTCACGTAGAAGGATAGCACGTATGTGTTATAGCGCACAGACGGTCCTAGTCAATGCAGGGCTTTATGCTCGGTACCCGAAGTGCTAATTTCAAAGGCCCTGCACCTCTACAGAAACTTGAGAAACAAAATCAATAAAGGTCCTGCAATCGCGATTAAAACAACCACGTGGAACCAGCTTAACTCGTAGCGGCGACAGTTTGAGCATTTGATCTTCCAGAGTGGCAGCACAGTACCACAGTTGGAACAAGACCAGATGATTTTAGGCATCGATACTCCGCAGTTGCTTAACACGTTCGGACTTTGCTCGACCGGAAACGGGTTGCCAGACGGACGAGATGCGATTGAAACGCACGCGTTTTATGCCGTGGGCCAATCCGATAAATTGCAAAGTTCGAATACCCACCCAGTTCAAATCGAACTCGTACCAACGCAGACCGTGGCGCGCTGAGGTAGGATGAGCGTGATGGTTGTTATGCCAGCCTTCACCGAATGTCAGCAGCGCTACCCACCAGCTATTGCGCGAGTCGTCGCCGGTTTCGAATCTCGTTTTCCCCCACAGATGTGTGGCCGAATTTACGAGCCAGGTGGCATGCAGTGCCAGTGTCACCCGTAGGAAAACTCCCCAGAGGAATACGGCCCATCCGCCAAAGATGAAGAGTCCTACTGCGACGGCCGCAAGGGGAATGAAGTAGAAACGGGTAAGCCAGCGATAATAGCGGTCATTCATTAAATCAGGCGCGTAGTGAGCGATAGCAGTCTCAGGATGAGCTTGTGCTGTGCCCCACAATATCCAGCCCATGTGGGCCCAGCAGCCCCCATCGCGTGGCGTATGCGGATCGCCAGGGCGGTCTGTGTGCGCATGATGCATGCGGTGCGTCACCACCCATTGAATTGGACCACCTTCAAGGGACATTGTGCCGCAAGTCACCAGAAAGTATTCGAGGAATTTCGGCACCTTGTAACCGCGGTGGGTCAGTAACCGGTGATAGCCCATGCCGATGCCGAGACTTCCGGCAACCCAGTAAAAGACAACAGTGGTGATGATGGCAGGCCAGCTCCAGAAAAAAAGCGCCGCGACTGCACCGAGATGAAAGCTCACGAGGAAAAACCACATGTCCAGATTACTATTAGCAATATTGGCTTGGGGCTTCAGGCTCACGCGCGTGGACTCGCTATCGTCCTCTAAGTTCATTAACAACCCTCTTGAACGTCTGCAAAGGCAGCGCTGATCTACGGGATGAATCGGATCATCCCGGAGACCAAAACACTGTGTGGAGTGTTGACTGTTACCAGCGAGGCTCGGCCCGGCGTCCACCATTGCCGCCGCCATAGCCTCCGCCGCGATTGTCGCTAAAGCCACGTGCGCCACCGCGGTTTTCCCGTGGTTTGGCTTCATTGACCTTCAAAGCGCGACCACCGACTTCCTTGCCATTGAATTGCTCAATCGCTGAAGTCGCTTCTTCCTCGTTGGACATTTCCACGAAGGCAAAGCCTCTCGAGCGTCCGGTGTCGCGGTCTTCCACAACACTGGCAGATTGAACCGTGCCGGCCTGACCAAACAATTGCTGCAGTTCCTGATTGGTAGTTTGGAAAGCGAGGTTTCCAACATAAAGTTTTGTTGACATAGAGATGTACCTTTCCCCTTTTTGGGAATGAAAGAAGCTGCGAATCGGATGGGCTTCGGCGAAACGGTAGCGGTCGAAGGACCAGGTTCGGATGCTCTCAAAAGAGCGGCTTCGAAGTGTGAAACAAGCCTGCTCTCGAACTTCCAAACGCCAGCGCTGATCGATTTATGCGCGGAGCGCATCACCGTCGATGCGCGAGAGAAGGATTAACCAGAGCCTATGATGCCTCATGGATAGGGTAAGTGGCAAGCTCACGAGCGCTATATATGTCGCTTACAGAATATATTTCAAGTCAACAATATATTTTAGATAGGGTAGATATGACCTCCCGATTTAATGATTGTGCCCAGGCTTCACCAAGTATTGGCTAAGGAAAAGCGCACCTTCTACAGTCGTTAACCATCTGATACAAGAAAATCTTGATATCGGCGCTATGCACTTGCTGGCGAGGCTTTGTTTTCGCGGCATTTATGTACCACAGATGACGAAAAAAGCGTGGCTCATTTTGATTTTTCAAAACCGTCGATCGATCCTCAAGTTGTTACGGACCGGCATCGCTAAATACCGTGAGGCGTACGATCGACAAACTGAGAAAGTCACGGCGCAGGTGATAAATTAGCCGAACGCAGGAACGAACTACGGCAGTGTAACCAGATTGATTGCACGGAGAAACTACTACCGACCGCACCGTGGGCGAGCCGCGCTCTGAGATCCTGATTCAAAACAATGTGGTATACTTCGGACAGCATTTTATCAGTTCTTTAAAACCACTCTCGACATCGGGATCTGCGCCCTGCCCTCCTTGTGCCGTCTGTTTGTTTTTCAAACCTGACTATGCCAAGGGATCCTGATGCACCTATTACCACCACACTTGAATAATCATGAGCAAACGGATTCTTGTTTGCGATACTGTCTTTCGACGTGGGTGCGGGAGTAAAGAGAATGAGCGAGAGTCCGCGAGAGATGGGCCCAGGAGAAAGCTCACGATTCCGAGAAGTCGTGGTAGCTGGATTGAGAGCGAAGCAACTTCTACGCGGTTCAAGACCGCGGATCGAGCCGCATCCTTACAAACACAAAAATACGACCATTGCAGTGGAAGAGGTTAGGCAAGGCTTGATCAGTTTTACGCACCGTGCTCTGTCGCAGGCTCACCCATACATAACCACGAAAGAGGCCGACGGGCCCATTCGGATAACTGCATCAGAGCATGATGCATTAAGGCAGCTTTAAGGCCGGCGGGGGACCATGAATGGATTGCGTATATTCATCAAGCCTGATTCCAGGGGTGGAGAAAATAGTGTTTTCTATAGCCAGCGTAGCCATGGTCCAATATATCGCTGGCATTATAAAGAACACCTTGACCGGTGGCACGTGGTACGGGTAGACGCGTTAACCTCGTTTTCGAAAGAATTGTGCGCTGCGAGTTGGCATTCCGTTCCTCTGGGACTCAAAACGCAGTTGAGTGAACACTATCTTGAGTAGTGCGGCGAACGCTTTGATGGTACTCAGTACCTCAGTGTCCTTGTCACATCCGGTGCCATAAGGAACGGGACATGCCTTGGCGTTGATCTACCGTGTGTTGTCCGAAGCTGATTGAAATGCACTTGCTTTTGTTATATACAGTCAGTTCACCCAATCTATAATTGCCGCACTCAAACGGCATTGATCTTTACTGACCGGTCAACTAGAGGGTGAAGCTTGATCGCCTGGCCGCAGAATCTCGGCCAAGGCGAATCTGTCGGACATGTTCGACAAATCTACACACAAGCCACCGGCAACACTGGGCGATGTGCTTTATGCCACGCCCAAAGTTCCGGTGCCGGAGCAGGATTGGACAGCGCTCGTCCAATCGATCGCCGGGGGCGACCAACTCGCGCTTCATGCCCTCTACGAGAGGGCTCATCGCCCCGTCTTCACTTTGATCCTGCGAATCACTGCTAACCGGGAAACCGCTGAAGAGCTTACCATCGACGTCTTCCATGACGTTTGGCGGCGGGCGGCGCGGTACGACGCCGCGAACGGCACGGTGCTTGGCTGGATCATGAACCAGGCACGATCACGGGCGATCGATCGCCTGCGCTTCGAGACCCGAAAGAAACGCAACCACGGGACGGATCTGCAGCCACCGGCTGAAGTCGCCGCCGATCCACGGGATGTGCTCCAACTGCGCGAGCAAGGCGAGTCGCTGCGTGCGGCATTGACAGCTCTAACGCCGGACGAGCGCCTGGCGATAGAAACGACGTTCTTCGGCGGCCTCACGCATGCCGAAGCCGCGGAGCGGCTGAACCAACCGCTTGGCACCGTCAAGACGCGCATTCGTTCAGGACTGCACAAGCTGCGGAATATACTGGTCGTAGAAAGGGCGAAGCATGAGTGAGTTCCCTAAGAACACCTGCGAGCACAGCGATCTCTCGTGCGCGTATGTGACTCAAGCGTTGACGCCGAGTGAGAGTGCCGTGGCCGAAGGCCATATCGCTTCGTGCTCCGACTGTCAGCGTGAAGTGGAGAGCCTCCGCCCGGTGCTCGATGGGTTCGTCTCCTGGCCCACGGATGTGCTTCGTCCGGATACATCGTTGCAGGCACGCCTCGCGCTTCGCATCTCCGAGGAGACTGGCGAGCCACCAGTGCTGCCGTTGGCGTCACAGTGGTCCGAGCCGGAATGGGAACAAGTTGCGCCCGGGATCGAATGCAAGCTGCTGGCGACCGACACCGAAAGGCATCGAGTTAGCATGCTGGTACGCCTCGCGCCTGGCGCCAGATATCCCGCGCATACTCATGCAGGCGTAGAAGAGCTGCATCTCCTCGACGGTGAACTGTGGATCGACGAACGCAAACTCTACCCCGGTGACTACAACTACGGTGCACCTGGCGCGGGCGACGAGCGCGTCTGGAGCGAGACCGGCTGCACCTGCGTTCTCGTCACCAGCACCAAAGATATTCTTCGCTGAAGCGATTCGCGCACGATTCCCGTGCGACTACTGGGAGCTACCAGGTCGTCGCGATGTACACCCACCCTTGCACCAATCCAAAAACTCACGTTTGACGTTTTAAAGGGTATACAACAGTCGTTGCCCCCCACAGTAGTTTGTTACCACGCGAACGTTCGACCTTCAACGGGATTAAGCGAATGACCTCGAGGCCAAATCGGAACCGTTGCGAAATGTCCGAGCTGACATGCTCTTATGCACTGCAAGCTTTACCTACCGGCGAGGTGACCGAGATTCAGGAGCACATTGCCTCGTGCTCGGATTGCCAGCGCGAAATGGAGAGCCTCCGCCCGGTGCTCGATAGGTTTGTTTCCTGGCCCACCGATGTCCTTCGTCCGGATACATCGCTACAGGCACGCCTCGCGCTTCGCATCGCCGAGGAGACCGGCGAGCCACCAGTGCTGCCGTTAGCGTCGCAGTGGTCCGAGCCGGAATGGGAACACGTTGCGCCCGGGATCGAATGCAAGCTGCTGGCGACCGACACCGCAAGGCAGCGAGTTAGCATGCTGGTACGCCTCGCGCCCGGCGCCAGATACCCTGCGCATACTCATGCCGGCATAGAAGAGCTGCATCTCCTCGATGGTGAGCTGCGGGTCGACGAACGCAAACTCTTGTCGGGCGACTACAACTACGGTGCACCTGGCGCGGGCGACGAGCACGTCTGGAGCGAGACCGGCTGCACCTGCGTTCTCGTTACCAGTACTCAGGACGTTCTGATTTGACCATATGGGGGAAACTGTCATGGAGACCGTGCGTAAGGACGAGAAGTCCAACACGTTACTCGGAGATGCAATGCCCGTGATCGTGAAGGCGATTCGCGAGCCGGTCGATGATACGCGAACTCAGAACATAAATCTTCTGGGCGCAGCCGCAGCTCTGTGCCAAAGCGCACGACATTTCGGCGAAATTATCGACGCCCTGCCGGCGGCGATCTACGCAACCGATGCGGAAGGCCGTCTCACACATTTCAACCGGGCAGCGGTGGAGTTGTCAGGGCGAGTCCCCGAACTCGGAACCGATCATTGGTGCGTGACGTGGAAGCTTTACTACCCGGATGGCAAACCGATGCGTCACGATGAGTGCCCGATGGCCGTTTGTCTGCGAGAACGACGTCCGGTTCTGGACGCCGAGGCGATTGCCGAACGCCCCGACGGCACGAGGTTCTGGTTTCAGCCGTATCCGACGCCGCTGTTTGACGAAACCGGTAACCTAATCGGCGGCATCAACATGCTGCTGGACATCACGCAGCGCAAGAACGCTGAAGCGCAAATCCAATCCGATGCCGATGCTCTGACTAAGCTGAATGAACTGAGTTCGCGTTTGTGGACCATGCGAAGTCTGCGCGAAGGTCTTGACGAAATGCTCACCGCCACTATCGAGATGCTCGGCGCCGACTTCGGGAATATTCAGCTATTGAATGTCAATAGCGGCGTGCTGACCATCGAGGCACAGCGCGGATTCAAGCAAGACTTCCTTCAGTTCTTTCGTGAGGTATCGGCAAGCGATAATTCTGCTTGCGGCCGGGCGCTGCGCTCAGGTGAGCGAATCATCGTCGAAGATGTCGAACTGGATGCGCCCTTCGCGCCCATGCTTCACGTGATCCGCGCGGCCGGCTACCGCTCGGTGCTATCCACCCCCCTCATTGGTCGCGGCGGCCAGCCGTTGGGCATGATTTCGACGCACTTCCGGTCCGTGCATCGACCCAGCGAGCCTGAACTCCATCGTTTGGATTTGTACGCTCGCCAAGCGTCGGATTTTATCGAGCGATGCCGGGCTGACGAAGTATTGCATCGAGCGCAAACGCAACTTGAAGCAGAACTGGCCGATACCAAATTGTTGGCGAGCCTCAGCGCCGAACTGGTCCATCAGGAGAACGTCGAAGCCCTCTACGAAAAGATCATTGATGCCGCCGTCGGCATCATGCACTCGGACTTCGCAAGCATGCAAATGCTGGTTCCCGAACGTCGGAACGGCCAGGGCGAACTTTTCCTGCTGGCGCATCGAGGATTTGCCCCGGAAGACGCGGATACGTGGAAATGGGTGAGCACGGATTCGAACTGCATCTGCGGCAAAGCGTTGCGCACGGGCGGACGTGTTATTGTGCCGGATTTCGAAAGTTGTGAGTTCATGGCCGGCACGGCCGGGCTGGCCTCGTATCGCACCGCCGGGATTCGCGCTGCCCAATCCACGCTGCTGCGTTCGCGCGCGGGCCGGGTGCTCGGGATGATTTCCACGCACTGGCGCGAGCCTCATGAACCCAGCGAGCGTGAGTTGCGGCTGTTGGACGTGCTGGCCAGACAGGCAGCGGACCTCATAGAGCGCAAGCACGCTGAGAAAGCGTTGCGTGAAAGCGAAGAACGTTTCCGCACGCTGGCCGACAACATGGGGCAACTCGCATGGATCTGCAATCAGCTCGGCAATGTGACGTGGTATAACCAGCGCTGGCTCAACTACACCGGCCTGACGTTCGACGATATGAAAGGCTGGAATTGGTCCAAGGTGCTGCACCCAAATCATTTGGATCGCGTAGTTGCACTCGTGAAGGATGCCGCCGAAACCGGCGAGATGTGGGAAGACACCTTCCCTCTGCGAGGTAGCGACGGCAGCTATCGCTGGTTCCTCTCCCGGGCCGTGCCGATCCGCGACGAGAATGGCAACATCGTTTGCTGGTTCGGCACCAACACCGACATCGAAGATCTGAAGCAGGCTCGCGAAGCAGCCGAAAATGCGAATCGAGTCAAAGATGAATTCCTGGCGACGGTATCGCACGAACTGCGGACGCCGCTTAATGCAATTATGGGCTGGACGCATCTGCTAACGCGAGGCAAGCTTGACGAAGAGACTTCTGCTCGGGGCCTCGAGACGATCGCGCGAAATGCCTCTGCGCAAAACCAACTCATCTCTGACCTATTGGATGTATCGCGCATTATCTCCGGCCAGTTACGTTTTGAGAGCGGCGTAGTCGATCTAATTCGTGTGATTGAGGCGGCCACTGAGACTGTTCGTCCGGCTGCTGATGCCAAGGGGATCGTCTTGCATCTCAAGCTGGAGCAGGGCGCCGGGTTGATCTCGGGAGACAGCATGCGCTTGCAACAGATCGTTTGGAATTTATTGAGTAATGCAGTGAAGTTTACTCCGAAAGGAGGACAGATCCAGGTGCGGCTTAAACGTGAATACTCCCGTGTTGTCATCGTTGTGAGCGACACCGGAGAAGGAATCGGCGCTGAATTCCTGCCCTACATTTTCGATCGTTTTCGTCAGGCAGAAAGCACGACCAGGCGGCAGCATAACGGCCTCGGCTTAGGATTAGCAATCGTACGCCATCTCGTCGAGGCGCACGGAGGAACGATTAGCGCCTCCAGTAAAGGACGTGGAAAGGGAGCAACCTTTATAGTGACATTTCCGTTGCTCGCCGTGCATAGAAAAGGAATCGATGGGGAGCACGCATTCATCCTTTCAGAGTCAGCGACCACTGCGCCGGCCGCAATCTTAAAAGGATTGCGAGTGCTTGTAATTGACGACGAAGAAGACGCTCGCGAGTTGTTGACCATAGCGCTAACGCAGAGCGGTGCCGAAGTGAGAACGGCAGCCACAGTCAGGGCTGCCCTTGCTATTCTGGACCAATGGAAACCAAACGTTCTGGTGTCCGACATTGGGATGCCAGATCAGGACGGTTACGATTTGATAAGGACAGTGCGAGCGCTTGAATCAGAAAGGGGTGGAACAATCCCGGCCGTGGCGCTTACGGGTTACGCCAGTGCAGAAGATGCTGCACGCGCCCGCTTGGCAGGCTACGAAACTCACATGGCAAAGCCAGTGGCACCAAGCGATCTCGTCGTGGTAGTAGCAAGCCTCGCTGCGAAAGATTCCGTCAACATGAAATCAAGATAGATCAATTGAGCGACCCTCGTTCTCAGCATGAGAGACCTTATTCCAGTTGCCGGAAGATTGGTTGTAAAGTTGCTGTAACCTTCCTTGCGCTATATGCCCCCAAGTGATTTATGTTCTGCTCAAACGACTTGTTTTTCCGCTGAAAATGCTGATTTTTACTTTGGGTGGCATTATATGCAGTGGCGAATTCAGGATTCATAACTCCAAGGTCGGCGGTTCGACTAGGCCACCTCTTTCCATTATTTAAGATGAGGGAGTTATGTTTTGTGATACCAGTTGATACGTTGGTTGCTTTGACGGCTAAAGCGTCTGTAAATACTACTTGGTATCATGTAGTAGCAGGCGGTGAAATGGCGCGCCCAAGGTGATCCACGCATCTTCCACGCATCTTTGGACCAAGAAAGAAAGAGTTGCTCTGACGGAAGCATCGGAGACGAATGTGACCGCGATCTCGCGACCATCTCTTGGCTTCATTAACCGTAAAGGACACCGGAAAAACTCCTGGGTTGCAAAGATCTGGCGTATGGCATCGACACCGGTGCGCTCATTGAGGTGGCCCATCACGACCCGGAGTTGTTTGAGGCCGGCGTAAATCCAGCGAAGTTCATAACGGTGGATGAGGAATCGTCGGGCATTATCGACGCGCAGCAGATCTTTGGTGAGGGTTGGTTCCTGTTCGTAGTGCAATCGCATGCAGTTAAATCTGATCCTGAATTGGTGCAGGACGGACAGTTGCTAAGGATGTATGTACCTCTGGACAGAAGTAGAGATGCACGCGGCTCTCGATGTCATTATTCCGAACTACGCCGCCGCCATCCTGACCACAAACGAAATTGTCGACTCGATCGCTACGCTCTAAAATCGGAATGCCGACGAACAAACAGTTAGCACACTCTTCTGGCTAAGCTAGTCGAGAGCAAAAAATCATTCCCCGAATGTTGTTGGTGCTTTGGAAGGGAGCAGAAAAATGAATATAGGGATTATTGGTGCGGGAAACATTGGTGGCAATCTAACTCGACGTTTCAGTGCGCTCGGTCACAACGTATTCGTAGCTAACTCACGCGGCCCCGAAAGTCTCGCCGATCTCGCTGCGGAAACCGGCGCCACGCCCGTCTCTGTCCATGAGGCGGCCCGGCGTGGCGCCGTCGTAATCGTAACCATTCCCGAGAAGAACATTCCAGACCTGCCGCGTGATTTGTTCGCCGGAGTGCCTGATGACGTAGTTGTCGTCGATACCGGCAACTACTATCCGCAACAACGTGACGGCCGCATTGCCGGAATCGAAGACGGAACGATCGAGAGTCGTTGGGTTTCTCAACAACTGGGGCGACCGGTTGTAAAGGCCTTTAATAACATTTATGCAGCACATCTTTTGAAGTCAGGCAGGCCCGCAGGAGATCCAAACCGCATCGCCCTCCCCGTGGCCGGCGATGACGATCGCGCGAAGTCCGTCGTCCTGAACCTGATCGATGAACTCGGATTTGATGGGGTCGATGCTGGCGGGCTCGACGAATCATGGCGACAGCAACCGGGCACCCCAGTTTATGCCGCCGATTTTGATGCCGAAGGAGTTCGTCGCGCATTAGCGAGTGCGAGCAGAGAACGCAAGCCGGAGTGGCGAGCTAAATCTGGCGATAAGGCTGCCAGAACAGACTAACCGTTTGTTCGACTGAGTAAGGGTGCGAAGTGGCGTGGCCGAGCGGCTTGCAGCTTAGAGAAATTTCGTTGCCCCGATCAATGAAGGTCACGTCAGCCAATCGTGCCGCGCTGCTTTCCCTGCACACTAGTCATCCTCGGCCGGCGCGCGCAACTTACTATGGATCTTGCTTCCCAACCTCGGCTGCTTGGCGGTATTCTCCACGCGAACCATAGCTCGTTGCCGCGTCGGGTTGCGCCGATGATCCGATGATCCTCGCTGATCCAATATCTGAATCATCCCTCGGCGAACGGAAGCCGCCGAAGACCTGGTGTTGCTCGCTGGTCCATCCTCCTTAGCGCGCCTTAGGTTGCTCCTTTTGCAGAAGTATCCGCCTTTAACGCATCGTTCACGATCTCTTGAGCTTCGCTCACGATTGCGTCGAGATGATTTTGATCCATAAAACTCTCGGCGTAGATCTTATAGATATTTTCGGTGCCCGAAGGCCGCGCAGCGAACCAACCATTGGCAGTCGTTACCTTGAGTCCGCCGATCGGTGCGCCGTCGCCTGGAGCCACAGTTAATTTGGCTGTGATCGGCTCGCCGGCAAGTTTGTCAGTCTCAACCGCTTCGGGCGAGAGTTTAGCCAGCTTCTCTTTTTGGTCTGGAGTTGCCGGCGCATCGATGCGTGTGTAGTAAGCGGTGCCGAACTCTGCTGTTAGTTCTTGATAGTGCTCGCCCGGATCTTTGTTTGTCCGCGCGGTGATCTCTGCTGCCAGCAAGTTCGGAACAATCCCGTCTTTGTCGGTAGTCCAAACCGTGCCATCGCGGCGCAGGAATGTTGCCCCCGAGCTTTCTTCGCCGCCGAATCCGAGTGAGCCGTCGATGAGTCCTTCCACGAACCACTTGAAACCCACCGGAACTTCAAACAGTCGTCGGCCTAACTTTTTCACCACTCGATCGATCATGCTGCTGCTGACAACGGTCTTGCCGACGGCGACTGACGGCGACCATTGCACGCGATTCGAAATGAGATACGAGATCGCCACTGAGAGATAGTGGTTAGGAGCGAGCAGCCCGTGGCTCCGGCTTACAACTCCGTGCCGATCGGCGTCGGGGTCGCTGGCGAAAGCGACGTCGAATCGATCCTTGAGATTGACCATCCTGGCCATTGCATACACCGACGAAGGATCCATCCTTATTTGACCGTCCCAATCAACCGTCATGAAGCTGAAGGTGGGATCCACGGTCTTGTTCACGACCTCCAGATTGAGCCCATAGTGGTCGCCGATAGCATCCCAGTAAGCCACGCTCGCGCCACCTAACGGATCGACACCGATGCGAACTTTGCTCTCGCGGATTGCCTCAAGATCGACGACCGAATCGAGATCGTTGACATAATTGTCGAGGTACTGGAAAGGATGTACGTTGGCTGCGTTTCGAGCCCGTTCAAACGGTATTCTCACCACCCCGCGCAGGTCTTCGGCAATAAACTTGTTCGCCTCCTGTTCTATCCACTGCGTGATTTGAGTGTCCGCAGGTCCACCGTGAGGCGGATCGTATTTGAAGCCGCCGTAGCGCGGCGGGTTGTGTGACGGTGTGATAACGATGCCGTCCGCGAGCCCATGCTTTCGACCGCGGTTGTATCTAAGAATAGCGTGCGAGATTACCGGAGTCGGAGTGTAGCCATTATCAACATCGACCATCACCTCGACATCATTCGCTGCCAGCACCTCCATGGCGCTAGCAAAAGCGGGCTCGGAAAGCGCGTGCGTATCGATGCCGATGTAGAGTGGTCCGTCGATGCGTTGCTGCTTGCGATAGAGGCAAATTGCTTGCGTGATTGCAAGAATATGCGCCTCATTGAATGCGTGGTCGAGTGAAGAGCCGCGGTGACCGGAAGTTCCAAACGAGACGCGTTGCGTAGGTACTGCTGGATTGGGTCGCAACGTGTAATACGCGGTCACCAGCCGTGGGACATTGATCAGCAACGATGGGTCGGCAGGTTTGCCTGCAAGTGGCGAAATTGACATTCGTGTTCCTTTGTTGAGCTAATTTTCCAAAGCAATTATGCCCTACCCAGTTGCTTCTTAGCTGCCGCCGTCACCTGATCCGGTTCGAATCCGAATTTCCTTGTAATTCGTGCAACGGCGCCGAAGCTCCGAACGTCTTCATGCCGATGATCTCACCAGCGAGCCGACATATCGCTCCCCTGCTGCACGGCATCGCTCGAAAGCGTGCGAATCGTATTAATGCAAAGTTGATCGAGTTTCGGATCGGTCAATGTCAACAACTTCAGCTTCCAATAAACTCGTTGGTATCTCCTAACCATACTTTCAAGAATGATTTGTTTCTGCCTGTGCGACTTTGCCAAGGCGTCGCAGATGGCGTTCGGCCTGGGTAAACTTAGCCGCTGAAAAAGCCGGATCAGATCCCAGGCTGCTTCTGGACCAACAACGCGGCCACCCACACAAATAATGTTCATGTTGTCATCTTCGACTCCTTGTCGAGCCGAAAAATGATCCAATATGAGAGCCGCTCGGGCGCCGTGAATTTTGTTTGCAGCGATCGACGCTCCCACGCCACTCCCACAAACCGCTACTCCGCGATCCAATTCACCTGCTGCAACCGACCGTGCAAGCGGGATCACAAAATCCGGATAATCGTCGCCTGTCTCCAGACTATGAGCACCAAAGTCGACGACTTCATGGCCCGCTTGCTTGAGACGAACCAGCAAATCTTCTTTCAGAACGAATCCACCATGATCGGTGGCGATTCCGATACGCATTGCTCAGTCCTTCTTCATGTCCGCCGCCTGCCAATCCGCGATCATTAAGGCGTGCTCCTGCTCGATCCTTCCACTCGGAATCGAAGTATCTCCGTCGCGAAGGCGGCTGACTATTTCAGCTTTGTCTTTGCCGGTTACGAGCCACAACACCTGGCGGGCTCGGTTGATAATGGGATATGTCAATGTCATCCGCCGCCTTCCCTGATACACCCCTGTGAGGGCGACGTCCGCATCATCGACGTTCAGGACTGGATCTCCAGGAACCAGCGAGGCTGTGTGTCCATCCTGTCCCAAACCCAGGTGAACAAGATCCAGTACGGCCGGCGAGCCCGCGATCTGGTTGAGTATCGTTGCATATTGCGAAACTGCCAATTCCAAATCGGACGCTTCCACTGGCATCGCATGAATGTGATCCGATCTCAGCGAATCGATCTCTCGCAGCGATTCAAGCAGGTGCGTGAGGTTTCGGTCGGGGTCTCCTGCGGGAGCGACTCTCTCGTCGACTTGCACGAGATGCACTGCCTCCCAGGGGACTCCTTCATGGGCCAAAGCCCGAAGCATGAGCCAGGGTGTTTGGCCGCCGCTCACAGCCATGACGAATCGGCCACGCGCTGCGATCGCTTCTCTGGCTGCGGCGGCAACAAAGATGGCAGCCGCTTGCGCCGCCGCTTTTGCATCGGTGTGTACTTCAAGTTCCATTGCAAATCATTCCCTCAAGCAGTCAGCCTCAACCTTGAATCGTCCGCGCCGTTTCGGGCTGCCACGAGCGCGTAAAATTTTCAGTCCGCCGACTCCTGCGAAAGTTGATTCCTTCATGGCTTAATCTGCTTAGTGGTTTGCGGGTTGGAGTTTCACTCCGGCGCCGGCACTAACACGGGAGCGCCCTTGTCCTTAATAAAGAACACGACAAACTTTGCCGGCTTGGTGCTGCTTGCGTTCTTACCTACGACATGAACGTCGTCGGGGCCTTCATAAAAAGTCTGACCCGGTGTCAGCGTCACTTCTTTTCCACCTTTGACCTGCATGATGATCGAGCCTTCCAGCACATAGACGAACGCATGTGCATTGTGCCGGTGGATAGGATCCACGCTGCCGGGTGGATACTCGACCATGATCATTAACGCTTCTTTCCCCGGAAGGTCGGGCAGATCTTTCGAAGTCAACGATGTGACTTCAGCATGAGGAGACTGACTGGTCAGCGCGGGTTGTTGGGCCATCAGCGTGTCCGTCATGAGACATAGCACAACTAGCGGTAATATCTTGTTCATCATAGTCTCCTTAGTTAATCCCTGCGGTGCAGCCTTCAGTGTTCCTCAATTAAGCTGACGCAACAGCCCGAGCGATCTCGGAATAGCCGTAATGCGAGTTCATGACGGCAAACATCAATGCTGTCCGCCCGTTTTCATCTCTCTGGTTAATCTCCACACCTTCCTGGAGCAGCTCTCTTACGGTGTCAGTGTTTCCTTCGAGTGCCGCTCGCATGAGACACCGGCCAGTAAACGGGTAGCGACTTCGGGCTGTGCTTTCCAGGCCGTTGCAGTCATTTCACCCTCTCCTCTGTCGTCAGGCCGTCGCCGACCGTTGGCCCGCGATGAAGCCCAGCAGATCTGCGTTGATGAGATCCTTGTGAGTCGAGCACATTCCATGCGGCAGTCCCGGATAAACTTTCAACGTCGCGCCCGGAACAAGCTTCGACGAAACAAGTCCAGTGATCCCGATCGGAACGATCTGATCATTGTCGCCGTGCATGACCAGCGTCGGCACATTGAACTTCTTGAGATCTTCGGTGAAGTCGGTCTGCGCGAACGCTTTGATGCATTCGTAAGTCGCGGGAAGACTGGCTAACATCGATTGGAAAAGAAAACTATCGAGCAGGCCCTGAGAAACTTTTGCGCCCGGCCGGTTGAAGCCAAAGAAAGGAACGCGAAAGTCCGTCATAAACTGGTGGCGATCAGCTTGCACGCCGGCGCGTAACTGATCGATGAACTCGAGCGGCAATCCGTTGGGATTCGCTTCAGTTTTTAGTAGCAACGGGGGGACCGCGCTGATCAGCACCGCCTTCGCAACGCGCTTGGTACCGTGACGCCCGATGTAGCGAGTCACTTCGCCGCCGCCGGTCGAGTGGCCGACATGAATCGCGTCTTTGAGATCGAGCGCTTCGACGAGTGCCGCGAGATCGTCGGCATAAGTATCCATGTCATTGCCGCCCCAGGTTTGGCTTGATCGACCGTGACCGCGACGGTCGTGAGCGATGCACCGGTAGCCCTTCGAAGCCAGAAAGAACATCTGATCTTCAAAGGCATCTGCCGACAACGGCCAGCCGTGACTGAAAACGACCGGCTGCCCCTCGCCCCAATCTTTGTAGTAGATCTGCGTGCCGTCTTTCGTGGTAATCGTATTCTGACTATTCTGATTCATAAGAGCTCCTTTGTGCATGACTGCTGTAAGTTACTTCGAGCAAAACTGCTTTAGGTTCCGGCGGTCGCAGATTGCGGCTTCGACGGTGAAACCTGATTCGTAGGCTCCTTTAGCCAATCCTGGAAACGTGTGTCTCCAAGTTGTGCACCTTCGTCCGGCACGATGCTGCGCTCGCTCAACTCAGTACCGAAGTATTTTGCATTTGGATCGGCAATCACTTCGCGCGAATCATTGAGGGCTTCGAGTCGTTGCCGGATGAAGTCGTCGAAACGAAAACTTTCGGGACCGGCGATTTCAAGCGTGCCATTCAGCGGTGCAGCGATCGCTACTCCACAGAGCGCACTGGCAACATCCTCTGCAGCCATCGGTTGGAAAAGAACCGGCGGCAGGCGAACGATGTTATCGACGGTGGCCTCGTCGGCAATCCGTTTGGCAAACTCGAAGAATTGAGTCGCGTGGACGATCGTGTAAGGGATCGAACCTTCTTTAATTAACTTCTCCTGGACCACCTTCGCTCGCAGATAACCACTATTCGGCAAGCGCTCGCTTCCCACGACCGAGAGTGCGACGTGATGCCCCACACCCGCCGCGGCTTCATAAGAGAGAAGATTGCGAGTCGACGTTTGAAAGAACTCCAACACGGGGGCGTCCGCAAACGACGGTGAATTCGAGACGTCGACGACGACCTGGGCCGTCTCGAGCACTTCAGCGAGTCCTTCACCGGTAAGAGTGTTGACGCCCGTATTCGGCGCGGCTGCCACAGCTTCATGACCGAGCGCGGCGAGTTTGGTTACGAGCTTTGATCCAATCAGACCTGTGCCACCGATAACAACGATCTTCATGTTGCATCCTCCTTCTTTTGCGCCAATTAAGTCCCCACCACTTTTTGTGTTTCTGTGCTTGCTAAGACTGGATAGCCTGCTTGTTTGTGACAGCTTTTTTTTCAGACTTCCAGTTCTGAAATCTGAATGAACCAACTCTGAAAATTAGCTGTGTGCGCGTGAGTATCGAACGAGAGTCAGAGAGCAGGAGTATGAGATCCGGAATGAGGCTTAATCGAGCGCGAAATTGCGCCGAGTTTACTTGGTCTCATCATTAACAAGACTCTGAAAATACCTTCTGTTGACGCTTCGACGGTCGCCAGGGCTGTGACTGCTCCATTCCGCAACACGAGCGCGCTTGTTTGCCCGTTTGCTTCGATCCACTCAATTGTTACGCCGGCATCCATGAACGCCCCTACTGAAGCAAAGTAACACGCCACGCGATCACGTCCCTCCACGGGAAGCCGCGCTACGTGTAAAGCCCCACCGCCATCGGCGTAAGAAACAACGTCGGACGTAAAGAGTTTTTCCAGCGTCGGAAGATCGCCTTTCTGTGAGGCCACGATGAAAGCATTGAGCAGGCGTTTTTGTTCCCCAGCGTTAACAGCTTTGCGGCGACCATCGGCGATGTGTTTACGCGCTCGGGTAACAAGTTGGCGAGCATTCGCTTCGGTCGACCGAATGGTGTTTGCAATCTGATCGTAGGAATAATCAAACGCTTCTCGCAGAATGTATGCGGCGCGTTCTGTTGGAGAGAGTTTTTCTAGTAACAACAGGACGGCAAATTCCAAAGCTTCGGCACGTTCGGCGCCGAGGCGCGGATCTCCAGACGTGTCTATTGGCTCAGGTAGCCAAGGTCCGATATAGGTTTCGCGTCGAGACCGGGCGGACTGCGAGAATGTTATTGCCAGTCGCATCGTGGCAGTGGCCAGGAACGCAGGCGGATCTGCAACTGCGCTGCGGTCTGTGCCCTGCCAACGCAGCCACGCATCCTGAACGATGTCTTCAGCCTCAGCCGCGCTTCCGAGCATTCGATACGCGATCCCGAATAAGCGCGGGCGAACACTCTCAAATACTGAAACACCATCGTCATTGGCTACTGTTTGCACGCCGGAAATAGTACCCGCAATCAGACGATGTGGGAAGGGGTTGGTCTACGGACCATAAGCGGTTTGGGTGGCTGTAGTGGCGAGTGTAACCATGTCCTATGGCGCACAATTTGTACGCACATGGCCGGACTTAAGTGCATTTAATCGTTGCCTCGTTTCCTTTGCCACAGGCTTGTGTCTTTTGTTGGGAGTAGTGACTCCGATCGCCAGTTTGATCGTTGCTTTCGGGGAAACCACAATGCATCCTTTACGCAAACTACGGGAATCCGGTAACCCTGCGCCCGCCCAGGTGAGCGAGCTGCTTGCCGAAAACATCGGATTCAACAGCCCGATCCTGGTACGCCCGATCGAGGGGCGTGAAGTCTGCGATTTCGAGATTGAAGAGGGGGAAAACACTATGAATCAAACAACAGGGCAGAAAGAGGCCGAGGCGAGCACCAGCGTCAAAGCCGTCGACATGAAACTAGAGGTAACCGTCATTCCGGTCTCGGATGTGGAACGTGCGGAGCAGTTCTATCGCAAACTCGGATGGCGGCAGGACGTGACACCGCCCGGTTCCGGCGTATTCCAGTTCACACCGCACGGCTCCGCATGCTCGATCCAATTCGGCCGAAACCTGACTTCAGCCGCGCCCGGTTCAGCGCAGAGAACGTATCTGATTGTTTCCGACATCGAAGCGGCTCGGAACGCGCTACTCGCCGCGGGGATTGAAGTCGGCGAGATCTTCCACATTACCGCTGAGGGTCCTGTCCCTGGTCCGGATCCTGAGCGTCGCACTTACCGCTCGCGAGCGTTGTTCAGCGATCCCGACGGCAATAGTTGGCTGCTCCAGGAAATCACCACACGGCTTCCCGGCCGCGTCGATTCAGAGGTAACTTCCTTCGCGTCTGTAACGGATCTGATAACGGCGCTTCGTCGTGCGGAAGCTGCACATGGCGAGCACGAGAAACGAACCGGTGTACGTGATGCGAACTGGGCCGATTGGTACGCCGCCTACATGGCTGCGGAGCAGAGCGGTAACGAAATTCCAACATGAGGGTCCCATCAACTGATCATCATCGGACTGATCGCACAACTTGTGTCGAGGCCACCGTTCGTTATGCCGCTGAGCTTGGGTACGACGTGACGATGGTAAAGAATGCGTCCACCGACTATTCTAATAAAGAGATGCCAGCCGCGTTCGACGTCAATATTCCAAACTACGCGGGCGCTCTTGTTAGCACGGAAGAGATCGTCGCCTCGATCTCTTCTATGTAAAGTGATAATCATCGTAGACCACTAGCGCCAGTTCGAACGGAGGTTTCATGTCAGACAAGGAGCAATCGAACCCGCAAAACCCAACTCGCCGCGCATTTCTTTCGACCACCGGAACTACTGCCGCCGCAACTTTAATTGCCGCATATTTGCCATCCACAGCCAGCGCGTCGGAGGAGATAGCACCGTCTGGACCAAGCATTGAGGGCGCTATGCCGATCACGCTTCGTATCAACGGCAAAGATCGCCAACTTCGCGTCGATCCCCGCACCACTCTGCTGGATTGTATTCGCGAAAGCGTGCTGCTGACGGGCACCAAAAAAGGCTGCGACCACGGTCAATGCGGCGCGTGCACAGTTCATGTAAACGGCCGCCGCGTCGTCTCCTGCCTGAGCCTGGCTTTGATGCACGACGGCGAAGACATCACTACCATCGAAGGCCTGGGCACGCCCGAGGCAATGCATCCGATGCAGGCGTCCTTCCTTGCCTGCGATGGCTATCAGTGCGGTTACTGTACCTCGGGCCAGATCATGTCGGCGGTCGCACTGCTCAAAGAACCTTGCGGTCCCGACGATGCTTCGGTGAAAGAACTGATGAGCGGCAACATCTGTCGCTGCGGCGCCTACGCAAACATCGTCGCCGCGATTCAACAGGTTCGGAAGGGCGCCTAGCGGAGGAGAAGATCTCATGCATTCTTTCAAGTTCACGCGACCAGAGAACGCCGCCGCAGCGATCGCGACGGCAGGTCAGGCGAAGACAGCGCAACAAGGCGCCGACATAAGGTTCGTCGCCGGCGGTACGACGCTGATCGACCTAATGAAGCTCGAGGTTGAGACGCCGGCACGACTGCTCGACATCAATCATCTGCCATTCGACAAGATTGAAGAGATGCCTGATGGCGGACTCACGATCGGCGCGACTGTTCGCAATTCAGATCTGGCGAATCACGCCAGAGTGCAGCGTGATTACTCAGTTCTCTCGCAAGCGATTCTTGCAGGCGCGTCGGCCCAGCTTCGCAACATGGCTACCACTGCCGGCAACCTTCTGCAACGCACGCGATGCGTCTATTTTCGTGATACTGCCATGGCCTGCAATAAACGCGAGCCGGGCAGCGGCTGTCCTGCCATCACCGGAAGCAACCGCACGCTCGCCATTCTCGGAACCAGCGACAAATGCATTGCGACGAACCCATCGGACATGTGTGTTGCTATGGCAGCGCTGGAAGCAATCATCCATGTGGAGGGACCGAAGGGCGCGCGCACGATCGCGTTTGGCGATTTTCATCTCCTGCCCGGGACCACGCCGCATCGCGAGACAGTGCTTGAACCTGGCGACCTCGTCACACATGTAACGCTGCCGCCGCCCCGAACGGGAAGCCGGCAGGTATACCTCAAGCTGCGTGATCGAGCGTCGTATGAGTTTGCACTCGCCTCAGCTGCCGTCGTTATGAATCTCACGAACGGAAAGATCAGTTATGCGTGCATAGCTTTAGGCGGCGTGGGCACGAAGCCGTGGCGCTCACCAGAAGCGGAAGCTGTGCTCACCAGCAAACCCGCGAACGCCGCAAACTTCCGGCAAGCGGCTGAAGCCGCACTGCGCAACGCCAAACCCCAGAGCGAAAACAAATTCAAAATTGAACTGGCGAAGCGTTGTCTTACACACGCACTACAGACCGCGGCGAATGGCTGATTCACGGAGGAGAAGATCATGGCGACAGAGCAAGCATCAATCATCGGCCGCGATACAGTTCGAGTGGATGGACCACGCAAGGTCACGGGAGTAGCGCAGTACACGTCTGATTTTCACTTTCCGGGAATGCTTTACGCCGTTCCGGTTGGGGCGACCATCGCCAATGGAAAGATCACAAAACTCGATACGGCGCCGGCTGAGAATATGCCCGGCGTGCATTCCATTCTTCATCGCGGAAATATCGGCAAGATCTTTCGTTCGATTCCCGGGCCGGGATTTTCGGGTGTGTGCGAAGAGCGACGGCCGCCATTCGAAGACGATGTCGTTCGTTACTACGGCCAGTACATCGCACTCGCGGTAGCGGAAACGTTTGAGACTGCCAAAGCCGCTGCCGATGCGGTTCGTGCAACCTATGCGGCCGAAAAGGCGAACGTCGATCCGCAGCTTGTAGCGGACGACGAGCCGGACGAAGTCATGACGACGTTTGGACCGCGCAAGCGTCTGGACAGTCAGCGTGGCGATCCTGACGCGGCGTTCGGCGAGGCTCCGGTAAAGCTCGATTACACTTACGTCACGCCATTCGAGACGCACAATCCGCTCGAGCCGCATTCAACCACCGCGGTATGGGAGGGGCAAAGACTCACGCTGTACGAATCGTCGCAAGGAGTAGTAAATCTGCGGAGTGTGCTTGCGCAGATGTTCGGCCTGCCGATCGAGCAGGTGCGTGTGATCACAAAATTCGTAGGCTCGGGTTTTGGCAGTAAGCTATGGCCCTGGACGCTGTGCCCGCTGGCGGCAGCCGCTGCTCGACAGGTGGGCAAGCCAGTGCGACTCGTGCTGCCTCGCAAAATGATGTTCCACGCCGTCGGTCATCGTCCGTTGACACAGCAACGCGTTCGCCTGGGCGCAACGCGCGAGGGCAAGTTGATCTCGCTGCACCACGATTACATCTACACGCGCTCGATGCTCGACGCGCATCATGAAGACTGCGGCGAGGCTACCCCGTTCCAATACAGTGTGCCGAATCTGCGCGTGAGCTTTGGGCGCGCGAAACGAAACATCGGCGGAGGCGCGGATATGCGTGGTCCAGGTCGAGTACCGGGGCTTTATGCGACCGAATCGGCGCTGAATGAACTCGCTCATCAACTCAAGCTGGACCCAGTTCAACTCCGCATTCTCAACGAGCCGAAGATCGACGAGAGCTCGGGGTTGCAGTTCTCGTCGCGGCATTTGCTTGAATGCTTTCAACTCGGCTCAGAAAAGTTCGGCTGGTCCAAACGCAACCCGGCCGTCGGATCGATGAAGCGTGCGGGCCTGACATTGGGATGGGGAATGGCTGGTTGCTCGTGGGTCGCCGCTCGTTTCAGCGCGGCAGCCAATGTGCAACTACGCGACGATGGCACTTGTCGAGTCGCCAGCGCGACGCAGGACATCGGCACCGGCACTTACACGATCCTCGCTCAGCTCGCATCGGAGAGAACCGGAATTCCGCTGGATAAAGTGGAAGTTGAACTCGGCGACACTTCCCTTCCGGAAGGGCCACTGTCGGGCGGATCCATCGCCACTGGCTCGGTCGTGAACGCGGTGTTTGCCGCGGCTGATGAGGCCATCGGTATGCTCAAGATGGTTGCTATCTCAACTTCCGGATCTCCGTTTGTGAATCACAAACCCGACGAGCTGGAGTTTAAAGACGGCAAAGTCTTCCTCAAGACTGGTGGGAACAGTCTTCCGTTCGCGGATCTGCTGCAACGCGCCAAGCTTCGCCTCGTCACCGGCAATGGCCAGTCTGCGGCGACGTTCGGAGATCCGAACCCGAAGTTCTCGACTCAGTCCTTTGGTTGCCACTTTGCCGAGGTCACCTGGCAACCGGAGATCGCGCGTTTGCGCGTCAGCCGAGTAGTTACCGTGATCGATGCCGGCAAGATCATCAACACGTTGGCCGGACGCAATCAGATCCAGGGTGCGGTTGTGATGGGCGTAGGCATGGCGCTGTTGGAACGCACGGAATACGATCCGCAGAATGGTGCGCCGATCAATAGCAGCCTGGCAGATTACCTCGTGGCTGTGAACGCCGATGCACCGGCAGTAGAAGTGCATTTCCTGGATTACCCCGACAAAGAAATCAACCAAGTCGGTGCTCGCGGCATTGGTGAGATTGGATTAGCCGGCATCGCGGCAGCGATTACGGACGCGGTCTATCACGCAACGGGTGTGCGCGTTCGCGAACTGCCGGTCAAGATCGAAGATCTGCTGACGTAGGAGATTTAATGAAATACCGATTACTGGGTAATAGGGGACTACGAGTTTTGGCTTGATCGAATGGACCACAAGGTGAAGTAAGAGAAATAACATGCATCGACAAAATCTTATTTTCGGCACTCTGCTGGTGATTGTCTTAATTGCCGTGATCGCTACTGGCTATGCAACGGGCCAGGGACCGCTGGGCGTCTTGAGCAGGGGTGTTTCACGATTATCTGGAGGCCAGATGCGATCTTCGGAAACTATAACTGAGGAAACCAAAGCAGCGACGGCGCCCGAACTCTCGAGCGGTCTCTGGATCAATTCTGAACCGCTTACGTTGAAGAGCTTGCATGGGCGCGTGGTACTGATCGAGTTCTGGACGTTCGCGTGCTACAACTGCCGCAACACGTTGCCTGCGATCAAAAAGTGGGACGCGCAGTATCGTGATAAAGGGCTGACGATCATCGGCGTTCACACTCCCGAATTAGATCTTGAAAGAAATGCAGACGAGTTGCGACGCGAAGTCACAGCGTTGGGTCTCAAGTACCCGATCGTTACCGACAACGATTATTCGACTTGGAAAGCGTACGGCGTCGAAGCCTGGCCGACATTGTTCGTACTGGACAAACAAGGGCGCGTGCGTTGGACGCACGTCGGCGAAGGCGCCTATGACGAAACCGAAGACGTGATTAAGAAATTATTAGCTGAAGAAAAACCGGCACAGAACCTTTGAGGGTTTTTCTACGGCGAAATTGTGAGCGTTGGTGAATTCATACTGCTCAGTCCGCGCAATGTTATTACGAGCGGCAGAGTGCCTGTGGGCAGTCCGTCAGGCAATCTCACAATGACGTAGGACGCAGCCATTCCAGGGACCCCATTTACACGACCAACGTTTTCGACCGTAAGCACCACTCCTCCAGCGCGAACTGTCAGTTGTGTACTATCCGGCTGAGTCAGCCCAAGGTCTGAAGTAAACAAAATTACGCGTGTGTGATGATCCGCACTGAGGTTGAAAAGCTCCGCTACTCGAAACGGGCCTTGCACTCGTGTAACTGAATCAAGAGCCGCTGCTCGATCCGCCGTTCCTTGTTCTATGAAAATCATAGGACCGGTCGTCGAAGCCGGCACAACGTTAGAATTGGGGCTGGTGCCACCTGCATTATAAGCGCGCACGCGATAAAAGTAGTTGGACGCGGAGCTAAGGTTGGTGATGAAGCGGATTTGTGAGTTCCCCACATCGAGGTTCTGATAACCACTAACAAAACTACTGAACGAATTATCCGTAGCCACATCAAGACGGTATCCCGTCGCACCTGCGGAGTTGTTCCAGTGAGCAATCAAACTGTTGCTGGTGAGATTTGTAGGAAGGCCGGCTATCGGCGCCGGAGGAATGTTGCTCCATCCCAGAACGATACTGCCCATCGCGGAGAGATAGCCGTCAACGGCGATGTAATAGGTAACGCCGCTGGACGCGTTGAAGGTAATCGCGCTTTCCAATGAACCGCTGAAATCATCATTGGAAACAATCGGTGTCAAACCGCCCACGCTCGAGCCAGTGTATGCAGCCAGCAGGGTATCGAAATTGCTCCCGGTTGTTGCGAATGTGACAGAACTCGTTGCTGGAGCGGTCCAACGATACCAGACAGAGGCTCCGCCAGAGTTACCGGCGTGATCTGGTTCGCCGGGTTCCTTTGTCGCATTGATGTTGTTACCGAGCACTGTGCCGATATTGGTCGTAACGATTTGAGCATTAGCGTAGTTGTCATTAGGAGGGCCACCTGTCACCAGAATTGTCTTGGTGTACTGGTTGTCTGACTCGTTGCTTTCCGAAATCACTCCGGTTGGATCGGCAACAATTCGTATGGTATGCGAGCCAGGACTTAAACGTCCGATTGAATAATCATTGATGTAAACATAATCATTTGGCAGCACGGGAGCAGAATACCAACTAGCTCGTTGCACCCCGTCAACGTAGAGGTCCAGAAAAAACTTTGTTTCGGTCCATGTGTTGCCGTTATTAGTGACAGCCCAGTTAATGAAGAGACTATCGGCAGTCGTGAGCGATGAGCTGTCAAATGTAGTTCCGCCCGATCTTGAAACGACAATGCGATCGGACCAGCCAAACGGTTGGTTCGGTGTCAGATTCGCACTACCCGAAGGCGGCGCAGGAAGATCCCGCACTCGACCAAACCAAAGATAGCGCGGCACTATGTTTCCATTCTGCAAGCGAAAAGTAGCAGCGACCCACGTATTCGTTGAGTCCTTGTGCCTCCGCACGGTTTGATAGTCGCCCCACTTGTCCTCCGTTGGTCCTTCGGTACTGCCTGGCGCTGCGCCATAAATGTTCAATGGCGAAAATCCGCTTTGCAGATCATCCGCGATCCAAATGTTGGAGCCGGGGTTGGAAGTTCCACCGCCATATGAAACCAACCCAGCCAGATTCCGTGCGGAATTCACAGAGGCTACCGGGTAGAGGAATGCTGTGTCGCTACTCCAAATAGGAGTTTGACTAATCTTGTTTCGTGTTGCTTCATCAAATTGTGCGACGATCACGTATGGGTATGGAAAGGTATCGTCTTGCCGCGCGCCCCACATAAATCCCAACACACCTTTGGCATCCCAGGCGGCTAAAATTCTCCCATCTTCCCGACCAGCCAGGTTTGAACCATTGGGGAGCGTCGCGATCGCATCACACTGAGCAGAGCAACGAATTGGCGTGAATGGGTCCAGATCAACAGTATCACTGGTAATACCCCCGCCGTCTGGCCACCGATGAATACGAATCTGCGAAGTGCTGTAATGATAAGCACAGTACATCGTGAACCCGGCGCCTTCAGTGCATCTAATGTTACCCCCATCAGCGACTGAATGCGTTGGCGCATAGTACTCATAGTTGATCGTTTGCCCAGCCGCGAGCTCTGACAACGGCACCCGCCAGATAACCCCGCCATTTGGGCTATCATCAGCCACTGAAAAAACATTTGACGTTATATACAGATAGTTTGCAGATAAAGTGAGGTTCGGAAAGTCGAACCAATATCCGTCTGCGTAACCTAAATCCTTCGGAGTGAAATCCCAGTACGTCCAGCGGTTCTGTTCAACCTGACTGCTGCCAACAGCTCGCGCAATCCGTAGCGTATTTGTTTTGCTGTCTTTTACATATTGGAGTGCCCACAACATCATGTCCTGAACCGGCGCATAGTTGACTATCTGATCGCAACAGAACCCGCCATTGACACTGTCGAAAGTATTTCGCGGATTAACAAAACGAAAACTTTGTCCGCCATCAGACGAAACGGATGCATACCAATTTCCGGTCCAGAATATGGTGTTTCCCATGCTACCGAGACTCGGCTCATTTACGTCTGACGGATTACTAGTCTCGAACAAGTTGAGATCATGAACAGCTTGATATCGGAGGTCGTTCGAACTCAATGATTCGAAGCTCTGGTGACCGTTCTTATCTCCAGGGGCAACGGGCTGTGGTTGTGAGTTAACTGGCTGCGTCGCTGGACTGTTCGGGGGCGGAATTTTTGTGAATCGCTTTCCTTCCGGGACAGGCACGTGCAAATCAACCTCTTCAACTCGTTCGTTCACTTCGGCCAATTCTTCCGAACTGAGCTTGGGAGCTTTGTCATAGACAGGACCAACCGCCTGATGTGCAGGTAGCGCGCCGCGGCCTATAGATGTAGATGTTGTTTGTTCCTTCTGTTGTTTGACTGCACGACGCGTGTCAGGCAGAGCAAGGACATTGAACAACAGAACAAAGGTCGTTATGAATAAAACTATTGAGAGGCGCATACCAACACTCCGTGAGAGTCACAAGGGAAGGCCATACTCCAGAATCTTTTGATTGTTCTGCGACGCGTTGGGTCTGAGGCGACCAGAGGATACGTATCGTAGAACGTGAGTCAGACTGAGATACGGCCGCCGCAAAAAACTCTCTGTGACTACGAGATGAGTCACTCGCCTTGTGGGATTTTGGCGACCACTGGTACAGCAATGACGGCGAACTTATACGCCTACGGCCATAAATAATCAAACTAAAAAATGCTCGAGCGCGATCATTTCGGACCGACGCGTCGCAGTTCGTGCGCACGTCGGAGTGGCCCAAGAGTTGTGCACATAAGGTTATGGTGCCAGGTTGCCGCATCTGGAACCAGGTTCACCTTTGAGCTTGTAGCAGCGCGGTGCGCCCAACTCGGACCGACACTCCTCATCGGACTGACAAGAACGGCAGCGCCCGTCAATACACAGATATGGACCACAGACATTGAGCTTGCCGTCCCGTGGACCTTCGGGCGTGCGCGGTGCGGGTTCGCAAGCGCGACCGTATACGCCGACGGGGGCCCGGCACACGCCACGATCACAAAATCCGTTCTGACAGGCAGTGTCATCACGGCATGTCTTCTCCGAGGCGACTGCTCCCTGCGCCGGTTCCGAAGAGTTTGGTTGGCGAGTGCATTTGCTACTGCTGAGGGCGATCAGCGCTGATGCAATAATGACAAGGCAATAATAGGGATGAGACGCAGCCTTCAGGAACATCACTTCACTTACATCCCTGGGCGTCCTTTCCTGGGCCGCCAAAGTAGTACCAGTTGTGCCAAGCGTCGACTTGGCTGAAGAAGGGGCCGTTGACACTATAGCAAGCAGCGTCTGTAGCCGAAGGTGTTCCGGAGTCCCACCACCAGTAAGTGGCCGGTTGCCAATAGAAGGTTAGATTTCTGAAGTAGGCTGATCGCGCCCAACCTTCAGAAGCGAATCTGCCGCTTCCCATATCAGTGGTGGTGGGTGCGGGTGCGGATGAGTCAAATATCTCTCCAAACCAATCCAAACGATCCGCCTTGTCGCGTATGCCGGCCTCCGAAAAAAGTGTGGCGCCAGTACAAGGTGTAAAGCCGCCTCCTCCATTACAGACAGGATAGTAGCCAGCCCATTCGCCGGCCGCCTTTATCCACCAGTTGCCATTCCAAAGCCTGACCTCCAGGTCGAGCGAATACTGGTTGCCGTCCACTGTGCTGTTCCAATTTACCAGAGACATTCCCGGCGCGACGGAAGGACTGACCTGAATCCAGCCTTTCACGAGGGTATTGTAACCACCAACCCAGTCGCCAGAGGCGACCCCGTTGGTCCGGTAGTACGTGAAAAAGTGTGGCCGGTCATCACCGTTGAGACTATTCAACTCGATCTTGCCAGCCTCGATTGCCTGCATGGGATCACCGCGGATGACAGCTGTTTGCGCAATAGAGGTCTCTCCAGAGTTCGGGCCGGCGGTATCCCAAATATTAATTCGTCCGCTGGTGCCGAAAAATGTGTCGAACCGCTGCCATACGCCATAGTAGCGGTTGTTTGAGTCAGGCGCGGGAGGTGGAATCTTCTTGAGTACGTCGGCGGGGTTCTCTGGCAGATCGCGCTCAGTCTTCAGATAAGTTTCCACGTCGAATCTCACCACTGGGACTGTTCCTTGCGGGCCTCGGGCTTCCGGTTGATCCTGGACTTCGGTTTTTGCCAGCTGCTCAACACCCGTAGGTGGCTGCTCGAAACGCGAGATTTTCGTCTGATACCCTGTGGGTGTTCTAACCTGCGCCACCAGCGGAGAAGCCGCGAGCTTCTGATCGGGAGGGATCTGAGACTCTGGCCGAATCCAGTCGATAATTTGCCCGGACTTGGTCCGAGTCGTCGCCACGACCGCTTTCTGAGTTGCACGTTCACGGAAGTGGCCTCGAATCGTGTCGCTGCGTCGTTGCCGCTCTGCTTCGGAAAGGAGTGGGGTTGGCGATACTGGTTTGATTTGCTCTTGAGGTATGGATGGACTCTTCGAGCAACCAAGGAAACCGATGGCTAGCCCAGCCACAATGCAGATGTGCGCAAGCGATCGAATCAGTCGCCGCTCAAAAGTGAGGTCGATTCGATGAGTTGCCATGATACCTCCGCAAAGGGCCGGTAAGTACAGAAGATAGTGGCCGAATTCAAGCGAGGCTTCGACCTGAGAAAGATGTTAGTCGGGATTTCAATTTGTCCCAGCGACCACGAAGCGTACGCTCCTTCACCGCCGAAAGCAAACTATTTCGGAATTAAACATAACGTGAGTTCGACGTAAAGTTGAGCTTAGTTTTTCACCGATTCGTCACTTGGTCCAATCGCTCGGCGCTTCGCACCGTCGCTCGCGTGGGTGTAGGGCAGAGCCATTCAAAATCCGGATTAGTGGCCGTCGGAAACGATCGCGAGCTTCCCATCTTTAATCGTGAAGCGAATGGATCCACCATTCGCGTCGAAAGCTGGGCCACCTGCCTCATACAACGTTCCCTCAACCAGTGGCGGCGGTGTGCCCGCTTTCGGAATGGTCTGTTGAAAACCCGGCGGTACAACCCCGTACGTAATATCGGGTAGCTTGGAAATCAGATTTTCGTCAACTGGCCGAATCTCCCACATCTTCGGGTCGTCAATTGATTGCGGTCGGTCGCGTGGCACTTCAGACACGGAGAAAAAGATTAAGCGACCGCTACCCGATAACTTAAAGGCCGGCGGGTTCGTTTGGTTCACGACCGCGATCGTCATGTCTCGTTCGCAGGCTACCAAGCCGGCGACGAAAACGACGCCGAGAAACCACCAAGCACGTTTACCGTTCATTAATTTACTCCTCACAACGAAGCAGAGCGAATGGCATTGTCTGCTATCTTTGTAATCCTGACACAATCACCGGGATTAGCGGTGCCCAGGATGGAGTCAGGTAATCGATCACGTGTTTCATTGAGCTTGGTTGATACCGCTCGTAATGGGCGTCTATAAAACTTGGTGGTGCACAATCATAAGAAGGAACGAACATGCCGTACTTCAGACGTGGATAACCAACGGTAACATGGTACCAAACACCGTCTATCATTCCCTCCCAGTCTGACCCGCCCCAATGGGGTGGATTTGGGTTGAAGAACTTTTTGAAACCCATGCGCTGTAGCCCCCGGATTGCGTCATTGTATGAGAGGTAACCAGGAATTATTTTCCACTTGTCGGTCAGTGTCCCTCCAGTGGCATCGGCGATTTTTTTAAGGGCTCGCTTGTAAACATCATCGGGTGGTTGACTCGGGATCGGCTTTTTTTGTCTACCTTCAACGTCGATCCATGACACGGGATTGTTTGTAACGTAGGAATAGAGACTTATACCGCCTGCGTAGCCGATCGGATCGCGCGTAAGAAAACGACCTGTGTTCGGATCATAATACCGCTGCGTTAATAATTGCAGTCCCGTTTCCTGATCTGTGTAGTATCCGAATTGCCCCTTATACCCGAAGGGCTCGTTTAGGCTTCCGCTTCTGAGCGCCCCATGAGAATCGAAGAGGTGATTTGAAAGCACAGTCCCAGACGCGTCACTTCGTTGCGCTACGTTGCCTTCAGAATCAAAATTATAAAAGACGCTCGTACTTCCTTCTCGACGCGAGACCAGTCCGAAAGCTGCAAACGAAGTTGTCGCAGTAATTGACCCACTGCTATCCATTTCCAGAATCGGCAAAATGCCATCGTAAAGAAAATAGGTGCGAGCCGTTGCAGATTGTTTCCACGCGCGCAGTCCGTCGCCCCTGTACCCAGCGGTCAACACGCTGCCATAACTCGTCATGCGGTTCTCGGGATCGAATGCCAGCGTCACGCCGCCATAGGTGGTTGGATTTCCGTTGTTATCGTGAACGTATCCCGTGCCAGTTTGCTGATTATTCGCATTGTAAGTCTTGGTCAACCCTTTGAAGGTGGTCGGATTGCCGGCGGAGTCGTATGCAAAATTGTCTGTGAAGCCACCGTCGCGAGTTGAAGTCTCCTGGGTCAATTGGTTTTTTGTGTCGTACGTGTATCCCGTGGAACCGTTCAGAGACGTGGCACCAGTAATGCTGGCGGTTACGGCTGTTCGATTACCAGTACCGTCGTAGCCGATGCTGGAGAAATCGGAGATAGTAGAGGCGCCGATCTGGTTCAGCAATCCGGTAAGCTGGCCCATCGGATTGTATGAGTAGTTCGCGACGGCTCCATTTTGCAGCGTTTGTGTTTGCAGCCAGTCGTTGTTTTGGTAAGTCCAGCTCGTGGTCTCGCTGAAAGGATTCGTGAAGCTCGCCGGCCGGCCTGCTGCATCATAGTCGTAATTAAATGTTCCGGCCGGAGTTGTCATGCTCTGACGGCTGCCGTCGAGATAATACGAATAGGAAATGCTCTTAGCCGCCAGGCCGGTGTAGGTTGTAGTAAGGCTCAAAAGCTCATCCAGATTGCCATAGCTATAGCTTTGACTCCCGGTGCTGTCGGTCATGCCTGAACGGCGGCCAAATGTGTCGTACGTGAAGTGAACGTTGAGACTGGTGGTTGCAGGATATTGGATGTCAGTCAGTAAACTTTCAGCGTCATTGTAGACGTAATTCGTGGTGACACTGTTTCCGTCGACACGTTGCAACAAGTTGCCGTCATTGTCATAAGAAGTGAACTGCGTTACTTCACTGCCGGGCATGGTGATGCTCGAAAGCAGACCGATGTTGTTGTACGTATAAGTGGTCGTGTTGTTGTTCCCATCTTTCAGCGTCTTTGACCGGTAAAGGGCATCGTACTGATACGTCGCAGGCTCGGTGCTGCCGGCCACTGTCAATGTCTCGCCTTCGAGACCGTAGGTGCGGCTAATCTGTCGCACTTGCGTATTGCTTTCATCGTAAAACGTCGTGGTCGTCAGAGGTCCGCCAACGTAGAGATAAGCGTTGGTGCTGAGACGGTTACCACTACCCGTCTGACCCGTCGCCGGAGACGTCGTGGTCAACAACTGTCCGGCGAGGTTAAAAGAAAAATCAGTTTCGTTTCCGCTCGCGTCCGTGATTGAAGTAGTCCTACCTTGCGAGTCGTAGCGCAGATGCGTTACATGACTGAGGTTGTCAGTGATCGTCAGTGGCTGACCCATCTTAGCTGACTGCGAATACCCTCCATCGGTCGTGTAATTCATCGTGGTGGTAATGGTAGTAGAAGCGTTGTTGCCAGGCCCGACAACGGTGAGGACATTTCCCAAACTGTCGTACGTGTAGGTGATCGTCGTCGTTCCCGAGGCGTTGTTGGGTTTGGGCTTTGTGACGGTGTTGAGCAGACCACTCGGTTCATAATAGGTTAACGTGGTGGCCGGTTTGGTTCCTTCCTGAATACTCGTCAATCGCCCGAGCGAAAAATTCGTGTAATCCCAGGTGTACGTGGTGGTCACACTGCGTGGATTAGTGATCGTCAACACGTTACCAAACGAATCGTACGTGTAAGTCGTGACGTGGCTGTTTCGATCGGTGATGCTGGTTGGTTTCAAGGGATTATGGGTGTCGCCATAGGCGATAGTACTGCTGTGAGTGGCAGCGTCAGTAACCCCTGTGTTCAGGCCCGCGGTGTTGAACTTTTGAGTCCAGGAAAGCGCTACGTTATTGGACGAGTCTTTAACCTGAACGAGAGTGGTGCCGCTGTTGTAAGTGTAGACGCGCTGATTGCCGTTGGCGTCCACAAGCGAGCTTACGCGACCGATCGAGTCGTAGTTGATCGTCGCCGTACTGTTGCCCGTTCCGGTCGGACTGGGAACCGTGATCGTGCTCAGTTGCTGACCTTTGTTTAGATCGTAAGTGTAGGTCCAGTGGGCCGGAGGATTTGATGTGCCGCTCGTTACGATCTGCGAAACTGACTGCAACATGCTGGGCACACTGCCACTCACAGTTGAGAATGTGTATGTTATTTGCCGGCCGTATACGTCAGTGGCGGTGGCGAGTTTTCCGCCGCTGTAGGCCAGCGTCAGCAACGTGGTACTACTGGTCTGATCGGTAACTTGTGTTAGCTGGCGGCTGCTGTTCCAGGTAAAGTTAAGTGACTGGCCCGTCCGGTTGGTTAACTGGTTCAAGGCATAGGTATCGCCCGTGAGCAACGTTAGTTTCCATTTCGTGTTGTCTTTCCACGTGATAGTAACCGACTGCCATTTACCTGTCGGCGTCCCTGGAACACCGTCAACGCGGTAAGGCGCACCGGCAGGAACAGTAAACGCACCGGTAGGCACACCGCCGCTGAGGACAGGTGTTAACGACTCGGTCGAGCCGTTTGGATACGTCAACTTCAACGGCCACCAATTACCTGACCATCCCTGAACGCTGATGTCGTAGCTGTGAACCCAACCGCGAGAGAGGCCAGGCGAGCCATATCCGATATCAGCCGCTATAGCCTGGCTACCAACATAACTGCGCTGCCAGTTAACGGCTGGCCCACTCGGGTTGTATATAAACAGGTCCGGTTCAGGCGTGTAGTTTTCGCGGCCGGAAGCCAGGTTTACGGGATCATGCGCTGCCGGACCGGAATCGCCCGCAGGACCACTGTGCTGTTGTTGGAGTGCTCCTCGGTCCGGATCGATAGGCAAACCGCCGGAGGGATCTCCGGGACAGGAACAACTGTAGGGTACCTTTTCTCCGGGCGGCGCTGACGAAAGCACGAGGAGATAGACTGTTCCGTCAGCCGTAGCGCCAAGACTATCGACGATGCGGTAGGTGAAACTATCGAATCCGGTATATCCGCCGGTCGGCGTATACGTGTATACGCCAGTGGTATAGACCTGCAGGGTTCCGTGTGACGGCTGCGTCAGAATGCTCTGAAAACTGACTGAGTCAGCATCAGGATCGAAATCGTTGTCTCTCGGCCCGATCAATAATGGCCCCGTTTTCAGATAAAAATCCGGAACGGCGACCGGATTCTGGTTAACGACGTTCAGGTTTACAGTTCCCGTCGCATAGAGTCCGAGGCCGTCTTTGATTTTGTACGTGAAACTGTCTGTGCCGACATAACCATAGGTGGCCCGATAGGTATAAGTGCCGGTGGTGTACAGAAACAGCGTACCGTGTTGTGGTTGCGTCACAATGCTGTCGAATGACACGCCATCGCCTTCTGGATCGTAATCGTTTGCGGGAGGCGTTATTAACAACTGGTTATGGATTGTGTAGGAATCTGTCACCGCAACCGGGGGTTGATTTACGACAGTGATGTAAACGGTGGCTGATGCTAAATTGTTAGCGGAGTCCTTGATCGAATAGGTAAAACTATCTGAACCGGTATAGCCGAGGTTTGCCCGGTACGTGTACACACCGGTTGTATAGATGAATAGTTGACCATGTGTTGGCTGCGTGTCGATGGCGTTGAAGCTGAGACCATCCCCTTCCGGGTTATAGTCGTTCGACATCGGCGACAACAGCATTTGATTGTGAACGGTGTAATTATCGTCGACTGCGACCGGAGGACCATTAAACCCAAAGGCGGCGAAAGTCGATTGCAGCTCCCTACCCGCGAGCAGGAATAGCGCGACGATGAATAGCAAACCGGCAATGATGTGCCTTCGAGACATGAGTGTGTCCTCCGTCGACAGTTAGTCTTCTGCCTACTTCAACCAGAGCTGTGAAAATTAATCCCGCGCTAAAGTCAGTAGTGACTGCCCTGTGCTCGTTCTTCGGTGGGCTGACGATTCGATCGCTAGTCGCAGATGAGAGTCGGGAGAATGGAGCGCACTCTAACTCGGCAATGTTCACCTGTCAAGAGTGTTTGTTTTTGGCGAGTGACCAAATCCAGTTCATTCGGTAATCTGTAACTAGATGGACCTCGTGATCGCATTCCTGGGTGTGTTCCTCATCCTGATGGTCCTGTGGGATGCGTTCGAAACGATCATTCTGCCGCGCCGCGTAGCGCGACGATTACGCTTAACCACCATCTTTTACAGATCGTTTTGGTCCCCGTGGTCCGGCGTGACGAAACGACTAACGTCGTCAGCAAAGCAACGCGAGAAATACCTCGCGCTCTTCGGACCACTGTCACTGATCTTCCTACTCGGTTTCTGGGCCGCCGGAGTGATCTTTGGTTACGCAGTCATTTCCTGGTCACTGAGTGAGCAACTCAAGACAACGGAGGTCGTCACTTTCTGGACCTACGCTTACCTCAGTGGCACAAATTTTTTCACGCTCGGTTATGGCGACATCACTCCTATTGAACCGCTCGGACGTGCGCTCGCGGTGGTAGAGGCAGGAACCGGATTCGCGATGCTCGCGATCGTCATTGGTTACCTGCCCGTCTTGTATCAAGCTTTCTCACGACGCGAAGTCAGCATTTCGCTGCTGGACCAGAGGGCTGGTTCACCTTCGAGTGCAGCAGAACTGCTCCGCCGTCACAAAGCGCGCGCGAGCGGCGAGGATCTCAACGGGTTCCTCAGTGGTTGGGAACGTTGGGCCGCTGAGTTAATGGAGAGCCATCTCTCGTACCCGGTGCTCTGCTACTTTCGTTCCCAGCATGACAATCAATCATGGTTGGCAGCGATGACAACCATTCTGGATACATGCGCGCTGGTTATGGTCGGCGGCGGATCCTCTGCATGGCAAGCGCGTCTTACATTTGCGATGGCCCGCCACGCAATCGTCGACATCGCTCAAGTCTTCAGAACTGCACCCAGAAGACACCAAGCAGACCAAGGTCGACTTTCACACGCCGACTTCGAACGCATGCTTTCCATCATCGGACCAGACCAGAGTTGGACAGAAAATCTCGCCGCGGCAGAAGATAAATTGACGGAGTTGCGCCAGATGTACGAGCCTTACGTCGCTGCACTTTCAGACTTCTTAGTCATGCCTTTGCCGCCATGGATTTTGCCTCCCAACGCCATCGACAATTGGAAGACCAGTGCATGGGGCAGGATTCAGTGACTGAAACTACTCACCCGCCAATGCCCTAATCGCCGTCGATGGCTTATGATGTGAGACAAACAACATGCATCGACAGAGTATTATCTTCGGCTCACTGCTGGTGATTGTCCTAACTGCGATCATCGCGACTGTTAGGCCTGGCCAACTCTGTTCGTGCTGGACAAGTGATCAAGAAACTATTGGCTGAAGAAATGCGAGGTGAGAGCAATCATGAGTGAGCAAGAGGTGGCCGTACTAGCCGGAGGCTGTTTTTGGGGTGTCGAGGAAATTCTTCGCAATGTGCCGGGCGTGATCGACACGGAAGTCGGCTACACCGGCGGCTGGCTCGAGAATCCGAAGTACGACGATACACATCACAGCAAGTCGGGCCACGCTGAAGCGATCCGTATCACGTTCGATCCGGCAGAGCTAAGCTACGAAGACTTGCTGGAGAATTGGTTTTTCAAGCTGCACGATCCGACTACGTTGAATCGTCAAGGCAACGACGTCGGCACCCAGTATCGCTCGGCGATTTTTCCGCAAACGCCGGAGCAGAAAATAACAGCGGAACGAGTCAAAGCGCGGGTAGACGCATCCGGAAAGTGGAAGCGTCCGATCACGACAACTATTGAGCCTGCGTCGACGTGGTACAAGGCCGAAGATTATCACCAGGATTACTTGCGCAAAAATCCTGGCGGTTACACTTGCCATTACCTACGTGACTAGCAGAGCGCGAGCAACAAGTAGAAGGAGAGAACAGATGAGCGCAAACGCACCTGAGCCAACCACCACGACGTGGAATATCGATCCGGTCCATACCACGGCCGAGTTCAAAGTTCGGCACATGATGATCAGCAACGTTAAGGGACAATTCACCGGCGTTAAAGGCGTGCTGACATTGGATGAACAGGACATCACCAAGTCGCATGTCGAAGCTTCGATCGACGCTGCTTCAATTAACACACGTGAACCCGATCGCGACACGCATTTGAAGAGTGCAGACTTTCTCGACGTGGAGAAGTTTCCGACTTTGACGTTCGCATCGACACGCATCACGCGCACAGGCGAAGGCGAGTCGGAGGTTGAAGGCGACCTGACGATTCACGGGGTAACGCGGAAAGTTGAATTCGCTGTCGAAGGCCCCACGCCGCCAACGAAAGATCCATGGGGCAACACGAGGATCGGTTGGACGGCTACGACAAAGATCAATCGTCGGGACTTTGGTCTTCATTGGAATGCCGCGCTTGAAGCTGGTGGCATCCTGGTTGGTGAGGAGGTCACTATCACCTTTGACGTCGAGGCAGTAAGGGCATAACGCCACACATTCCCGATCGAAAATTTCAGCGCCTGACTCCAACGTAGTCTTATATGTACCACTTTGCCTCACAGTCATTCGTTGAACTCAGTATCACCCTCGCGCTTCTCCAAATTTGAGCTCACGTATGTGGCATTTCTCCGGGCAGGATACTGCTAAATGCATTAGGCAGATCCTTCCGATGTGTTCATTAACTAATCGGTCTATGCTTTGCAGCATCGGCGGAATTTAAAGAGTGAAGTTGCCTGGAAGTGTGATAGAGTCCGCCGCAAAAAAATCCCGAGAGGGATAGTTACCTTACGAACTCACACGAGACCAATTGGATGGAGTCTCGAGGTTCATTCTCAATTGTGATCTAAGTCGCTTCCAGCCGACGAAGACGAACAGTCTAGTGACGATGAGGTTATTCGGCCGTGCGGGCTTGTTGCCGAATAACCGTATCGTCATTCGATTTCGCTTGAGTGAGTTGCTGGATTTTCTCGTCAGGAGAAAATTGAAGTACAAGCAGGACGTATAACGCGAGGTTCTCTCGCGCTCCCACAACCAACCTTCCAACGCCAGGGCCCAGCCCACCCTAGCAGGAGTTAAAGAAATGACAAACGATAGATCTTGTCCATGTCGCCCGGGTGTCCTCACGGTGACAAACACCGGGACTACACCCTTACCACGAAGACTGAATTTACGGTTGTTCCTTAGCCTGTCACTAGTGTTCGGTGTTGTGTTTTTTGCAAACGCTACTTCGGCCTTTGGGCAGATACTGCTTCACGGGGCTGGTATCCAAAAGAGTTGCACCAGTCCGGTGATTGTCTGTGATGCCGATGCCGATTGCTCCGGCGCGTCTGGAGAGTGTCAAGACAATAAATGCGACACGTCAGGTCAACATACAACCAGTTGCGTGATCGCCGTTTCGAATCTTGACGACTTTGGCGACACGATCCGAGTCAACTCCGCGTTTGACATACTCACCACAGCGGCAAACCCAACGCTTAGAAATCCAGCAGCAGGTAATCTTCAGATCATCGCTGTTTCCGGAAGTACTACCTGCACAGTTGGCGGATCGCTTCCTTGTGACCTACTAACCAAAGGTTCCTCGGTTACCTTCGCGTCAAGCGGATATAACCCGACGGCAGCTGATCCTGATCCTTTGCCGGACCAGGGCAACTCGCAAGTTCAGGATCTTTGTAATGCCCCGGGCACAACCGGATGCAATCCCAATCCGCAAAACATCCAGTTCGGCGCTTCCAGCGATCTCGTTACGGGATGTTCGGTGGTTAATAAGGCCGACAGCACAGCTTGCACCGACAGCACTCCGGGCGACTGTAAGACCGCCGGTTGCGAATCGGGAGTTTGTGTTCAGAATCACAGTAATGTAGCTGACAGCACAGCGTGTACTTCAACTGCAGACGTCGCCGGAGATTGCGGCACGCCTGGTTGCGAGGCTGGCGTCTGTGTAGCTAATCACGTCCACGTTCCCGACAGCACTGCGTGTAGCGTCGGCGTTACCGGGACACCTAGTGAGTGTGCGACACCAGGCTGCGAATCCGGAGTCTGCGTTGCTACTCACATTCCCAAAGCGGACAGCACCACCTGTACGGACACCACTCCAGGCGACTGTAAGACAGCCGGCTGCGAATCCGGAGTCTGCGTACAGACGCACGCTAACAAGTCTGACAGCACAGTCTGTACTTCAACTCCAGACGTCGCCGGAGATTGCGGCACGCCTGGATGCGAGGCTGGCGTTTGTGTGGCTAATCACATCCCGGTGAGCGACAGCACTCCATGTAGTGTTGGCGTTACTGGAACGCCTGATGAGTGCAAGACACCAGGCTGCGAAGCCGGAGTTTGTGTTGCCGCTCATATCAACAAGGCAGACAGTACGGCATGTACTGACACTACACCTGAATGCGGTTTCACAGCAGGTTGTGAGGCTGGAAGCTGCGTCCAGAATCACGCGCCGCAGAGCTGCGGTCAAGGATGTACACCCGGCTTCTGGAAAGCTAACGCCGACAAGAAGCAATCGAATGCCTGGCCGGTAAATCCAAATACCAAGTTAGGCACGGTGTTTACAATCCCGGCTTGCGTGGCGTCATGCAGCCAGAACTTCGCCAATCTGACACTGCGTCAGGCACTGTCCCTCCAAGGCGGTAACGACCTTTGCGGGAAGGCTGAAATTCTGCTGAGAATCGCCACGGGTTCATACTTGAACGCGTCAAGCAGCTGTGTTCAGTTCAATCTCAATGCGCCCGCTTTGGTCGCTGAAGTGAATGGGATACTGGCAAGTTGCGACGCTGGTCAATTCACCACTGAATCCACCAAACTCGATGGATTCAACAACCTGGGCTGCCCGCTCAATCAACAGGGGCAATGCTCGAATCCATAAACCTTAGCTGAGCAGGCACAACCTGCTCACGTGAGTGTCCGGAGTGCGATGGCTCGTGACAAGCCATCGCACTCATGTCAGTACCACCTGCGATACCGGGTGGGTCGATGATCAGCCTGCATATTGCTAATGATTTTGGATTCGTATAGCCAACCCACCCGCTACCGCAGGTGGTACTGACATCTTCATTGACTTTAAAGACACTCATCGGAAGTGTGAACTATGAACCAAAGAATTAGACGCTTCTCAATTGTCGTTGCGATTTTCTTACTAGCTCTGGTTCCGTTTGAAACTAACTTCAGCCAGGAGCAAACCCAACTGATAAAGCCCTGCATGGCCGAGGCAACTCCCAAGAAAAAGGAAGTCACGACGAACACGAAAAAGAAAAAAGGACGGAAAGGTCAGAAAGCAAAGGACGACAAAAAGGACCAACAGCAATCCAAAAGCTCAAACTGCAACTGACTTCCGTTTAAATCAGCTCGAACTCCCGACAAGACAGACTGCAAACAGCGACCAATCCGAGCACACGCTCAGAAAAAGGAGATCTCACTGGAATGACTAAAAGAATTAACTTGATCGGAATAATCCCTCTCCTGTTGCTTTGCCTTTCACCCGTCTTCGCGCAGACAACGGCGACTAACCCAGATGATGAAATCAAGGCGCTAAAACAAGAGATCGAGGCAGTCAAAGCCGGACAAGCGGCAATCCAAAAAGACCTTGCTGAAATCAAGAATCTTTTGCGAACGAGAGCTGCTGGACCAGTCGCAGCTCGAGACATTGTCCTGGACATCGGCGACTCGCCAACCAAAGGACCGAAGGACGCCAAAGTAGTGCTGGTGGAGTTTTCTGACTTCCAGTGTCCGTTCTGCGGTCGCTTCTCGCGCGACACGATTCCGCAGGTCCAAACTGATTATGTCGACACGGGCAAAATAAAGTACGTGTTTGCTGATTTTCCGTTGGAGACAATCCACCCGTATGCGTTCAAAGCTGCCGAGGCCGCAAGCTGCGCTGGAGAACAGGGGCAGTTTTGGAAGATGCACGATCATCTCTTCGCGAACCAGACTGCGCTTAAACCGGAAGACTTGAGCAAGTATGCCGAAACTCTCGGTCTGGATAAGGCGAAGTTCCAACAGTGTCTGGATACTCAACAGCGAGCATCGTCGATCCGCAAAGCGATGGCCCAGGCCGGAGACGCGGGCGTCTCGAGCACGCCAACTGTGATGGTCGGACTCTTGCAGCCGAACTCTTCGAAGGTAAAAGTTCTGAGAGTCTTGAAAGGCGCACAGCCTTTTGCCGCAGTTAAGGATGCATTGGACAACGCGCTTAACGCTCCCGGCCAATGAGATGACCGTGTTGCGAGCGATTGGGGCGGCCACGGAGTGCTGCCCCTACAGTCCGGTTCGATCTTGCGGGAGGTCCACTATGCCTCGAAAGTTGTGGCTTTTGTTATTGCTGCTTGCGGTTAGCTTGAGTACGTTTGCGCAAGAGGTTCAGGAACCCGTCGCATCAACCACGCCGACTAAAGCCAAAAAAGGTACAACGTTTTATGTTCGGCAAACGGTTGGCAGCGATACTAACGACGGCAAGTCGCCTCAAACCGCCTGGAAGAGTATTTCTAAACTGTCAAACGCCATGCACGCCGGCGATACCGCTTACGTGGGCCCGGGACTTTATCGCGACAAGATCATGGTCCTCAATGAAGGAAGTCCCGATGCCCGCATTACTTTCATCGCCGACTCCACCGGACAATACACGGGCGATCCTCCCGGCGTCGTAATGATTACCGGCGCCGAGCCAATCGACGAAAACATCTTCGTTCGTCACTCCGAAGGTGTTTACAAAGCCAAGCTGGAGCCGCCCGTGCTTGGTTTGACGGAGATGGATGGACCACAGTTTCGGTACTACCGAGTCACCCAGACGAAGGAGTTTCTGGTTGACAAGATTCCCGCCGTGAACGTCGTGGCCAAGTATCCTTCGAGTTGGTATTACGACGATGAAACGCAGATGCTTTACATGCACACCACCGACGGGAAAGCTCCCAACACTCACGAGATTGAGATCATTCGTCGCGTTGCCGGCATCTCGACACTGGAAGGACACCGCCACATCACTGTGATCGGTTTTACTTTCCGTCACGAGGGAGACTCGGGAATCTACTTCTACAAGGAAACCGGAGATGGCGTCGCAATCAACAACACCGTCTACGGATCGCGACAAGGTATTCGTGCATACAACTCGGTGCATATCAGTTTGTATGGCAACACCTTGTTCCGCAACGAGAACTCCGGAGCGTACTTCCTCAAGGAGTCGACGAATGCACAGTTCATCAACAACGTCTCGTACGAGAATGTGAAAGGTGTTCGCTGGGGCAGTCAATCAGTAAACGGACTCGCGCTCGGCAATACACTGTTCGATAACCTCGAAGCGGGACTTTCAGTCGAAGACGTCTCGGGCGCGGTTCTCCGGGACAATCAGTTGTCTAATAATAAGGAGACGCAGCTCAAAGCTCTCCTTGATGCTCAATACGATTCTGACAACAACTGTTTTCAGAATGGCAGCGCAGAACAGTCGGTCTCACACTTCTCCAATGTCGCCTTTTACGATCGGCAAAAGACTTTGCCGGAATATCAAAAGGCGAAGGGCCGGGACCTACACTCGCGCGAGGGAGGTTGCCAGATACCGCAGAAGATCGACGTGCGGAAGCTTCATTCTGACTCGACGACTTATGCCGAGCGAGCGCGAAAATTGATCAGTGCAGCTACTGAAAGGTGATTCCAATGTTACTAAAACTAATGTCGAGTGTTGTCGTCATCATCTTTGTCGCCCAACTAAGCTTTGGTCAACGACGACCAACGAGCGAAGAGCTACAGTCGCTGCGAAACGATGTAAATACGATCAAAGCGAATCAGGCTGAGATCGAAAAGGCAGTCAAGGAACTCAAAAATCTCGCCGGTGCTGAACCCGGACAACCGGCGCCCGCACTCGCACCTGAGAATATCGTGCTCGCAATCGATGACGATCCGTTGATGGGCGATAAGAAAGCTCGCCTGGTGCTGGTTGAGTTTTCCGATTTTCAATGTCCTTTTTGCGGGCGCTTTGTGCACGAGACATTGCCAGACATTGAAAAGGAGTACATCAAGACGGGAAAACTAAAGTATGTTTTTCGCGACTTCCCGATAACAGGAGCTCACAAAGATGCGCTCAAAGCGGCGATCGCTTCAGGTTGCGCATTGGACCAGGGAAAATTTTGGGAGATGCACGATCAACTCTTTGAAAATCAAACAGCCTTTACGGTCTACAACTTGACCCAGCGTGCGGAAGCGATCGGGCTGAACAAAGAAAAGTTTCAGCAGTGTCTGAACAACAACGAGTACGAAACGGAAGTTCAGGGCGATTTTGCAGATGGGCTGAAGGCCGGCGTCAACCAGACGCCGACGTTCTTTCTCGGCCTGACAGAACCGAACAGCTCGAAGGTTAAAGTCCTCGCCGTAATAACGGGCGCAAAGCCGTTTGCGGTCTTCAAAGCCGCCATCGACAGTGCGCTGCAGCAGAAGTAAATAAGACGGTTATCGCAACTCCGGCGTCGGTTTGTTCTCAGGTTGTGAGTCGGGCTTGGTTGTGGCGCAGGCGAGTTCGCTTTGAAAGGAACTGTTTCCGGCGTTATCGAACGCAACTACCGAGAAGCAATACTGCGTGTTAGGAGCAAGTCGCTTCGCCGTGTAGCTTGTTCCTGCCGTACTTCCGATCCGCTCGCCATACTGGTAAACGTTATAGCCGGCCGCTCGAGAATCTACCGCCTCGGAATTCCAGCTAAGATTTATCTGACTGGACGAGACAGCACTCGCTACCACGCCTTTCGGTACTGAAGGTGGAACTGTACTCCGCGAGGTACTAGCCGAAACTGTCTTACTGTAAGCATAGTGTGAGGTGTCTTTGTACGCTCGAATGCGATAGGAATAACTGGTCAGCGGAGTGAGATCGGTGTTCTGGTAAGCATTAGCATTCGCCGCGACGCTCGCTATCTCAGTAAAGTTAGAACAAGCTCTTCCCTCACATCGCTCGATCTTGAAACCGGTAATGTCGCCGACGTTAGCATTCCACGACAGATCGATTTCATTCGCGCTGGTCGCCGTTGCGCTCAAGTGATCAGGAGTTCGATCTGTCGCGCCGGAAAGCGTCGTCGCAGACGCCACATTTGAGTAAGGAGAGTCATTCGCCATCAGCCGGAAATAGTATGTGGTAGCTGCCGCTAATCCTGCGTTTGCACAGGAACTAGCATTTGCTGCGACGTTCATGACTCGCTTCCAGGGCCCGGTTGACGACGCGGATCGTTCGACATAAAGGCCAGTCACTTTATTCGAGTTATTGGTCCAGCTCAGGTCGATTTGATTGGTTGAAACGGCGAGTGCTGTTAGAGCAACCGGTGTGATCGCTCTCCGTGGCGGAACACGATTGGGTGTTTGCGGTGAGACAGGGACTGCAAGAACTAACACGAGCAGAGCGATCGTGTAGCGCACTCGCGTCAGAAATCTGGAATCAGTCGCAACCCGATGAGGATCTCCCATGCTCCTGGTCCTTTATTGAATTAGAGCACGGGAGATCTTATCAGCAATCGTTGCTAACGCAACGCTGAAATCAAGGTTTGTAAATGAAAATATCGCTACTGCCGGCCGAGGAGTAAGCGTTGCTACCAAAGGTTGCGAAGTCAGGGAAGTAGCCGCCCATTATGCGCTCACCGTTGCCGCCAACGGCGACCATTCCAAACTGATATCCACCGCTACCATAAAGCTTGCCGGACCCGGCAATATACGCGCCGCTGGTAGTGTACTGGACCACAAAGGTGTCGGCTTGTTGCGGCGTTAAGGCTCCGCCACCAAAGTCAACTGCGGCACTTATATAACCGCCGATAGTCGCAGTCCCACTACTATCTACGCTGATTGAGTTGCCGGCGCCCACACTGCCGGCACTGAAAAACTTGGCCGGCCACGCCAATTGCCTGGTGGTACCCTGATATTTGCCCAGATAGATTTGGTTGTTCAATAGCCCAGTCACCCAAACATTCCCACCAGTGTCCACTGCGCCGTCGGAGAGCGTATCTGTGCCGGCCGTACCAACAGGTATAGCCCAGAGCAGTTGTCCAGCACTCGAGTACTTGACGAGCAAACCGTCCCGGTCTCCGCCACTAGCAATGGGTAACTTGCTGCTTCCATCGCTGTCTTCAAAATTTGCCGTAACGTAAAACGTTCCGGTAATCACAATGCCGCTGTCAGTAGGATCAATTGAAACGCTGGTGCCGAGATCAGAGGATGACCCACCAAATCGGCGCACCCATTGAGTGGTTCCACTGCTGTTGTACTTCACCACGAAACCATCCGATTCGCTTGGACCATTGCTAAGCGTGCCGGTAGCAGTACGTCTAAACGTGGTGCTACCAAACACTGGATCCTGACCGTCAAAGTTCGCATTGCTTTGGAATGACCCGGTCATATAGACGTTTCCACTGCTATCAACAGCGAGTCCGGTGCTCATGTCGTCATAGTCATCGCTTACATAACGTACCCACTGACATTGACCCTGTGCGTTTAACTTCAACACAAAGGAATTCAATCCTGCTCCCTGATAGTCGCTATTCGCGCAACCAAAATTAATCGTGCGCACGTTGATGCCAAGCACTGCTTTACCGGCGACATAAATATTGCCGCTTCCATCAGTCGCCACTGCCTGACCCATTTCGCCGTTACTATCGTTACCAAAGCTCCGCGACCACAGGTGCCGGCCCGTGCTGTCATACTTCGCGACGAAAATGTCCTTCGTGTAATTACCCAGATAAGCAAGACTGGTGTGAATGCTGTTTATATCTCCGCCGCCTCCGGCAAAGTCCACGGTTCCGGTGTAATAGCCGGTTGTTATTAGATTGCCACTGGTGTCTACCACCATGGCGTTCAGACGATCGTCACCGGTACTGCCCATCGCTTTGGACCATGAGGCCCCGCCAGGTGTCGGCGTTGGCGTGGGTGTCGGTATCGGAGTTGGCGTTGGCGTGGGTGTCGGTATCGGAGTTGGTGTTGGTGTCGGAGTTGGCGCTACCGATTGGGTTGTAGCTGATGCTTGATTCGACGCCGGGGAATCGCCGCTCGCGTTGTAGGCCATTACTCTATACGTGTAGGTGGTCGACGCGCTTAATCCGATATTGCCCCAGGAGGTAACATTCGCCGCGGTCACTCCCACTTGTGTCCAGACTGAGTTAGTCAAACGCTGGACCTTGAATCCACTCTCATTACCAGACATGTCTGTCCACACCAAATTTATCTGACTGGTCGACATTGCTGTCGCCGTCAAATTAGCTGGCGCCGCTGGTACAGGCGACGGCGTTGGCGTCGGAGTTGGTGTCGGAGTTGGTGTTGGTATCGGCGTAGGTGTTGGCGTTGGTGTTGGCACGGGCGCCGACGTGGTGGACCACGCAGTGTTACTCGGCGTTGACGTCCTTCCAGCCTTTCCTACTGCGCAAACGTAGTATCCGTAAGTTGTACCACCGGCCAAATTGGTATTAGTGAAAACAGTCGTGTTTGCGCCAACGCTCGCGACACTACTAAACGGTGTACACGAACTGCCCTGGCACCGGAAAATTGAAAACGAAGTTTCGGTCGACGAATTATCATTCCATTGCAGCCTGAGAGAACTCGACGAAACAACACTGACAACGAGACCGCTCGGCGCTTCAGGCGCTGCGCCCTTCGCCGGTGAACCGGCTGCCGAGCTCGAAACCAGCCGAACTCCAGCCACAAGACAAAAAATAAGGAGACTGAGCGCTACGACTCGTCTCCTGCCATCCAAATTAAATATAGATCGAATTATGAACTGAATATGGGTCCGCACGTCCCTCATATCATCCCCTCCAAAGTGTTCGTGAAAATCATTCGCCTCAGGTGTGTTTCATGATTGCCTCAGTATTAACGTTTACTAACCTCCTCCTGGCACACGTCAACACACCTTGGCCTAACTTCAAACTGCGTAAGCCGGATCCGACCGGCCTCAATGTGACCTTTTACTTTTCCGTGCGAGTAGAAAGGATTTGGTCCTTAGTATCGGGATGGTAAACAAACTACCGCTTAAGGATTTCTACTCTATTGACCAGGACCACGTTTTAATTTTGACTTCGCTGAATGGAAGCTGCCGCGCTTCTCGCGCATCATAGAGCAAATTGCAGGAATCGCAAAATCGACATCTTCCAAATCACCCACAACACAACGCGCGTGCCAAGACACAACAATTTCCTAAGCTATTCACAACATTGTCTTAAGTAGGAGCACTCGGCAGCAGATCTTGTCGCCGCCGGTTGACAAGGTTAGTCTCCAACCCAGATCAGTTGCGAGACAAGTGACTGTTAATTCACGTTGTTACGAGAACAATGAGAGCTGTCGCCGTAAGTTGACGTGCGCAGTGAGCGGGTGTTAACTCCGGGAGACAATCCTTCGTGCGTAGTTGCTTGTGAACTACGAACTACGCCCCGTTTTGCCCCACTTTCGTGGCGAACGAACACAAAGAGCAGACCTACATCACAGTCGTGCAGAACTGGCCGGCTAGTTCGAGGCGGTGAGCGACGTCGCGGTCTGTTCATCCGATCTTTTAGCGCGACTCTTAACCGCTTGCTGGGCTCGCTTGTCAGGACTGAACTCAGTGGTTTCAAACTCCATCTGCACATCGAATCTTTTATCGCCGTCAACCGCCTTGACGCGCGAGTAAGTTCCATCAGCTCGCAACTCACGCGCATTTACGTTGTCTTTCAGGTAATAGGCGAGCACCTTGTCCTTCAACACGGTTCGCAAAGTTGCGTCCTTGATCGGGGTGAGCACTTCGACGCGACGGCTGAGATTCCGAAACATCAGATCAGCACTGCCGATATAAACTTCTTCCTTCCCGTTATTCAGAAAATAGAAGATGCGACTGTGCTCGAGAAAGCGGCCGACGATGCTGCGCACGCGAATATTTTCCGACACCCGGGGCACTCCCGGCCGCAACATGCAAATGCCTCGCACAGTCAGATCGATCGAAACGCCGGCTTGAGACGCGGCATACAACGCACGAATCAACGTAATGTCAGTAAGACTATTCAGCTTGGCGACGATGCGCGCCGGTCGACCAGCCTTCGCGTGCGCGGTTTCGCGTCGCACCAGTTTGAGCATACGTTTGCGAAGGTTCAGCGGCGCGACGAGCAAACAGTCGTAATCGGTGAATTCTGAATAGCCAGTCAGGGAGTTGAAAAGGTTCGTGGCGTCGTCGGCAATCTCGTCGTCACAAGTGAACAAACCCAGGTCCGTGTAGACTCGCGAAGTAGTGGGATTGTAGTTGCCCGTCGCAAGGTGAACATAGCGTTGCAGGACTTTTCCTTCACGTCGCACGACGAGCGTGAGCTTGCAGTGAGTCTTCAATCCAACCATGCCATAGACCACGTGCACGCCCGCCTGTTCGAGACGTCGCGCCCACTCGATATTGCTCTCCTCGTCGAACCGAGCTTTCAGTTCGACGAGTGCAGTCACTTGTTTGCCTTGTTCCGTCGCGTCAATCAGAGCTTTCACGATCGGCGAATTTCGACCAGTGCGATACAGACAGATCTTGATCGCGACCACGTTCGGATCAGAAGCTGCCGCACTAATGAAGTTTGTGACCGTTCCGTATGACGTGTACGGATGATGCAGCAGCACATCCTGATTCTTAATGGCCGCGAAAATGTTTTCGCTGTCACGAAACGCCGCGGGAACGCTGACCTGCAACGGTCGATCTTTCAACTCGGCTCGATCGAGCTCATAGAGCTGCATCAAGTCCGGAATGTTGAATGGTCCATCGATGCTATAAACATCTTCGGGCCTGAGCTCGAGTGATTTAGTCAAGAACGAAACCATGTCGCGCGGCATACTCGCGGCGACTTCCAATCTGACGGCATCGCCAAACCGCATGCGTCGCACATGCTTTTGCATTGTCCGCAATAAGTCACCGGCTTCGTCCTCTTTGATCTCGAAGTCAGCATCGCGAGTAACACGAAACAAGTAACAATTCCCTGTGCGCATGTTGGGGAAAAGCGCGGCCATGTTGGCCGAAACCAGACTGCCCAGGAACGTAAACCTGGTTCGTTTGTCGTCGACGGGAATCAGTCGCGGCACGATTGGCGGCAACTTGATGCGCGCGAATCGCGCCTCTTTCATCGTCGACGCTGTGTCTTTGGATTTCTTCGACGGAGCCGGCGAGACCATCACGCCGAGATTCAAACTCAAATTAGAAATGTAAGGAAATGGATGACCGGGATCGACAGCCTGCGGTGTAAGAATCGGGAAAACGTTTTCGAAAAAGTAGTCGTCGGCAAATTTACGCTCGCGCTTCGTCAGCTCTCGAAACGGGCGAATAATAATTCCTTCCTTTGCGAGTTTCGGCAACACGTCGCCAGTCAAACAACGCATTTGCCGTTCGAGCATCGGTTTCAATCGCGATCTAATTTCCACTAACTGCTCTGACGGCGACATCCCGTCCGGCGACTCTTCAAAGATCTCTGCCTCGATCGCTTCCTGTAAACCAGAGACACGGACCATGAAGAACTCGTCCAGATTGGAAGAAAAGATGGCCAGGAACTTCAGTCGTTCCAGCAGCGGATGTCGTTCGTCGAGCGCTTCTTCCAGCACGCGCCGGTTAAACTCCAGCCAGCTCAACTCGCGATTTATGAAGAGATGTTTCTGGTGTCGTGGAGGCCGTGGCGTCTTCGCGCTTTCAGGCTTCTCATCGGAGCTCTTCGATTTAGTTTGACTTGCAGTCGTTGTCATCGGCGTTGGTTTTGACTGCGGCAAACGAGCTTCCGTCCGCGTCGTCAGTCAGACCATCTTATAGTATTACGATTGAGTTATTAACTGGACTGTAGGCAAGCCGTGTTACAGCGGAGTGAACCTTGTCTGAAACAGCGTTCGCCATTGCGTGAGATCAATGGTCCAAATAGAATTGGCGTCCTAAACGATAGAAAGGTTTGACTCCATATGCGATCTGACATTGTTCCGGGAGCTGTATTTCCCGACTACGAGCTTCCCGATCACACCGCCAAACACCGTAAGCTCTCGGAACTGCAAGGACCCGATCCGATGATTCTGGTCCTCAGTCGCGGAGGGTTCTGTCCCAAGGAGCGCCGGCAGCATGAGGGTTTGGCTCGACTTCATCGTGAGCTCGAGGTTGGTTATTGCCGGCTGGTGACGATTAGCACTGACAACCTCACCGAGACGAATGAGTTTCGCAAGGGCGTCGACGCTCACTGGCCGTTCCTGTCGGATCAAGCGCGCACAGTTCAGAAAGATCTCGACATCGCCGAATACACTGATCCGCTACACAATCCGATGATTCCTCACACGATCGTCCTCGAGCCTGAACTCATCGTCTATAAGATCTACATGGGCTACTGGTTCTTTGGTCGACCGACCCCGGAAGAACTTCGCCAGGACTTGCGCGCAGTTCTCATCAAATGCCGGCCCGATTGGGACATTAGCAAGCCGGAGTTCAGAGATGCATGGTCCAACGGACAGAAGGAACGTTTCTATCCTTATGGCAAGACGTTTCTCCAAACGCTGCGAGACCAGGATTGACGAACTTATAACTCAGCAAACGCTTGTAACCGCTGACGTATTTCGTTACGGATTCGGCGAAAGACATCCAGTCGTGTCGCCTCGTCTCCCTCCGCCTGCGCTGGATCGTCGAAACTCCAATGTATGCGCTTCGTGTTACCGGGAAAGACCGGACACTGTTCATTCGCATTGTCGCAGACAGTAATCACGTAATCGAACCGCTGTCCGGTAAATTCGTCGACTGACTTCGAGCGATGACGGGAAATGTCAACGCCGATTTCGCGCATTACTGTAATCGCTTCCGGTCTGACTTGAGTTGGCGACACTCCGGCGCTCGCCACTTCAAAACGATCGCCCGCCAGATCGCGCAACAAACCTTCCGCCATTTGGCTCCTCGCGGAGTTGCCGGTGCAAAGTATCAAAACCCGCTTGCGTTCCGTCATGTCTAATTCCTTTCGTGCGGGACCAATACTGCCGCCGACTCCTTCGGCAACGACGGCACGAGCCACCGGAATAGAGCGGTTGCGACGAAGGCGCCCGCGAATTGGGCCACCAGAAAGGCCGGCGCATCGACTGGTCTGATACCCGCAAATGTATCGCTCGCGGACCTGGCCAGCGTCACTGCCGGATTCGCAAAAGACGTCGACGCCGTGAACCAGTAGGCCGCCGTAATGTACGCAGCAACGGCGAATGGAACCGCAGTTGATCGAAACCGAACGCAGCCCCAAATCACGGCCATCAGCCCAAACGTTGCCACGAACTCGCTAAACACTTGCGCACTTCCGGACCGTTCGTGACGCGACGCGAAAAATAACGGTAGGCCAAACATCAGGTGTGCGGTGGCAACGCCGGCGAACGCCCCAGCCACTTGGGCCAATATGTACACGGGCACGTCACGCCACGCAATGCCACGCTGCCATGCATCGGCGAGTGTGACTGCGGGATTGAAGTGCGCGCCGGAGATCGGACCAAAGGCGAGAATCAACGCAGCCAGCGCTGCGCCGGTGGCGATCGTGTTGGCGAGGAGCGCGAGTGCGACGTTACCACCAGCGAGCCGCTCGCCCATGATTCCCGACCCCACAATCGCCGCCAGCAACAGCGCCGTACCGACAGCTTCGGCGACGAAGCGACGAGACAAGCTAATCTCGTTCGTCACGCTGTAGCACCGCAGCAAGAGGCAGTCGTTTCGGTTGTGATAGCACAGGAAGCGGTCGTCGATGTGCCGCATTCGCAGGGCGCTGTCTCAGCCAGATTGTCGACCAGGACCACAAAAGCTTCCCACTCGTTTCCATCCGGATCCGTAACCCAGGTTTTGTCCTGAGTTGCATAACAGCAGTCGGTCTGCATCTCGTCTCGTGTAATGAGTCCTGCTTCCGCCCAGCGCTCGCGCATAGCCAGCACATCCGCAGTGGAAGCTACTTGAATGCCGAGATGCGACAGCGCGCCGCGTTCGGAAAAGTTGTTTTGGTTCAACGTCAAATTCAGCGGTGGATTTTGCACGTCGAATTTCGCGTAACCGGTGCGAACCTTACTCGGCTCGATGCCGAGCAGCTTCTTATAAAAGTCGATACTCTGCTCGACGTTGCGCACGTTGAGAGCAAGGTGCGCCTTCAAAGCCTGAACGTCTTTGTCAGTAATCATTGTGTTTGTCTCCTAATCTCCGCCGCATATACGCGCGGGCGAATATGTGCACAGTATCCGCCGGCGCTGGATATATGTCAAGCCATATGTGCTAGAATCGTCGTCATGAGCAAATCGTCGAGGTCATTTGATAAGGAATTGTTCTTTCGAGCGTTGGCGGATCGCACGCGTCTGCGCTTGCTGAACCTGATCGGAAACGACGAGGTGTGCGTCTGCTTTTTCGTGGAGATTCTTAAAACGAATCAGCCGAAGATCAGCCGGCACCTCGCGTATCTGCGACGCGCCGGAATTGTCGGCGCCCGTCGCGAAGGCCCTTGGATGCACTATCGCATCGTCGAACCTGCCGACGCGGGTGCCGCTCGAGTGCTGAAAGACGTGATGTCCTGGTTAGCGACCGACGCGGAGATGGAGCGCGATCGGCAGCGATTGGTAAAAATCTGTTGCGCTCCTCAGCTTCCGATCAGTATTCAGGGCGCGCCGCGTCCCGCCATGTCTCAAACGTCTTAGTCTCCGCTTGTTCACCGCTATAAATCCACGACTCACGGCAAACTCGGAGCAGTTCACGGCAAACAGGCTCTGAGCTGCGCGCGCACCATATATAAAGACGCCATGAACTTCAGCCAGTAAGCCGGAGGTGTGGTGTGAAACGTTTTTTCGAAGCGCTCGCGCAGGATGTGAAGTTTGGTTTGAGGGTACTGCGAAGGAACCCGGGTTTTACAGTCACCGCACTAATAACACTGGCCCTCGGCATTGGAGCCAACACCGCTATCTTCAGCGTGATCTACGGCGTGCTGCTGCGCCCACTTCCCTACAAAAACGGCGACCGTCTGGTGGTTTTGAATCAACAGGCACGTCTCAACAACGTGAACACCCTCGGCTTTTCAGTGAAGGAGTTTGAGGATTATCGCGATCAGAACAAGACGATGGAAATGGTCGAGCACCACGCGATGAGCTTCATACTTTACGGTCGCGGCGAGCCGGAACGCGTGCAGACCAGTGTTGTGTCGGCAAACTTCTTCGACGTGCTCGGTGTGAAGCCGATGCTTGGCAGAACCTTCGTTCCGGATGACGAAAAGCCAGGTGGAGACGCAGTGCTCGTGCTTAGTTACAAATACTGGAAACAGAGTCACGGCGGCGATCCGAAGATCGTAGGCACTGTCTTTCGCATGAACAATCGACCGCACACGGTCATCGGCGTGCTGCCGCCCGTTCCTGAGTACCCATCAGAGAGTGACGTTTACATGCCGACCGCGAATTGCCCCTTCCGATCCAGCACTGCCGTGATCGACAATCGTCGAGCGCGGCTGTTGTCGGCGGTGTTTGGCAGACTCAAGCCCGGTGTCGAAGTCGCGCAGGCGCAGGCTGACGTCGCAGGTGTGGCGGCCAACATGCAGCGAACTTATCCGGACGTTTATCCCAATCACATCGGTTTCGCTGCCCAAGTCGAGCGGCTCGACACCGTGCTCACGCAAGCAGCTCGGCCGACGTTTCTGATCCTGCTTGGGACAACTGCGCTGGTCCTGCTGATCGTCTGCGCGAACGTCGTCAATCTCAATCTAGCGCGCGTCCTGCAACGGCAGTCTGAAGTTGCAGTGCGAACCGCACTCGGAGCCAGCCGCAGCCGGCTCATCACTCAGATGTTGACCGAAAGCATACTGCTCTCGCTGGGCGGTGGCGCGCTTGGCCTGTTGTTCGCGTGGTTCGGTCTGCCGTTGCTGACGTCATTCGCGGGACGATTCACGACCCGCACGGCAGAGATCCAAATCGACTCGTCAGTCCTCGTCTTTACGCTCGTCGTGTCCGCCTGTACCGGTTTTGCTTTTGGCGTGATCCCCGCACTCTCCTCAGCTTTCGATTCGCGGAAGAGCCTCGTCACTACGCTCAAAGAGTCGGGCGATCGCTCGAGCTCAGGCGCGAAGAATCACATTCGCGGACTGCTCATCGCGGCGCAAGTCGCGATCTCCTTCGTCCTCTTGACCGCTGCCGGACTAATGCTCCAAAGCGTGATCAGGCTGCAGCGTGTCGACCCCGGTTTCAACCCGGAGAACGTGTTCGTAATGCGACTCCAGCCGAACTGGTCCAGGTTCGCCAACAACGCCACTGCGAACGCACAGTTCCGCGATTACTTTCGGCGGCTGCTCGACAACGTGAGTCAGCAACCTGGCGTGGTTGAGGCGGCGGTGGCGTCGACTTACCCGCTGAATCCTGCTGGTATCACACGCGGACCTAACAGCGTCACGATCCAACTCGAAGGCCGTCCGGCGGACGAAGCAAATAATGCTGCACAGATCGATCCACGCGCCGTAAGTCCCGCTTACTTCCACGCGCTCGATATTCCGTTGCTTCGCGGGCGTGTGTTTACTGACGGCGACGACGATAAGGCGGCGCGAGTTGCGATCGTGAACGATGCGGCTGCCCGCGCGCGCTGGGGCGCAGAAGATCCAGTCGGCAAGCGATTTTCGTTCGACAATGGAACCACGTGGATTACCGTGGTCGGCGTCGTCGGCAACGTCAAGCAATACGGCCTCGACAAAGAGCCGCCACCGGAGATCTACTCGCCCGTAGCGCAAACGCCGTTCGGTTCATTCCTGGTGGTGAAAACAAAAGGAGCGCCGTTGCAAGAGGCGAAGCTGATGCGTGACGTGGTCCATAACGTAGACGCCGAGACTGCGATCGATCAGGTCAGGACTTTGCAGCAAGCGCTCGACGACTCGGTGGCATCTCCACGCGAAACGATGTGGCTGCTCGGACTATTCGCGCTGCTCGCGCTCGTCATCACGGCCACCGGACTCACCGGCGTCATGGCGTTAGCGGTGACGCAACGAACGCGTGAGATCGGAATTCGGATCGCTCTCGGCGCCACGAGAGTTCGCATCCTGACCATGATGATGCGGCAGGCGTTGACGTTGATGCTGTTGGGACTCGCAGCCGGCCTGGCCGGCGCGCTGATGCTCAACCGAGTGCTGGTCTCACTGCTGTTTGCGACTCCAAGTGTGGATACCGTTATGTTCGGCGCCGTGGCGTGTCTTCTGATCCTGATCGGCTCAGCCGCGTGCCTGCTTCCCTCTTTGAGCGCAACCCGCATCGATCCGACATTGACACTGCGGAAGGAGTGACCCTCTACTCATATCGCAGCGCAATCAGCGGATCGACTCTGGTAGCTCTGCGTGCAGGAACATAGCACGCGATCAAAGCCACGATTGTCAGCACGCCTGCCAACACCCCATAGGTCAAGATGTCTGTTGGTCCAACGCCGAACAATAGACTCCGCAGCAGTCTTGTCAACGCCAGTGCTCCAACCAGTCCCACGACGACTCCGGCCATCGTCAACACCATGCCCTGTTTGAGGACCCAACGCAGAATCGCGCTCCTGCTTGCGCCCAAGGCGACGCGAATGCCGATCTCACGGGTTCTCTGTGTCACGGAATACGAGATAACGCCGTAGATACCTACTGCGGCCAGCAGCAGTGCAAGCACGCCGAACAGTCCAACTAACTGCATCGTAAACCGGCGACGACTCACCGACTCAGCCGCGACCTGCGTCATCGTACGCTCACCAAAAACTGGTAAATCTCGATCGAGCGCGCGCACCTGTTCGCGCACTGACTGCGTGAGCGCGGTTGGGGCGACGTCAGTCCGCAGATAAATCGCCATCGCGTACGCGGGATTTTGATAAATGGGAAAATAAAGGTGTGGTTGATCAGGCTGGTCGAACCCGTCGCTCTTGACGTTTCCGACAACGCCGACGATCGTTATCCACGGCGCTTCCGAAGTTGGACCACCTCTTTTTATTCGCAGTCCCACTGGATCTCGATGGTTGAAGTAGCGTTCCGCGAGTGCTTCGTCGACGACGACAACCTGCGGCGCTTTCCGGTCGTCTGCATCACTGAAGAAACGGCCGCGTTTCAGAGGCGTCTCCATCGTGCGAAAGTAATCGGGCGAGACCGCGCCCACCTGCGCGCTCGGGATCGCACTGTTAGTTGCCGCATCACCCTCGATCGTAAAGCCGCCGGAATTGTGTGGACCAACCAGCGGCACCACGTTTCCGCTGCTGATGGCGGCGTTGCGTACGCCCGGGATCGCACTCACCCGTTGGACCAGGTCTTTTATAAATCCGGATCGCTTTAATGGATCGCGATACGGATCGAGGTCCGGATTGTTTGGCACCGGCAGCCAGACACGAGTGAGCAAAACATTATCCGGATTGAAACCGGGATTCACATCAAGCAACCGGCCAAAGCTGCGGAGGAGTAACCCGGCGGCAATCATCAGAATCAACGAGAGCGCGAATTCGAGAATCACAAGTCCACTGCGAAAACGATTAGTCGCGAGTCCGAATCCGGAGCCGTGACCGCCATCTTTCAGATTCGAGACGACGTCAGGCCGCGACGATTGCAGCGCCGGAAAGAGTCCGAAGAGTAATCCGGTAACAGTCGAGATGAAAAAGACAAACCCTAAAACAGTCAGATTAATTTGAATCTCATTTAGCCGAGGAATATCCGCCGGAATAAAGTGGACCAAGCCTCGCAGCACTAACGCGATCACTACCAGGGCCAGTGCGCCGCCAATAAACGCCAGCAGCAAACTCTCGGTGAGAAGCTGAATGACGAGACGTCGACGACTCGCTCCCAGCGCGAGTCGAATTGCCATCTCTCGCCGGCGCCCGCTGGACCGTGCGAGCATCAGGTTAGCCAGGTTGACGCAGCCGATCAGTAACACCAGGCCAACGGCCGCGAGCACGACGAATAAAATAGTCTTCACGTTACCGACTAACTGCTGCTGTGCGGAAAAAACACGAACGGACCAGCCGGCTTCGCTGGGATATTCTTTTGGAAACTCAGTCTGGAGATTGGCGACGAGGGTATTCAACTTCGCCTGCGCCTGGTTAACGTCTGTCCCATCGTTGAGTCGTCCGATAGCTCCGGGAAGAATTCGTTGCGCGCGTACTGGTGGACCAAATGGATTGGCTGCGAAGCCCGCGGTTGCCCACATGTCGACTTCATTGCGCAACGTTTTGCCAGGATGACGAAATTCCGCCGGCATCACGCCGACGATCGTGTAAAGATCCGTGTCCGCATAAACTTTACGACCGAGGATGTTTGGATCACTGCCGAAGAGACGTTTCCAAAGTCCGTCGCTGATTACGACACCTTCGGCAAAACCTTTTGCCTGCTGCTCTTCAGGACCAAACACACGCCCAAGTTGAGCGTGGGCGCCGAGCAAGCTGAAGTAATTCGGGCTGACGGCCAGCAACTCGATTCGCTCGGGTCGTTCAGATCCGGTGAGATTCGCATCCACCGGCCAGACCGCTGAGACCTGTTGGAAGACACCCGAACGCTCTTGCAGATCTTTGAGTTCGTCAACCGACAGACCAACATCTTCGATTTGCCGGCCGGTCAGATCGTCGCGCAGGATTACGATCTGTTCCGGTTTTGGAAACGGAAGCGGTCGCAGCACTACCGCGTTAACGACACTAAAGATCGCCGTGTTAGCGCCGATGCCAAAAGCAAGGGTGAGCACGGCGACTACGGTGAATCCTAAATTGTTCTTCAACATTCGAGCTGCGTAGCGGAGATCGTGAGCAGTGTTCATTGGATGGTCCTCTTTCGTCTCAGGCAGCGATTGCGATGGATGCGAACTGGCTTTAGGAGTTAAAGCTCTGGTCTCAGTGCATTGACTTTGTCTGTTACGTTTTGTGAGGCAATTAGTTCATCAAAGTACAGCGCACGAATCGATGGATAAAATTCAGAAAGCCGGATGATCCTACTGAGGTTGGAGAGAGTTAGAACTCGTCAGTCTGGAATGGCTTGTTCGGTAGCGGGCTCGACGGAACTCGCATCCCAGATCAATTTATCTGACACCACGACAGTGCCGGCTAGTTGATCTCCGATGCGCTGCTTTCGCTTACTCGCAATGATCACAAGACCGGCGGGCAAGCCACCAAATAAGAGAGGATTTACTTCGATGATACGCAGGCCGCCTCTGATCAACGCCGCTGTCAAATCACACTTACTCCCATCCAGCTTACGCACGACCAAGCCTTGAATAAACTTGCCCAGCGTACGGGACCAGAGAGCCTCGAGCACGACGAAGTACACCAGATAGAAGAAAATGAAGAACAGAGCCTTCACCGCCGGCAAACTCTCCGGCACGAAGGCAACGGCTACCATCATCAACGCAAACGCAACGAGGTCATCGATAAACAACGCGATTAGTCGTGCTTTGGAGGCATCGCCGATAATCGTCATAAATCTCCTTAGGAGTGAAGCCAGAGATGTTGATGATGCTAGCACAATGAAGACGTGAAGTTGAGTTTTTTGCGTGCCGCTCAGCGCTTGGAGGCGGTCAGCACCGTCTCCAAGTGCGACATCCGAATTCAAGAGAACGCCGGCGCCATTGCTTCAAGTTGTTTTCGCCCGCTGGGGCTGAACTCGCCGACAGTTGCCAGAAAGTTCGGATGGGTCATCGCCGATCCGAGATAGGTCCAGCGCAGGGCCTGTAATTGCACTGAACGAAACTCCGTTTGTTCAGCTTCGTTGAGAGTCCGCCCAGCGGCGCGCTGCAATGCCTGCATATCAAACTCGACCTGCTGCTTTAGACCACCATCGAATAAACCTCCGATTGATGCGTAATCGTCGATGCCTTTTCTAATCTGAGCGTCGGTCAGATTGTCGGTTAGTGCCTGGGTCATCAGCGTGTCGAGCTTCGTGTGTTGCGCCTCTTCGATCCAGTGATGGCGCAGCAAGCTCTTGAATTGCGGATCGAGTTCACTGTCGTCGCGGATGCTCTCGAGATAGTGCTTCTGTGTCGCCCATTCGATTCCGAGAATGACGAGCGCGACGCCCAGCGGACTGTGAGCTAAGACTGCTTCGCCGATCTCCTCAGGTGGTCCAATGGTTTCGCAATTCGTCACAAAGCCCTGCTTGAATTCCTCGGCGAACTTTTTGAATAACTGGATGTGTTTCGCCTCTTCGCCGGCGAATTGCAAAAGCGCTCGGGTGCGATAGTCGTCCTCATTCAGGTGCGGACGTACGTGGTCCAACACGAAAGGCAGAATGAACTCTTCGACCAGGCCAAACGTGTAGAGATAACCGTAGCCTCGAATTTGGTTAAGCAGGGTCTTCTCAACGCCACTCAAAAACCCCATCGAATTCACTCGCGCGAGCGAATCGGGCATAAAAGGCTTGAGGAAATCGATGCGTTTGTCGCCGCCGATAATGTCTTCGACTCGCCAGTTCGCCTTTACGGAGGCCGCCAGAGTTTCCTGATAGTTGTAAGTAGTGGTGATCATATTTCCTCCAGTCAAGTCAGTCTATTCAAAGCATTGCGCGTGTGCCGCGTTACAACTAGAATCGCGTCATTTCGGCGACGCGGACCATGCTCATGCGACCGAAGAAATTGACTCGTCGTCCAGAATAGCTCGATCGTTTTGCCGCGAGTCCAGCGGCTTTTGCCGAGCGTCCAAAACCTGACATGGATGCGTTTTCGCAAATTCTTAGCGGCGTCGTTTTAAAGGGCGCGCTCTATTTCAATGCGGAGTTTTCTGCGCCGTGGGGCTTCAACGCGCCCACGGGACGCGAGCTCGCGCCGCTGCTGGCTCCTGATGCGCCGCACCTGCTGATTTATCACTTTCTGGTAGAAGGTTCGGGGATTGTGCGGCTGGGGAATGAGACGCCGATAGAGTTGGAGCCCGGCGATGTAGTTGTGGTGCCGCATGGCGATGCTCACGCCATGTGCAACGCGCAAGGCACGACGCCGAAATTGTCAGCGGCGATGATCGCGAAGTTGCAGACTCGCGATCTCACCGCGATGCATGCCGGCGGTGGTGGTGAAGTTGCGCGTTTCGTTTGCGGCTTTATGGTCTGCGATCCACTTCTCTGTCGGCCGATTCTGCAAAGTCTGCCACCGGCGTTCAAGGTTAACTTGCGCACTGACAAAGCGGGCCAATGGCTGGAGCACACGCTGCTGCATCTGGTTGAGGAAGCGGCATCGGCAAACGCCGGCAGCGAAGCGGTGCTGGCGAAGTTGTCTGAAGCGTTGTTTGTCGACACCTTGCGTCGTTATCTTGCGAGCTTGCCGGAACAGGAGGTTGGCTGGCTGGCCGCGGCACGAGATCCGATCCTCGGAAAGAGTTTGATGCTCATGCACTCGCGCAGTCCGCATCCATGGACCATTGCGGAGCTGGCGAAGGAAGTTGGACTATCGCGCTCCTCGCTGGTGGAACGGTTCACGAGATATCTGTCGGAGCCACCGATGGCTTATCTGATTCGCTGGCGATTGAAACTGGCGGCGCGTGCACTCGCTTCAACCTCACGCGGCGTCGCGGAGATTGCCGGAGACGTTGGTTATGAATCTGAAGCGGCATTTAACCGCGCCTTCAAACGCGAATTCGGTTTGCCGCCGGCCCGTTATCGAAACGAACACCGCACCGCACGCGGATTTGCCGCCTAAGTTCTTAACGTTGGGATGCCAGGAATCGGGTTACTAAACGAGAAGCCGCTGCATGCGTCACTGAAACAGTGGTATGCGCGGCCGGGCGATCGGTTTGAGGTTCCCGTCGACGGGTTTGTCATTGATATCGTTCGAGACGATCTGTTGATAGAGATCCAAACGCGCAACTTCTCATCCATCAATTCCAAGCTCCGCAAGCTGACGCGCTCATATGAAGTGCGACTCGTTTACCCCGTGGTCCAGGAAAAGTGGATCGTCCGTGATGATGGCGTTCGTCGTAAGTCGCCGAAGCGAGGTCGATTGGAAGATCTGTTTTGGGAGCTGGTTAGTATCCCGCAGCTGCTGTCGCATCCTAACTTCTCGCTCGAAGTATTGCTGATCAAGGCCGAAGAGGTGAGGCGTTACGAGGTGAAGCGAAGATGGCGCCGTAAAGGATGGGTGGTTGAAGGACGCCGGTTAGTGGACGTCATGGACCGGCGCTTGTTCGGAAAGTCGGCAGACTGGCTGGCGTTCGTTCCGGATGAGCTACAGTCATTCACGACCAAAGATCTCGCTACTGTCGGGGACACTCGCCGGGAGTTGGCCCAGAAGATGGCCTATTGTTTACGAGAAGCGAGAATGATCGAGCTCATCGGCAGACAAGGTCGGGCCAATCTCTACCGAGTTGCTAACCCTTTATCGACTGCCGATATCCCACTTGACGAATATCGATAAATAGTTTATTGATATTCGATATGAGAGAGGGAAAATCAATCATGTCGAGATCATCCGCTGCGCTGCCGGTAGCTTACGTTTTCCTGCGCATCCTCGTCATCGTGAACTGGATCGGAGGCGCCGCAATTCTCGCCCTGCTCGTGGTGATGCCGAACGAGCAGTGGATCATGGCCGCTTTCAAACTGTCTCCTTCGCCTGAAGCCTCGCGGCTGGTAATGGGACTGCGCGGCATCGCCGTGCTCGGTCTCGTGACGATCCCTCTCAATCACGTCGGTTTAAAGCGGCTGCTGGCGATCGTGGAGACGGTGCGCGCCGGCGACCCGTTTGTCGCCGCGAACGCGTACCGCCTGCAAGTAATCGCGTGGGTGCTGCTTGCGCTGAACGTTCTCAGTATTGTGATCGGAGCAATCGCGAAGGCAGTTTCAACTCCAGCTTATCCGCTTCATATCAGCGCCGGGTTTTCAATCAACGGCTGGCTCGCCGTACTCCTCACGTTCCTGTTGGCACGCGTATTTGCCGAAGGCACGGCCATGCGCGAAGACCTCGAAGGGACGATCTGACATGGCCATCGCCGTCAAGCTCGACGACCTGCTACACGATCGGCGCATGACGCTGACCGAGCTCGCAGACCAGATCGGAATGACCCTCGCCAATCTCTCGATTCTTAAAACGGGCAAGGCGCGCGCGATCCGCTTCTCGACGCTCGATGCGATCTGCGAGGCACTCGCGTGCCAGCCTGGTGACATACTTCAATTTGAGCCGCAGCAGGCACAACGCGAGCGACCCGCCGCAGCGACCAGGCGGATCGCAAATCGATAAACGTCGCACACATAACGAGAACGATATGAAAAACAGCAATATGTTAACCGTCTCGTCACTGCTCTCGATTCTCTTGTTAACGTTTCACCTCGCGGACGACATCGTGCGCGGATTTGAGCCGGGAGGACTCGCAAACCTGGTGATGGTTGTAATCATCACTGTCGTCTGGCTGTGCGGAGTTCTGATCCTAACCGAACGCCGATCGGGGTACATCATCATGTTCCTCCTTTCGCTCTTCTCACTGGCAGTGCCCCTGGTCCATATGAGAGGAAAAGGGGCCGGCGTCAACAGCAGCGTTGGCCACACGAGTGGACACTTCTTCTTCGTCTGGACGCTGATCGCGATCGGCGTGCTCGGAGTGTTCTCAATGATCCTCGCAGCCCGCGGACTTTACGGCCTGCCATGGCGCCGCGTTCGGTAGCATAGGCTTCCGCCTCACTGGACATCGAGTTCAATTATTCGCATCTCGTTTTGTGAAAATGGGATCGGTAATCCCACAACTGAACCCTGACAGAACTCGAACTGCGCAGTTAATTTTAAAATTACTCGACAATTGATTGTTCGCCGCCGTGGCACGCACTTTGACAACACAAGCCCACGTCGAGGTGCGATCAAAACACAATGCAACAACTGATTCAGGATTTGCGCTATGCAGTGCGCGGACTAATCAAGCGACCCGGCTTCACGATTATCGCAGTGCTGACGCTGGGACTTGGTATCGGTGCGAACAGTGCCATCTTTAGCGTCGTCGACGGCGTCCTCCTGCGTTCACTGCCCTTGCCGGACGCGAAGTCGCTCTACGCCGTGCACACCGGCGCCGCCATTTTCAACCGCTACGATGGTCCGTTCTCATACCCCGAGTATCAGGATGTGGTCGCGCAAACGACGCGCAGCTTTCAAAGCATCGGCGCGTGGTATGACAGCGACGCGAATTTGTCCGAAGGTTCGCGACCCGAGCGCGTGATGTTGCGCGTCGTACTTCCGTCACTGCTGCCGACGCTCGGAGTAGAGCCGATACGCGGCCGCAATTTTCTGCCGGAGGAAACCACGAAGGGTCGCGACCACGTAGCGCTGATCACGTATGGACTATGGCAGCGACGATTCAGCGGTGCTGACGACGCGGTGGGCAAGTCGGTGCATCTCGACAACGTCGACTATCAGATCGTCGGCGTGCTGCCGCGCGACTTCCAGTTCGAAGCTCCGGTCGACGTATGGCTGCCGCTCACGACGACTGACCCGGACGTCAACGTGCGCAATTCACATTTCCTGCGCGTGATTGGACGTCTGCGTCCCGGCGTAACTGAGAAGAGCGTCGCCGTCGATCTCAGCGCGGTGGCGAAGTACGAGAGTGACAATTTTCCTAACATGTTCCCGGCGAGCGCCGGATTCGATTTTCGCGCGCGGCCGTATCTCGAGGACATTGTCGGCGACATTCGTCTGCCGCTTTATATTCTCCTCGCCGCCGTCGGCTTCGTGCTGCTCATCGCCTGCACCAATGTCGCCAACCTGCTACTCGCGAAAGCGGCACCACGCCAGCGCGAGATCGCTCTTCGCACCGCGCTTGGCGCGCGCCGGTATCATCTCTTGCGCCAGCTTTTGACTGAGAGCTTGTTGCTCGCAATTATCGCTGGCGCAGTCGGCGTGCTGCTCGCTACATGGGGCACCGCTGCACTAGTCGCACTCAGTCCTGATTCACTTCCGCGTGCGCGCGAAATCGGTTTTGACTGGCGCGTCCTTGCGTTCACAGGTGTCATCGCATTGTTGACCGGCATCGTCTTCGGTCTCATGCCGGCGTTTTGGGGACCGCGCGTCGAGCTCACCGATGCCCTCAAAGAAGGCAGTCGTGGCTCAACTGCAGGCGGTGGACGTTTACGCAAGTCGCTGGTGGTGGTCGAGGTCGCGTTGTCGGTGATGTTGTTAGTTGGAGCCGGACTCATGCTGCGCAGCTTCTCGAGTCTGCGCAATGTGAATCCGGGTTTTCGAACGGATCATGCGCTGACGTTACGCGTCTCTTTGCCGGTTCCGAACAGTCAAATATCAACCGCCGACGAAAGTCGCTTCATGAGCTTTTTTGATCGCACGCTCGCGCGACTGAGTGAACTGCCGGGCGTCACTGCGGCCGGGGCCAGCAACATGATCCCGCTCGACGGCAACGGCACTGATCGATTGATCGAAATCGAAGGCTATATCCCGCGCGATCAATCCGACATGCCTGACGCGCAGAACCGCCAGGTCACGCCTGGATGGTTCGCCGCGATGGGCATTCCGCTCGCACAAGGACGACTGATCGAACGATCCGACGACGAAAAAGCGCCGCGCGTGCTGGTTGTGAATGAAGCCTTCGTCAAACGCTACTTCCCCAACGGCGACGCGATTGGAAAACGCCTCCGTCTCGGCAAGCTCACGGCTGATTTTCCGTGGGCCACCATCGTTGGAATCGTCGGCGACGTGCGGAACTTCAGTCTGAACGAGAAGCCGGAACCGGCGATGTACTGGCCGGTGGCGCAAATTCGCTCGACGCCGTCGCTCGCGATCGTGGTGCGCACGCAAGGCGATCCTGAAGCGCTCACCTCCGCGGTGCGCGACGCTATCGGCGAGATCGATCAGGCACAACCGATTTACGACATGCAGACGCTCGATCATCTGGTGGCGAAGTCCCTCGATCAGCGTCGCTTCACACTTACTCTAATGTTGCTGTTCGGCGTGATCGCACTGGTGCTTTCGGCGATCGGCATTTACGGCGTAATGGCTTTCGCAGTCACGCAACGGACGCAGGAGATCGGCATTCGCATGGCGCTCGGCGCGAGTGCGATGGATGTGCTGAAGATGGTAGTTGGCTCGGGAATGTTCCTGGCTGCAATCGGCGTGGTCGTTGGACTAATCGGCGCTTTCGCGCTGACACGATTGATGGCGAGTCTCTTATTCGGCGTGTCCCCGACAGACCTCGTGACTTTTGCACTAGTCACGGCGGGCCTGCTGTTGGTAGCCCTCTTGGCCTGCTACATCCCGGCGCGCCGCGCAACGAAAGTCGACCCACTGGTGGCGTTACGATACGAATAACGGGCATTCTCCCATGGTCTCCGTCATGCACAGCAAAAGGTAGCCATAAAAAGGCACAAACCATTTTGCAGTTCAGGTCGGTCGGGCAAAAAATGCGTTTGATATTGATCAGTGCTCAAGGCCTAATCGCCACCTTCATAACGCCGTCGAGCCGCTCGCCGAACAAATCATGAGTGCCGCGGCCGCGTTGTCGTCTCCAGTTCGGATTCGAGTATGGTCGGATTGACGACTGTGATTCTGACGTTCTCGCGTATGCCCTTCTCTTTCAACGAACGCGCCAGGGCAAACGCGCTTTCGTAAACCCGAACCGGCAAACTCTGTCTTCGTGAAAAGCGCTAACGGCTTTACCAATTTGATTGCCTTGTCGACGTTCAGTAGATGGTGAGCATGTCCATAGAAACCCGGGATTCGTTCGGTTGCTAGTCGCCGGCCAAGTGCGAAGATGAGGAGCTGTTGAAGCTCCGACCGGCAAGCTATGAGATTCTGCAACATGCTCCCGTACTTTCAATCAAAGACGTTGTCGAAGCCACCAAGCTGGATCAAAAACTTATGATCAAGACGGTGGTGTTTTCATATCGCCAGGGTAAGCAAAAATACCTTGTGTGTGTTGCACTGCCCGCTGAAAAACAGGTTAACAAGATGAGGCTGGCAGAACTTCTCGGCATCAACTCAAACATCTTGAGATTTGCCAGCGAAAAACAAATAACGCAACTTGGATTTCCGATCGGTGGTATTGCACCCTTTGGCTTTCAGGACGACGAATACCTGACCAAATTTCTCGATAAATCGATTTGGGAAATAGAGTCGGAGTGGCTCTACATGGGAGTTGGAGACAACACTAAAACTTTAAAGATTACCAAAATAGCGTTCCTTGAGATTACAAAAACGTATCAGCAAATCGCACTTTAGTTGCGATCGTATTTGCAGTAAGGAACTTCCTCGACGGACTCGTTGATGAGTTCGTCGGCTTCGCTTTGTGAACGAAGACTCCTGCTTTCACAGAGTACCTCATCGCCTGACTTCACTTCGACCCAATACGTTCCCTGTAATTCTTGTGCTCGTTTACTATAGTTCTTTTTCCTCTTCATCAAGTTAACGAGTGTTTTGATCGCTTCGTCACACTGAGATCGTTTCCTGTAAATTGTCGATCCCCTGTACGTCTCGATGTTGTTATTGAATATCGAAAAAGTAAACCCGTCTGGCTTAGGACTATAGGTCTTGATCTCGTATTGATTGCTGAAGATCGAGTTGACGGAATTGCTTATGGCCGGAAAGAACCAGAGATAATCAATTAAGCCACCAGACCGACGTATGTGGCCCACCATGAGCACCAGACATAACTTGAAAATGAACACTGCCATCATCGCTGAGGTAGCGATGAACTTTAGCAGGTTGGACGGCTGATTAAAGGTTATGAATAACGGCTGGAGCGCGGCATAAGCATATAGCACGCCGATCAATAGCAATCGCAGGCCGATGATCCGGCTATCCAATCTGGCGATCAATAGCGCGAACGCAACGGCGTTTAATGTCCCTCCGATTGCGCCTAATATCGTAGGAATTTTCTCCGCTTCCGAGGACGTGAATCCGTTGCCTTTGATAATTATGGCGACCAGCGGAATGAAGACAGTTAAGATCACGAAAATAAGCAAGGCATAGTTACGCAGCAGTCGATCTTTATCGGCAAACTTTTCATCATCGGCAGGTATATATAGAACCTTGAAACAGAGGAACAAGATCAGAACCAGCACGTTGTTAACGATGAAAAAGACGAAGGAGTAAATCACCTTTTCGTCTAGTTTATGAATCGGCAAACGCTTCGGTTCGACCTGAGAGCTTGATGAGGGTTCTGACGTCTTCTCAGGGGTTGAGTTGCCCGCCTGACTGTGTTCAGCGACAGCGGCAACTCGCAAGCTCGAAAGCGTGCCTATTGCTTCGATTGGGGAGGGCTCGGACGGAATTGGTTTTCCGCGCCCGCTGACCCACATTGCCAAATAAAGGACCAGCAACGCGAACCAAAAGAGCCGAAAGTAACGCGTAAAAGACTTGAATTGCTCGTTAGTGCGTTCTGACAGCTCTTTGAATTTGAGTGCTCTGTCTTTCGCGGAGTGTGGCGGCCGAAGCTTGAATCGTAATTCGGCAGGTTTTTCGAATCTTAATTCGTAATTTGGCTGACCACGCTTCTTCTCTCGCCGCCTCGCGATCATAACTACGACGCAGATGGCGAGTAGCAACAGTAAGTTAAGCAGGATTACGAGGTCTGATAAGCCAGATGAGTCAACCCACTGCTTCTGATCTTCATTAAGCGACACGTAAGCGAGTAATAAACCGGCGAAGAGTAGAATTGCCACCACGCCGAGTCGTTTGAACCAGAGCGCTCGCCAGTCTTCACGGATGATCTCAAGCTTGGTCCTTTGCGCTGTATGCTGGGATAACTGCCCGGCGGTCACGGTAATCGGAGGGTTAGAATCTTGTACATTGGAAGGTGCTGCGGGAACCGCCTCTGCGGCACTGTCGGAAGGTTGCTTTAGAGTTTTGACATACTCATTTAGTATTTGCGAGCAGAAAAAATAATTGAACAGTCTGCCGGTTTGTAAGCTGTAATAAAGAATTAGAAAGAAATAGATCTTGAAGATAAATACTACCCAGAGAACCGCAGTCTTAATGCCCGCGTAGACCTCCGGATGTAGTTCAAAAACCACAAACATCGGCTGAATACCCGCGTAAAAATACAACACACAAATTAACCATGGTGGTAGGCCCAACAGCTTACTGTCCAGCCTGGCAATCAATAGCGCCAGCACGATGGCGTTTATCGTTCCACTCAAGGCGTCAAATACAGCCGGGAATTCACTCCAGTTGGTCCTTACCCCAACCTTGGTAAACATGATCAAGGGGAACGTGACTGTAAGAGCCGCGATCAGCAACACGAACGAATTAACCAAAATTCGCTGGCGAAGCTCCCGCTCGTCAATATCCGGGTCGCTAAACTTCATTACGAGACGACGCTGGAACGTCCGAAAACGCGCCCACAAATTTTGAGACGACTCGATGCTAGCGATGGTGGTGGCGTCGGCTTTTGGGGGGACGGACTCGGGAGCCCTGGTGGTGCAGCGTGTATCAGGTGGTAAATACAAAACGCTAAAACACCAGAAGACAAATAAGAGACTTACATTATTCAGTACGAAGGAAAGGAACGGGAAAGACTCTGTGTGAACTATCTGCTTTAGCGTAAGTGCCTGCAAACAGTCACATGGGGCAATCGAAAACAGTGGCTCAATGCCAAAGATCAAATATAAGCAAAGCATCGCACACCAAAACCCTAGAAAACGACGCTTGAACCTGCCCACCTGTCGGATGCTGTAGGCTTCTAATTCATTGCGTTGGGTCCGCTTGCCTTTGAGTTTTTCATGAACCAGGCTTGCTCGATGTTTCCCGATGTTGTTGTGGTCCAACCCTCGAATCAGGACCGCAATGAATATGAACAGAAATAGCAGGTGAGCATAGATTACGTAATGGCCGACCAGCTCCAACTTCTGCCACTCAAAGTGCTCGGGAAGCGAATGCATAGAGTAGTAAAAGAGAGCAATTGGGACAGAGACCACGCTCAGCAGACCAATTATTTGGCTGATAAAGAGGGCCGTCTGCGTCCTCAGCCAGGCGAAGAACGGCTGATTGGGCAACGACGGCTGGCTTTGGCTACGAGGTGAGCCGTGGCTAATCATTGACCTTTTTCACTCCTTAGAGTGAGAGACAACGGTATTGAAACCTGGTTGTATCGAATGAGGTTTCAAAGGTTAAGGACCAAGGTCGAGCGAGATCCAGACCGAAGGTTGTTTTAGAACGAGCTTTGAGTTCTTAGACGTACCGTTTGGTTAATTCGGCTGATTGTTGGGAGGAAAACGTATGAGAATTCAGCCTTATACCAAGTACTACAATTCAGAAAGCGTCGAAGCATATATTACAGGTAAGCAGGGAAAGTCAATGTTCTTTATAGTGAAGGAATCGCGTCACGGTGAACTTTGCATTCTGCGCAGGTAGGTGACATTTCTACCTGGGGTTTACAGTAACCTCGAAAACATTGACTTTCGACCTAAACGGCACTAATCTTCGCTCGCATTTTCAAACCAAGGCTGATCACCCGAGCCTTTACACCTTCCTGATTCGTCATCATGTGCGAACACTAAGAGGAGGACTTGATATGTTGCCTTTCAGCCCGACAAAGCGTTACGTAGAAGATGGTTACGACTTCAACGAAACCTCGCTTGAGTGGAAAGAGGCTTGTCGAAACTTGCCCTGCTTTTCTGCGGTCTGGTGGCCTGATTATTCCACCGCGGTCATTGAAGAGACGATCAACGGCGAACCGATCGTGATTCAACTCTGGATCGGTTGGTGTCAAAAGTTCCTGAACCTGGAGAACTTCCCGGGCGGGATCGGCGCCGAAGTCGGCATTTACCATCGAATCCCTGACAAGCCGCCTCCGTCAACGCTGCCATTCCTGCCGCAAAAGATGGCGGACTTCATGTTGGACCACCTTGCTGATCTGGGTGGTGAACATCTTTGGTGGCCCTACCCTGAACTCAAGACGGAACTTGAGTTTGAGATGGTCAACCCGAACACCGGTGAAACGTTCTTTCACGCTGGTCCACAGACAACTTACTGGCTGACTAAATGGATGACTACGGACAGCTATCACAAATATAAAAAGGATCATGGCCACACGCCGTTGTTTTCGGTGAATTACAATCTCCGGTACAAAATCAACGGCAAGACGTACGAGTGGACCTAACGCCGGCGATTAGATGTGTCATCCTGTTTCTCTGAGCGGTGAGCGTCGCTTTAGTGGCGCAAGCCGTGGCTTGTCTTTGTCCACGCTATGAGCGAAATATACGTCAGTACCGATGTCGAATCTGATGGTCCTATTCCAGGACCACATTCAATGCTGAGTTTCGGTTCGGCTGCCTATACCGCCGACAAGCAGCTCGTTTCCACGTTCTCCGCCAACCTCGAGACTTTGGACGGAGCGGCCGCGCACCCGCGAACGGCTGCGTGGTGGGCTACCCAGCCGGAAGCATGGGCAGCGTGTAGGTCGAATCTCGAGAAGCCCGAGTTGGCAATGCGCCGCTATGTCGGATGGATCAAGACGCTCAAAGCCAGGCCTGTGTTCGTGGCCTACCCAGCTGGCTTCGACTTCCTGTTTGTTTACTGGTACCTCATCCGGTTTGTAGGAGATAGTCCTTTCAGTCACTCTGCGCTCGACATGAAGTCGTATGCAATGGCGGTTCTAAGGACGGAGTACCGTGAGAGTACTAAGCGCAACATGCCTAAGGAGTGGTTTGACAAGCTACCGCACAACCACGTTGCACTCGATGACGCAATCGAACAGGGTGCACTGTTCTGCAACATGCTCCAGTTCAACCATGCCAAGCATGGCACGTAACCCTTTGACGTTTTTAAGAAAGACCTTACTCATGAAATCAACTCCTCATGGTCTCCCGAAAGCTGCCCCACTTCTGTTTGCGATCATCGTTTTTCTCGCGTCTCCGATCATTGGCAATGGTCAGTACTTTCAACTCCCGGGGACTTTTCTGTATTCGCTTAACACTCGCCATAACCAGGTTTTCGACATCAGTCCTGATGGGAAAATCGCTGTTGCGTTGACAAACGATCCGGTCAGTTTTCAACCGGCATTTCTTACTACCTTCGATCCCATTCTGAGTACCGAGTTTGACCATAAGTCTTTCGGGTTTGGTCCGATCGACGTTCGTATGGCGCAAGTGGGAAACAAACTGCGGGCTGTGGTTCTCACGACAGAAGGTGGGCCATGCAAAATCTATCTTTTCGACGTTGGTCCTGCTGGCCAATTAACTCAGCTCGCTGCGACGCAATTAACAACCTCCGGCACCTCGGGTCAGTCCAACGTTATCTTGAGTGGTAATGGCGGGGTAGGGTTCGTGGCGGTCCACTCCGGCGACAATATTTTCGGAGAACTGATCAGTTTCAGTCTTACTGATGGAACTATTATCAAACGTTTTTCTCTTCCTGAGGTACCCGAGACTCTCGCCTTAAACGAGGGACCAAACAGGCGCGTGGTGGCTTTCCGCATTGGCCTTAACTTAAAAGTCATGAACGTGCTTGATGCTACTCAGCCAGTAGAAACCGTCAGCGTTCCGCTGGTCCCAAACGGTGAAGTGAGTGGTATTCTCGGCGAGGCGATGACATTCAGTTCGGATGGTCGTTTTGTGTTTTTCGCCAGCCAGTTTTTTACGTTTGCAGCTATCAATCTCGATACTGCGCAGATAGTCGGAACCATACCGGGTGATTTCCGGTTTTTTCGAATCGAGAGTTTTGAGGACAATCAACGCCGGTTGTTGGCAGTCCTTAGCGGACGCGGCGGCGTCGCCGGTACGCCCGCATTACTTCTCATCGACGCGACAAACCCCAATGCACTAACAGTCGTTAATAGCATAGTGCCGTCCGAGTTCTCGCGAGCAGCCTTCGGATTCTCTCATGATGGCGCGCGCCTGTATGTGGCAGATGAAACGAAGCTGGTTGCGTTCAACCTGCCGGGCTTCACGACCGCATGGGAACAGCCCGTTCCCGGATCTTCCCAAACACCTCACCAGTTGCGAGTTTATGGTGCAACCGATGAGATCCTCGGTGCCTGGAACATAAGTCCGGGGTTTAATTTCGCGGCTCTTATGGGAGCTTTTCCTGCATCTCCTCCGAACGTTGCGCTGAGTGATTCAACCACGGTGAGTGAGAGTGCAGGTACCGCAAGCTTTACAGTATCGCTATCGGCGCCGACAAATCATCGCGTTAAGGTTAATTTCTCCACTTTCGATGGAACTGCATTGGATGGTTTGGACTATACAAATTCTCCGGGCAGCATCACCCTTGAGCCGGGAGTTACCTCAGGCAGCTTCACAATTCCGATAATCAACGATGCGCTCGACGAACCTGATGAAACTCTGACTGTGAAGATAACTCCGAACCTGGGAATAGTTACTCGCGCCCAAAGCACCCTGACAATCCTGGACGACGATCCTCCTCCAACCCTGACAATAAACGACGTAAGCGGAGTTGAGGGAAAATTCGGTAACGAGCTGTTCTTCGGGGTCGCCTTGTCGGCCGCCAGCGGGAAAACAGTAACCGTGGAGTACGCAACCGTTGCCAATAGCGCAACTGAGAATGATTTCGTCCCGCTTAAAGGCACCCTGACATTCTTTCCGGGTCAAACCACAAATAATCTTGTAGTTCCGATCTTTGCTGACGAGCTCAGCGAAGGCGATGAGACCTTTACTATTAACTTGAGCAATCCGAACAATGCAACTATCAGTGACGGCCAGGGCGTCGGCACTATAATCGACGATGATGCTCCTCTACTTGCGACCGAAGCACCATCACAACGCGCCATTGCGCTTGACGCTCTGATGCTGCGCGAGCCTTTTCTTTTGACCAATCCAAATTATCTGGGGACAGACAAAAGAGCCCGCATAAGTTTCTTCACTCTAAATCTGATTTTGACACCAGGGCTCGTTGTAACCGCAGAAGTCGTCGACAGCCAGCAAGTGGTCTATCAACTTCCGGTGGAGTCTGTGCAAAACGTACCGAACTTTCTGGCAATCTTTCCGCAGGAACCTTTCCTGACTCAAATAGTTTTAAAACTTCCCGATGGACTTATTAGTCCAGGGGATTTGAAGGTGAGTATCAGAGCCCACGACAGAACAAGCAACCAGGTGCTGATAGCTGTCAAACCTTAACCAGATCAAACGGCCGTGACTTCTACGGCCGTTTACTGCGTTTCTTCTCGCCTTCTGCTTTGGACGTGTCAGCCAACTCACGGTAACGCTGACTCAGTCCTGACTCAGGCGACTTGCCTAATGCTTCAGGATGTAGATAGCGCCCGCGCTCGCTGCGACTCTTGTTCCGCTCAACACTCAATGTGTTCGCTCGGGCCCACGCGTCTTGTCTTACTCCCGTAACTTGCCAACTAACCTCTAATCCCTTGGAGCCACCCGCGATCTTGAATCGGCCGTGCTTGATTGGTTCAGCTATGAAAAGGTTGGGTCCTGGTGCACCGATTGGCGTCAACTGATAACGAAAATCGGAATTCAGTGACTCAAACCACTTAGGAAGATTAACTATCACTTCACCTTTCTGGTTGCAGACAGCGATGCCGTCGTAGATATTCTTCCTCTCCGGCGATTCAACAAACGAATGCTGCAGATATTTTTCGCCCGGCGCGAGCGGGTGGTCTATCTTGAAACCACCACCACCTTTGCTCAACGAACCGGTTATATCGACGTCGCCAAAAAACAAACCCGCCAGTGCGCCGCCAATTGACAACACTCCGGTGTCGTTGCTGATTGCGAGTACTCCGGCACTGTTAATACTCAAACCAAATACGCCGGCGGCCCTTTCGCTGAAGCCAGCCACCCCGGTCCCTGAAACACTGTTACCATCAACACCCGTAGCGCGTTCACTATCACCCTGCACGCCTACGCCGTTTCCACCCGTTCCATAAACGCCGACGCGGCTACCGGGAGCCGATGTCGCTCCGACGACCGCTCCTGCAACTCCTACAAACGGTCCGGTACCATAGACTCCCGCCGCGCGATTATGGTCGGCCAAAGTTGCACCCAGAACGCCGGAACTGAGGCCGCTCGATCCAACTACGCCATTTCCACCACCTCCAAATGGTCCAGCGGATCCTGAATCACCCCAGACACCGAATGGAGCATTGGGCGTAAAGCCACTGGGAGTTCCGTCATCACAAGTGCATACCGGCATTGTTTTCTCCTCCTATAACCTCTCATTAAATTTCTAATAGATATGACAGGAACGGGTTGTTATGTTTCAGTTCGCAATGCTGCCTTTTATTTTCCGGGGAAGAATTTTGCTTTATATTCATCAGGAGCCAGCGCCTTCCGCTTAAACTTTGTGGCACCCTGAGAGGCTATAAAGATGCTTCGATACGCTACCTTCACTCTGTTCTGTCTCATACTATCGCTCGCGCTTGCATCGCATTGTTCCGCACAAACAACACCGACTGACCAGACCAGTCTTACAAAAATCCTTGGCTTCGAGAATGAACATAGCGGCGACAAACCAGTTGGCTGGTTTGCCAATCCGCCCGGTACCGTTTTCAACGACGACAAGGTCGTTCACAGCGGCCAGTGGTCCGTGCGCATGGAACGCGACGCCCAAAGCAGCGGCGGGTTTTCAGTAATTGGCAGAACGATCCCCTGGCAGTTCTCGGGGAAAAGCATTGAGATTCGCGGCTTCTTGCGAACTGAGAACGTCAGCGACTACGCCGGACTATGGATGCGTCAGGACAACGGCTCAGACATGCTCTCACTCGAGAACATGGAGAGCCAACAGCTTAAGGGAACGCACGATTGGACCGAGTATAAGATCAGCTTACCGATCCAGGCGGAAATGAAATCCCTGGTTTTCGGATTCTTAATGGCCGGAACCGGCAAAGCGTGGGCGGACGACTTACAGATTCTCGTCGATGGCCGTCCTCTTTGGGAGCTAGTCAAAACAACTCCAACACCGGCGACGGTTCTCGATCGCGATCACGAATACGACGGTGGTTCTCGCATCGTTCTCTCAAAGCTCTCGGATGTTCAAATCCAAAATCTGGCCACACTCGGAAAGGTCTGGGGATTCCTGAAGTATCACCATCCGTTGATCATTGCCGGCGAGCGCCATTGGGATTACGACTTATTGCGGGTGCTGCCTTCGATCCTTTCGGCACCCGATCGGAACGCTGCCGACGCAATACTGGCGAAATGGATTGGAAGTCTTGGCGCAGTCAAACCATGCGCCTGCGTGAAACTGGACGAGAACGACATCCATCTCCGTCCCAGACTCGCATGGCTGGACGATCATAAACTGCTCAGCACTGAGTTGAGTGCGAGAATGCGATCGATTTATGCCAACCGCCCGGTTAGTACGCAGCAGTTCTACGTCTCAAAGCTGGAGAATGTCGGGAATCCCTCGTTCGACCACGAGCTGAGTTATCAGAGTATCAAATTGCCGGATGCTGGATTTCAAATTCTCGCGCTCTACCGCTTCTGGAATATCGTCGAATACTGGTTTCCATATCGCGACGTCGTGCCTGAGGACTGGGACAAAGTTTTACTGGACTCACTGCCGCAGGTGGCTTTGGCGAGGAGTTCGGAAGCCTATCAACTTGCCATGATGCAGGTGATTGCAAGAGTTCACGACACGCACGCCAACTTGTGGAGCTCGATCGCAGTACGGCCTCCTACAGGCGCTTGTCAGCTCCCCGTAAAAGTCCGCTTCATCGAAGGCCGTCCGGTGATTTCGGGCTATGCCGGGCAGATTGGTGAAACCAGTGGAATAAAGCGCGGCGATATAATCACCGAACTTGATGGCGTCTCGATCGCAAAGCTGATGGACCAGTGGAAGTTGTACTACGCTGCGTCCAACGAGCCAACGCGGTTGCGGGATATTGCTATGCAGATGACACGCGGAAACTGTGGCCGGACCACGATCCGCGTCAGACGAGATAATGCCGCGATGGAGATCGGCGCGGAACGTGTGTCTCCGAAGGAACTCACCGGCATTACATTTACGCACGATCTTCCTGGTGAGACCTTCCGCTTGCTGTCGAAAGACGTGGCCTACCTGAAGCTTTCTACGGTGAAGGTGGACCAGGCTGCGAAATACATCGAGTCAGCAGCAGGTACGAAAGGTTTGATTGTCGACATTCGCAACTATCCGTCGGAGTTTGTGGTCTTTGCGCTGGGCTCGCTCTTAGTCGATCAAAAAACGGATTTCGTCCGGTTCACTCAGGGAGACCTATCGAACCCGGGAGCCTTTCATTGGGGTGCGCCATTCTTTTTGGAGCCGCAGCAGCCACATTATCCAGGCAAAGTAGTGATTATTGTGGACGAAATCTCGCAGAGTCAGGCGGAGTACACCACGATGGCGTTTCGTTCCTCACCAAGAGCCGTCGTCGTCGGTAGCACCACCGCTGGCGCGGACGGCAACGTCTCAGCGATTCCATTGCCGGGCGGCTTCCGTTCCATGATTAGCGGAATTGGCGTTTTCTATCCTGACAAGAAACCAACTCAGCGCATCGGGATAATTCCGAATCGGGAAGTAAAGCCGACGATCGCCGGCATTCGTGCCGGCCGCGACGAAGTGCTGGAGGCTGCGATTCGCGAGATTGTAGGAAAAGATCTCTCAGCGATGCAGATTGAAAAAATGATTGAGCATTGATTTTGATCGCGGCTCGCGCTTTACGAATGAAACCAAAGAACTAATCACAATGCCTGATCGTAGTTGACTTGAGGAGGTGGAATCCGATGTATTGTTCGACTTGCGGACTGGCAATCGCCGACAGCTTGAGCTACTGCAATCATTGCGGCGCGAGGCTCAGCTTGTCCAACAGCGATAAAGTCGCGAGCACTCACGAGGTCAAACCAGGACTTCTCATATCGGCAATGGTAGCGACCTTTATACTCGGCCTCCTCGCAATCGCATTTCTGCTTGGCGTCATGAAAGTTATGCTGGGACTTGAATCGGGTCAGGTTCTCGGTTTTGCGGCGCTGAGCTTTTTGATAATGCTCTTTCTCGAAGGTGTGTTTCTGCGGCTTCTATTCCGGCGGAGTAACAGTGATGAGGAACGAGCCAGGACAGAGTTACGGGCGGGACAAACCACGAAAGAACTGGGAGCGCCACAATTGCACGCGCTGCGAGAACCGCCACTATCAAGCGTGACGGACCAAACGACGCGCGCGTTTGATCCGATTTACATCAAACACCACAAAGCCACTTCAGCAGAGTTGGACTAACGTTACTCCTTCAACTACGCAACACACCGCGAGTGTTTCCGTCGCGATCACAACGCTTGCCGCGTCGTTGCTTGGGTTAGTGGGAACGGTGAGAAACGCCGTTCCCACTTCTTCACACGAATGAATCGCAAACATCGGCAACTAAGATGGACCAAAGCGGCGGCGGTACTCCGGTGAAACAAGAAACGCGTCAATGAGATGGTTTACACCATCGTAACTTGCCGGATTGCCATATTGATTCAAATCATTTAGCCAGTGTTGGAAACCCGCATCAGTGTCCGGTACTGCGCGGCGCAGGTATATCTCATAACACCGGTGCACAAACTCAGCATTGTTTGTCGTGGCACCGGTTTGCATATTGAACAATGATGGGAATTGAGCAAACCAGAACGCACGCGACGTATGAATGCGCCACTCGCGCGTACATGCGTTATTGTCATTGATGCCTGTGCCGCAGGGACCCGTAATGTTTTGTGTCCAGTGGTCAAGTCCGCCCTCATCCGGTTCGGGCCGATTTAGAAAATCAGGGTAATGCGTCCAGACAAAGAACCGCTGGTTATCTATCGGATTAGAGACCGTTGGTTCCCAGATATTCCAAAGAAACCTATTCGGCGACAAAACGGGTATCGTATTTCCGTTCGCATCGTGAACGATATTATCGTTCTGATCCCTAAGAATTCCATTGATGGTGCTAGTCAGCCGGTTCAGGTTGGCAGTGGCCTTGATGTAGCGAGACACTCTATCAGGGCAAGTCGAGAAATTCGCATTTGCCGTTGCGGTCAGCACGGACCTGTCAATTGGGAAAGCGCCGCAATTCCCCAAACCCGTTCGACCCTGCAGATACATTGCCACTGCGCCGGCCACATGGGGTGAGGCCATTGACGTTCCGCTATCCCGGCACTCGTCTGTGTTGGTGCCATCCCAAAATGCACAATCAGTATTCGGCGCCCCACCGACACCGGTCTTGGCAGATAAAATGTCAACGCCAGGCGCAAAAAGGTCTACACCCGGACCAAAGTTTGAAAACGAAGCTCGATTGCCATTCCAATCAACTGCTCCAACCACTAAGGCGTCCGTGACACTCTTAGGGGCATAATTACGAGCATCCCGGTTGTCATTGCCGGCACTAGTCACAACCGTCACTCCATTGCTGATCGCATTGGTAACGGCGTTATTAATTCCGGCCGGATCACTGGTTGGTGGACAACATGCATTGTTGGGGATCCCAATACTTATGTTCACAACCTTGGGTACTGAGGAATCTGCCTGATGCTGGCTGGTCACCCAATTAACCCCGGCAATGAGGGCCGAAGACGGACAAATTGTCGCTGTCACAGGAAAAACCGAAGTCACACAAACTTTGACAGATCTGATATTGACGGCTTTGGCTACGCCATAGTTGTTACCGCCGAGAGTGGCGGCGACGTGTGTGCCGTGTCCCGAGCAATCATTGTTGCTGGCATTAGGCCCGCCAGTCTGGCAGAACTGGTCGGTGAATCCGGACGCTGGTCCCTGCCGGCAATCGACATTACGAATACAGTCGGCAGCCTGGGTCGCCCGGGAGACGAATGGTGGAGTTCCAAAATCCGCATGCTGCGTATTGATGCCCGAATCAATAACGTAGGCATTTACGCCTGTCCCCGTTCCATTGAACAGGTAAAGTCCGTTCGTCCTTCCCGTCGCAGGATTGGGTGAAGGTCCGGGCATGCTGGCGCCATCAATCGAATCAAGGCCCCACGGAGGAGTTGTCTGCGGTGACACCAGGGTTTGGTCGGGTTGAAGAAGCTGATCTTCTTCGACCCACCGAACCAATGGCGATCGGCTGATCGCAATAGCAGCCGCTTCGTTTGGCAGTTCTATTGCATATCCTTTCAGCGCAGTCTCGTAGATGTAGTCAACTTTCCCGAGGTGGGCCAACGCATGACTGTTAGCAATTTCAGTTACGCGTTGCAGCCGAGCTTCACGCGGGTCTTCGTCTTTTGCAACATCGTCATTGAGTACGACAATGTATCGATTGGAAATGGCGTTCTGCTTTTTCACAAACTTGGTTTGTGGACGGCGTGGTATGTCGGGACGATTGTTTTGACTTGAGGTGATTGTTGGCAATGCAACCAGCGCAAATGCGAACAGACCGAGGATGGAAATCGACACTGCAAGATTTTTAAGGTGCTGCATGATTTTAACTCCTTGGGTTAAGTCTTGGGGGACTTGATGTTGTCGGACCTGGTTGTGAGAGATAGCAGTTCCCTTACGACTGCTCACCGAACGTATAGGGCGACGTCGGGATGGCGCCGGCAATTCGCAGTTTTAACTTGAGCAGAACAGGAACGCCTGAACGAAGACTATTCTCCTAAACCTTCGTTTGGAGTGTCCTGAAACAACTTAGGATTTTCGATGACTGAAGATCGCTTCGTTGACGCGAGACTTTGCGAGGAGTCACGCGTGAACGAAAGGAGGGGAGATTTCTCGATCAACGTACTCTTGGTACGACTTCTTGTCAATGAATTGTTGTTAATGCGAAAACTCAGATGACATTCTGATTTTTTTGCTGGCATGATCGCACTTGGACCATGTCGGTACCATTTGCGCACTGCATGGTGCCGTGCGGCAAGCCTGGGTACACCTTTCAAGGTAGCATCCCTGCACGATCTTCGACGAAGGCACAAAGCCAAAAGCCGCAGCGGCACAGAAGATCATCTTCGTGACTTTGCGGCTTTGGCTTTGTGCCTTGGTGTGAAACCGTGCGTCAATTCACGGTTTGCGAGTGTGGAGAACGCCGCAGGCGCGGTGGCCTGTGACGCAGATTTTTGTGTCGTGAGTTGAGAATTTCGCAAAGTCCCTGGTGACTCATTCCCAGCATGCGGGCGGCATTGGTTACCTGTCCGTTGCTGTTTGCGAGGGCCCGTTTAATCAGTTCTGCTTCGTAGCGTCGCACGTCTTCTTTCAACGTGCCGCTGCATACGACTTCCGCGGGAGTGACCAACGCGCGTCGTGCTGCTTCGATAGTGAGGCGTGAAGCTATGCGCAAGAGTTCGATCATCTCCGCGTCGGCAACGTGGCCCATGCGTTCGTCGGCTTCGAGATAGAGATTGAAAAGCTCGCCGACGCTCAAATGAGTTTTCAAGTGTTCGAGCATCAGCAAGCGCGTGCGCGCGGAGTTCATCTGATCGCCCGCCGCTTCGGCTGTTCGCACTGCTTTGGAAAAAATTTCCAATGCTCTTTGATATTGGTTCAACTGCGAAAGCGCAATGCCGTGAGTAGTGAGAGCTTCGGCGAGTAAGCCTTGCTCGTCGCCCTGTTCCAGAATCGCGACCGCGGCAGTTGCCGCTTGCGCGGCATCGTCGTAGCGATGTTGTGCTAAAAACAGGCGCGCGCGGGTTTCATTCACCTGCGCGACGCTGCCGCTGTCGTGCAACTCGCGAAATATTTCGCGGGCCTTGTTCAGATGTTCGAGCGCTTCGTCGTGACGCTTGAACTCCATCAGGATGAAGCCGATGTTGTTCTCCACGCGCGCGAGATAACGCGTGTGACGAGCCTGCTCGAGATGGAAACTCGCCGCCGCGTTTTCGATCAACGCGCGATCGAGATTCTCGAGTCCGCCGAGTCGCTTAAACGCGATGGCCCTTTGCATGTGATAGCGACCATGGACCGCGTGGTCCTGGATCTGTTCGAGCAAAGGCGACGCCTGGCCCAATAGTCTTAGTGCTTCGTCGTTGCGGTTGGAAAAGATCTCGACGATTGCCTGATTGATGACGATGCGCACGCGATTCTCAACCGTCGTTGCGCGCGAGAGTGCTTCTGCAAACCAGATCCCAGCTTCGTGCAATGCGCCGGCGCGCCAGTAACAAATGGCCAGATCCGTCTGCGCCTCGACTGCTTTTTCATATAGTCCGACAGAGGCGAAGATGCGAGCGCTTTCGGCGATTAAGTCTTTGGCGACTTCCTGTGCGTGAGCGATCTGCTGCGCACTGCCGATCCAACCGGAAAGACTTCCTACCCGCAACAGCAGTTCCGCTTTGGTCGCCGGTTCGAGATTAGCCGTTTCCGGCCGCTCGCCGACGTTCTGCCAGAGGTCGCTGAGGACCAGCCGGGCTTCTTCATAGTCGCCGGCATTCTCGAGCTGTTTGGCGAGTTCACACTTCTCTTTGACCGGAAGGTCGTGATTAACGTTGGCAAAGCGAGATTCGGTCTGATTCATCTTGATTTTACTCATTTAACAACTTCGCAAGATTTCCTGCGGTCGGTCGATGGTATTATCCGCCATTGCCCAATTCTCAGCCTTATCGCCCAAGTTTGGTTAACGATCTTCAAGTATAAAAAAAGGACCAGATTATGAAAAGGATCAATTTCCTGGTTGTTAGCTGTCTGATTTCCTTCTGTTTATCCACGGTCGCCATTGGTGGCGACATGCCTGGACCAGGTTCGCCTCTAAAGCCCCCGAAGCATCACGGCCACGGTATTTCGGCTATTTGTGAGCCTTTGGGTACCGCAAGTGAGACAGCGGCTAGTGCCGCCTGCCAAGAAGCTACAACAAATTTGGCGGCCGACGCAACGATTATTGCGATTCAGGCAGCGGCGTCAGTCTTTTAGCAAGCGGTCCGGCGACTAACGCAGACTTCCGCTCAACAGAGAACTGCTAATAATCGGGTTCTGTATTCGTGGGGCTGGCTGGTGGTGTGCCTAAAAATCGGCGGTGGCACGTCTGAGAGTAGTGTGGCGGTTTGGAATTTACGCCGAAGGGTGGCGGTTTTGGAGCTATGCCTACTAACGCCGAAGGCGTTGGCTAATGTGAACCCAGAGTTGTCGCTACGCGCCAACTCTGGGTTCTATATCTAAAAATGCGGATTAACTCTGAAAGGGTTTACTCGTTAATAGCTTCGTCGTCGCCGAGAACGCGGGAGTAGACAACCGCGCGCGACTGACCAAAGCTGCCAATCCACGCGACGCCGTTTTCGTTCACGTCGAACAAGTTGCTCACGGACGGGAAATTCGTCAGCACCTTGCCGTCGACGACGTCACCTGTGCGCGCGATCAGTTGCAGATCATCCTCCGACGTGCCGATCCACAGTCCCAAACTGTTGCCGAAGTTCACGCCGCCGACGCCGATCGTCAGAGACGCAAGGAACACAACCCGACCGTCGTTCAGCAGCTTGAAGTCACGAAACGATGCGAACGTTCCGGTCGTTCCCGGCGCATTCGCTCCGCCCAGCGCGATCGTCGTCGTGTGTTCTCCGTCTCCGCGGAAGACGCCGCGCGAGTTCGTACCGCCCGTCAACACCGCGTCGAACAACACTTCACCGCGATCGTTGAGTTTGATCGGCAACCGGAACGTAAGCTGGCCCGATGGATCGTGATAGACGCCGCCCTTCGGAGCGGGTTGACCTTCGAGCGCGATCGCAACCGCGTTAGTTCCGTCGCCGCGAAAAATACCGACGCCACTCGTGCTGTTCGTCAACGACGCAGCCGCTGCAACTTGACCGTGACGGTTGATAGCAGTCACGCCAAAATCATTGAACGTCGCGCCGCCCGGTGCTGGTTGATTGCCGACGAAGATCGGCGTGAGCGCGCCACCGTCTCCGCGAAAGACTGCGAAGTCTGCCGAGCCGCCAGTCATACCGGAAAAGAACGAGACCTGCCCACGATCGTTGATTGCGAGATCGTCGAGCAGCGTGAACGTGCCGCCGGTCGGTGGCGCAACGTCGTCGCGTGCGATCGTGATGGTCTGTGTGCCGTCGCTGGTGAAGATGCCTTGCGTGGCAGTCGAGTTGTTGATGATTGCGCCGTACGCGATCGCGCCGTGGCCGTTCCAGACGGGACGCAACGGTGTCACCGTGCCGCCACCAGGCGCCGCATCTCCATCGCGAACAAGCGGCACAAAAATTTTGCCGTCAGTGCGCCATGTGTCGCTGAAGTTGGCGTCGAAGACGACGTCGCCATTCGACGTGATGAACGGATTATTCACCGCGCCAAAGGCTGGATCGGGATTGTTCCCAAGCGCGACGGCGGCAGTCGTTTTGCCGTCGCCGACGAACACGCCGGTTGTGAACGGTGGTCCAACAGACGCATCGAACACGACTTCATGCTGTGCATTCAATCTAACGTTTGCAAAAGAGCCCGGCAGGTAGTTCCCGCCGGTCGGAGCTGCAGCGCCGGTTGCAGCAATGATCGTATGGCGCACTTTTGTTTGCGCGCTCGTCACTGGTAAAGGCACGGTCGGCAGCGCGATTGACGTTAACACCGCTAGAACAAACAGGTACAGAAGCATTCTTTTCATTTTCTTCTCTCCAATATTAGTAGTAAGTGTTACTCATCCGTCCGAACCGTGGTGTTGGTCCATACGGGCCAGTTAGAGCAACACTCGTCCGCCTCTGATAGCGCGCGTTTGCGCCAGCAGTTGGAGGGTCCTGTTCGACGTGCCCGATCCAGATGCGGGAGTTATTCGAGAAGTTCGCCGTGCTAAGTGAGCGCTGGTAAAATGGTGCAAATGGAATTTTTTACTTTTCCGGGAACGTCCACGACGGTGAACCGCATGGGTTACGGGGCGATGCAACTGGCGGGGCCAGGTGTGTTTGGTCCGCCGCGTGATGTCGACACTGCGCTCGCTGTTTTGCGCGAGGCGGTTGCGTCGGGCGTCAATCACATCGATACGAGCGATTATTACGGACCGCAGGTGACGAATCAGATCATCAAGCAGGCGCTTCATCCTTATCCGAACGAGCTGGTGATTGTCACGAAGGTGGGCGCGCGGCGCGGTGCGGACAAGTCGTGGATTCCTGCACTTTCGCGGCAGGAGTTGATCGACGCCGTCCACGACAACTTGAGAAATCTCGGGCTCGAAGTGCTTGACGTCGTGAATCTACGCGTTGGAGGGCCATTCGGACCGTCGGAAGGATCGATTGAGGAACAAGTGACTGCGTTGAGTGAGCTCAAGCGCGAGGGTCTTATACGGAGTGTTGGTCTGAGTAATGTTACGCCGCGACAGTTGGTGCAGGCGCAGGCGATTACCGAGATCGTCTGCATCCAAAATCTGTATAACGTGGCGCACCGAGATGACGATGACTTTATCGACGAACTCGCCGCACTGGGAATCGCTTACGTTCCGTTTTTCCCGCTCGGAGGCTTCACGCCGCTGCAGTCATCAACGCTGAATGCGGCAGCAGCTTCGTTGCAGGTGACGCCGATGCAGCTTGCACTCGCGTGGCTGCTGCAGCGCTCGCCCAACATCCTGCTCATTCCCGGCACCTCGTCTCTCGAGCACCTGCGTGAGAACCTGCAAGCTGCGACGATAACTATTCCGGCCGAAGTGCTCGCAGAGTTGAATTCCATTGGCGGAACGCTGACTTGATCGATATCGCGCCTTCAACGTGGAAGTTAACCGCTGAAATTTGGCGCTTTACGTCCCGGAGGAGGTCGGACCAACTGGCCCAACCTGGGGGTAGCCAAAAAGCCACACACCCTGTATTATCCGTCTTCATTCTTCACTGCCTGACGCCGGGCGCCCAGTAAACCGCCGGCAGCAGGCGCGGCCGCCAGGATTTCCTTAACCAATGATTTTTAGACATAACCCCCGTATTTCACCATATCGTTGGATATTTCTGCTGACGATCCTCTTGTCGCTGCTTGCGCTGCTTCCCATCGGACAGCGCGCCGAACGCCAGTCGCAAGGCCAAGGCCGGGATCCGCAGCGCCGGAAACTCGAGGCTGCACAAAAAGACGCCAAAAGAAACCGGCTCAATGCCGTGCCAGGCGAAATCCTCGTGCGTTTTCGTTCCGGGTCGAAGGGCAGACAGTTGGGCCATCAGATAGTAACTGAGAAAACTGGCCGCCAGATTCCGCTATCAGTCGAGTCCGCCGGCGAGGCTGAACAGATTGTCGAAGGACTGCGCGTCGTGAGAGTCAATCCCGACGACACGAGCAAAACCATCGACGCACTGCGCGCGCGCCCGGACGTGGTCTACGCCGAGCCCAACTTCATTCGCAGAGCCTTCGCCACTCCCAACGATCCGCGTTACGCCGAAATGTGGGGACTCAAGAACATCGGTCAAACCATCGGCGGGCACTCCGGCTCTCCCGGCAACGACATCCGCGCGGAACAAGGCTGGGACATAACCACCGGCAGCCGTAACGTCGTCGTCGGAATTATCGACACGGGCATCGACATCAATCACGTAGATCTGCACGACAACATCTGGACCAACCCCGGCGAGGTCGCGGGCAACGGCATCGACGACGATGGGAATGGACTCGTCGACGACATCCACGGCTGGGACTTTGCGCACAACGACGTCAGTGTCTTCGACTACACCGAACCAAACTATCCACCACCCGACAACTACGCGGGCGACTTCGACGATCACGGCACGCACGTAGCCGGCACCATTGGCGCGCTTGGTAACAACGGAATCGGCGTTGTCGGAGTTAACTGGCAGGTCAGTTTGCTGCCGCTCAAGTTTTTGACTGACGATGGCGCGGGATCGTCTTTGGATCTGACGAAGGCACTGGGCTACGCGAAAACGATGCGCCAGCTCTGGGACTCCTCAGGCGGAACCAAAGGCGCGAACATTCGCGTCCTTAATAATAGTTATGGCGGCGTCTCGTTTTCCGATACCGAGCTAACCGCAATTCGTGAATTGAGCGATGCAGGAATCCTGTTCGTCGTCGCTGCGGGCAATGACGATACTACCAACGATCTCTTTCCGGTTTATCCCGCGAATTACCAGGCGTCGAACGTAATCTCAGTTGCAGCTTCGAACAACGGCGGCATCAAGGCAAGCTTCTCAGATTTCGGCGAGGGCACAGTAAACGTAACTGCGCCCGGCGAAAACATTCTGAGCACCATGCCGAAGAACACCTACGACTTCCTTAGCGGAACGTCGATGTCCACGCCGCACGTTTCGGGCGTCGCCGCGTTGGTTTGTGCGCAAGCGCCAAACATCACGATGCAGCGGCTGCGCTCGATCGTGATGTACAGCGGTTATGCCGCGCCGTGGCAATTCAATAACACGCTGCCGATTTCAACCGGACGTGCCGTCGATGCCGGCCGAGCCTTGCAGGCTATTACTAGTCCCGACGTAACCGCGCCTGGTCCGGTCAATAATTTCAGCGTGCAGATTCAGGACACATTTCCGCAGTATGAGCTCATCTGGCAAGCGCCCGGAGACGATGGCAACGCCGGCCGGGTGACGGCTTACGAAGTTCGTTTCTCCGAAGTCAGTCTCACGGATGCAAACTTCGATCTCGCGACACGTTTGCCTGGTCCAGTGCCGATGGATCCGGGTTTTACTCAGTTTGTGACAGTTAAGGTTCCGTGGCGACACTCGTCAGGTTTCATCGGCGTTCGTGCAGTTGACGACGCCGGAAACAAAGGTCCCATTTCGCAAGCGCCGATCTCAGTAGCCACTGATGTCGGCGATCCTTACATCATGACCGAAAGCGCAGCCACTCCGGTTTCGACTGGCGGCACGGCGTTAGGACTGCGCGGCGATGACAAGATCCAAATCGTCAATTTGCCATTCACCTTCAAATACTTCGGCATTGACTTCACTTCAGTTCGAGTATCCACAAACGGCGTTTTGTATTTTGGTTTTGAGCGTGACGACGATTTTCTCAATTCGGAACGCTGGGTGAACGGAACCAGTATGATCGCCGGCCTATGGGATGATCTCGCCACTAACAAACGGGACGGCGACGATGTTTATGTTGTCCAGGATCAGGACCACATCATTTTCAGATGGCAAGGTGTGACGCTCGAGCCTGTGACGGGAGTAGTGCGTGGACAGAATCCGGTAAGCTTCGAAATCGAACTGCGCTTCGACGGAACGATCACCTTGCGCTATGGCGACGGCAATCAGAAGGTGATACCGGTCGTCGGCATCGGCGGTGGTTTTCCTGAACCTTACATGTCGCGCTCGCATACGTCGGAGTTGGCCTTAAAGGATCTGACGAATGCAGGCACGGTAACTTTCACGCGGCGCAGCCCGGTTGCACGTGGCGTGCTGACAGTGACTTCGACGAATCCTACGAGCGACGTCAATATTAGTGTCAGTCCAAACGACATCTCCGGTTCGGGCAACGGCACGACTCAGTTCACTCGCACTTACAATCCGGGCACGACGGTAAATGTCACGGCGCCCGCGACAGTTAACGGCAACAACTTCAGGTTCTGGCAGCGCGACGGACAGGATTGGAGTGGCCAGCTCACGACGAGCCTTGTAATGAACGGCAATCACACGATGACTGCTGTTTACGCCACCAAACCCGTGCTGACCGTCACTTCGAAGAATCCCGACAGCGGCGTGAGCATCACGGTGCTTCCGAATGACGTCAACGGCGCGGGCAATGGCACTACATCATTCACACGTACTTACAACCTGTTTGACGGCGTGAATCTGACCGCGCCGCAAACGATCGGCAACAGCACTTTCTGGAAATGGCAAGTCGACGGCGTTGACTATGTGCCGTTCTCGTTGGCGACGATAACGATGAACGCCGATCACACCGCGACGGCTGTCTACGTCACCGTCACGCCGACGCCGACTCCGACTCCCGTGCCCGGCGCGGGCGTGCAACCGATCGCATTCGTCAAACAAGGCACTGGTGGTGGCTCCGACATCTTCTTAACCAACCCGGATGGCACGAACACCGTGAATCTCACGGACGCCGCCGGCGAAGACAATCGACCAGCGTGGTCGCCAGACGGCACTCGTATCGCCTATACGTGTTTGCGTCAGCTGGACGGCAGTATCGGATCGCCGCAACGCATCTGCATGCGTAACGCGGATGGAACCGGACTCACCGTGTTGTCCAACACGTTTGCCGAGGACTTTGGTCCAACCTGGTCGCACGACGGCAGACAGATCGCTTTCACCAGTTTTACGCCCGGGTTTCAGAGCGTGCTGACCTTCATCAACCTGGATAGCGGCGGTCGATTCACGCGCTTTGACACGGGCGCGGCCAATCCTGACTACTCACCCGACAACTTGAAGCTCGTCTACGAACAGGTCAACTCGATCTGGATTTTCAATCAAGTTACGCAAAGCAGTTTGCGGTTGACGAATTTGACGGGCGATTCGCGTCCACGCTTCTCGCCGAATGGATCGAAGATCGTGTTTCAGAGCACTCGCGATGGACAGCCCGAGATCTATGTAATGAATGTTGACGGCTCGGCGCAAACGCGGCTGACGAATAACTCTGCGTGGGACACGTCGCCGGCGTGGTCACCGGATGGGTCGAAGATTCTGTTCACGTCGTTGCGTGACGATCCGATGAGTCCTGCGCTTTACGTGATGAATGCTGACGGCAGTAATCAAACGCGCGTGACATCGGGCAGCGATGGCGTGTGGCGCCAGAATCCGACGCCCGTAGTTTACAGTGAGGATGGAACTGGCGTTGTTGCTGCGCTTACCGCAGTAACTATGCTGCGCGGACCGTTCCAGATGCTCGATCCTTACAACTTCAGCGTTGATGGTCGCACGCGGGTGACGTTGTTCACGTCGAATCTCGGAATTGTGTCGCCGCCGGTTCCGCCGGCGTCGACGTTGTCAGTGCAGGCGAATGGCGTCAACTTGCCGATCGAAAGCGTGGGGCCGATCACGGGGACAGGAGCGCCAGGCGGGTCTTATATCATTGTCAGGCTGCCGGATGGACTGCCGAAAGGGAATCTCGCGTTGACGATAACGCTGCGCGGCTTGAGCAGCGCGCCGCTGATCCTTCCGATCGCTCAGTAGCAACGAACATGAAGACTCCACGGGGCAAGCCCGTGGTACTTCGAGCCCGTGGTATCTGCGGGCACCGCATTTGCTGCCCTCCTCACGTCACGTGAAGTTTGCCTTATTTGAGTTCGACTTTCAGGCGATCAGTTGTTTTGGCCGTCTCTAATTCGAACGCATGACCTACAGTACATTCAACAAGGGGGCTCAATGAATACAAAGAAACTACTCGGGAATGTTCCTACCGATTTGCTCTACCAGGCACTGGAGACGGAAAAGGGCGGCGTGCAAGTCTATACCGCCGCACTGCGCTGTGCGCTCAACAAAGATCTCCGCGAAGAATGGAACAAGTATCTCGAACAAACCAAAACGCACGTCCAAATCGTTACCGAACTAATCCAACAACTCGGACTCGATCCGAACACTGAAACACCCGGCCGCCAGGTTGTTCGCTATCTTGGCACCTCGCTCGTGAAGACGATCGAGCTCGCCATCAGATCTGCCGATCCGCAGGCGGCGCAAATCGTCGCGGCAGAGTGCATCACGCTCGCCGAAACTAAAGATCATTTGAACTGGGAGTTGATCGGTCAACTCGCCACTAATTCAGAGTTTCCGGACGCAAGTCTGCTTCAGCCCGCACACGATCGAGTGGAAGAGGAAGAAGACGAACACCTCTATCACACTACCGGCTGGACTCGTGAGCTCTGGATCGAAGCGCTGGGAATGCCCGCCGAACTTCCGCCGCCCGAGGAAGTGCGCGATGTGAAAACGCAAGAAGAAGCTGCCCAGGCGAAGAAAGCCCGAACTAAAAAAGCCGCCGCGCGATAGAAGAACAAGGGGAGAGATATGAGTACGCAAAAGAATGACAAGGCGAACAAAACGAAGAAGCCAAGCACCAACGGCTCACGCTTCAATGGCTCGCGCCGCAATGCCGGATACGGCGCAGTCGATGCAAAGATTGAAGATCTCGCGAAGAACATGGAGGAATCGGCGGGAGAGTTTCTGACCAGCGATCAAGGCATTCGCATCAACGACAACCAGAATTCACTCAAGGCCGGAAATCGTGGTCCATCACTACTCGAAGATTTCCTGCTGCGTGAAAAGATCACGCATTTCGATCACGAGCGTATTCCCGAACGCGTCGTACACGCGCGCGGTTCGGGAGCGCATGGGTATTTCCAGGTCTACGAACCGATGGCGCAGTACACGAAGGCTGCGTTTCTACAGGATCCTACAGTGAGAACTCCGGTATTCGTGCGCTTTTCGACAGTCGCGGGTTCGCGCGGATCGACCGACCTCGCGCGTGACGTGCGTGGTTTCGCCGTCAAGTTCTACACGCAGGAAGGCAATTTCGATCTGGTCGGCAACAACATGCCGGTGTTTTTCATTCAGGATGCGATCAAGTTTCCCGACGTGGTTCACGCAGTGAAACCCGAACCGCATAACGAGATACCGCAGGCCGCCTCGGCGCACGACACGTTCTGGGATTTCATCTCGCTCACGCCCGAGTCGATGCACATGATCATGTGGGTGATGTCGGATCGTGCGATTCCGAGAAGTCTTCGCATGATGGAAGGCTTTGGAGTTCACACTTTTCGTCTGGTCAACGAAGCCGGCAAAGCGCGGTTTGTGAAGTTTCACTGGAAACCATTGCTCGGTTTGCACGCGGTCGTTTGGGATGAAGCACAAAAGATCTCGGGCAAGGATCCTGATTTTCACCGGCGCGATCTGTGGGAAGCGATCGAGAACGGCGACTATCCGGAATGGGAACTGGGCGTGCAGATCGTCGAAGAAAGAGACGAACACAAGTTTGATTTCGATCTGCTGGATCCGACGAAGATCATTCCCGAAGAGCTCGTGCCGGTGCAGCGAATCGGAAAGATGACGTTGAACCGTAATCCCGACAACTTCTTTGCCGAAACCGAGCAAGTCGCTTTTCACCTCGGCAACATCGTTCCGGGAATTGACTTCACTAACGATCCACTGCTTCAAGGTCGGCTGTTTTCTTATCTCGACACGCAACTGACAAGACTCGGCGGACCGAACTTTCACGAGATTCCGATCAACCGCTCGATCGCGCCGGTTCACAACAACAATCGCGACGGCTTCATGCGCCAGACGATCAATCGTGGTCGTACGAGTTACGACCCGAACACTTTGCGCGGCGGTTGTCCGTTTCAAGCCGGCATGGATATGAGCGGATTCACCAGCTATGCGGAAAGGATCGACGCGCAGAAGATTCGCGAACGCAGTCCGAGTTTCTTCGATCACTTCAGCCAGGCGACGATGTTTTTCAACAGTCAATCCGAAGTTGAACAAAATCACATCGTGAAAGCGCTGCGCTTTGAGTTGGGCAAAGTGGAAACACCGCCGATTCGCGAACGCATGCTGGCGCTGCTGGCCCAAATCGATAAAACGCTCGCGAAGAAAGTTGCCGACGGACTCGGGCTGACGATTCCGGCCAAGCTCGACCTGCCGATGAATATGAACGTTCCCGCGGATGGCGATCCGAAGAAGTTTCAACCGAAGCGAGTGAAAATTGATATGGGCGTGTCGCCGGTGTTGAGCATGCTCAACAATCTCGGCGATGCAGTGAAGACGCGCAAGGTCGCGTTTCTCGTCGGCGATGGTTTCGACGACATGTCGTTGCTGGAGATGAAGCAAGCACTGCTCACGGCTGGTGCACAAGCGATGACAGTAGCGCCGCACCTCGGTGTACTCGTCGGACAAGAAGGCGAAGTTGTCAAAGCGGATTTCAGTCTGCTGACGGCGTCGTCGGTATTGTTTGACGCGGTATACGTGCCGGGTGGTCAGGCGAGTATTGAGTCGTTGATGCAGGAAAACGAGTCGACGAACTTTGTGCTCGAGGCGTACCGGCATTGCAAGACTATCGGCGCTGCGGGTGCGGGCGAGGAACTGTTACGCGCTGCGGGAGTGCCGGTGACGGACGATTCCGGTGTCGTCGTCGGAGACGGAGACATTAACGCGCTGGGAGCGGAGTTCATCGAAGCCATGCGCCTGCATCGTCACTGGGGACGAGAGTCAACCGAGACGCAAACCGGCGAGCAGCCTTTGATTAACAGGTCAACAAATTCACCCGCAGATTTACGCGGATTAACGCAGATGTGATCTGCGTCAATCCGCGTGATCGGCGGCTAAACATTACTGCCACTGCCAGCTCACGTTGTAAACACGCGCGAGCTCGTCGAGGTCGCCACGCAGTTGGTCCCACTCGCGCTCGGCATTGTTGCGGCGCATTGGCGTGCGTCGGACGAAACCATCAATGCTCGCAGCTTGGTCCAACACTGCCTGTACGTCCGCGCTCGTCGATTTGTGATGGTCGAAGTGGTTGCGCAACGTCTTCGTCCGTTCATAAAAATCTTTAACGAAGCGATTGATGTCGTCTTCCCTGCGCGTTCCGTTGAGACGGCTCTTGTCGAGCGACGAATCGAGCGCGGAACGAAAACGATCCGAGTGTTGCTCGATGCGGCGCAGTATGCCTTCGACCTCACGATCGGACACACGATACGGCACGCCCGCGACAGTTGTTCCCGACGGATAGCCAACGCCCTGCGCCGGATATTCAGTGCGATATCCATCCCAACGCCAGCTCACGTTATAAGCCGAAGCCAGCTCGTCGAGACTGTTCCTCAACGTGGACCAATCGTCCTCAGCTCTCGAGGAAAGCCGGTTGCGCCGCATGAAGTCGTCGATGCGCGCGGAGCTGTCGAGCACTGCCTGGACGTCAGGAGCATCCGATTGATGATGGTTGAAACGATCGCGCAAATGTTTGGTCCGTTCATAATACGCTTTGACGAACGAGTTGATGTCGTCTTCACGGTTGCTGCCGTTGAAGCGGCTCTTATCGAGCGCGGAATCGAGGCTCGAACGGAAACGATCCGACTGTTGTTCGATACGTTTGATAATTCGTTCGACTTCCTTGTCGTTCAAGCGATACGGCTGGCCGATTTCCTGCGCGGCTGAACTGGACACTAAAAATGCAGAACACAAAAAGATGACTGATACAACAAACAGTCTGTGCAACATGATTACTCCTTGATCAGGTGGTCAATTAGGAAGGGGCCAGCGGGGTATCTCAATTATACATGTTCGACAGACGTTTTGCGCGATGTCGAAAGCGTACAGACTTTTCGGTGCAGAAACGCATAAAACTCGAACGATAAGGAGGGGGAGATGGAACCACTCGACAACGGCATTTCCGATTTTCAGGCGGAAGACCTGTACCGCCGCGCCGTCGAAAACGATATCAAGGATTACGCTATTTTCCTGATCGATAAAACCGGCGATGTCGTCAATTGGAACCGCGGCGCCGAACGCATTCTCGGCTACACTGAAGACGAAATAATCGGACAGAGTTCGTTCATTCTTTTTACTCCTGAAGATCGCGTCGCGCATATGCCTGAGCGAGAGATCGAAACGGCCATCGCCCAGGGGCGCGCGGAGGACGAACGCTGGCATCTGCGTCAGAACCAAACCAGGTTCTGGGCCACCGGCATCCTCAGTCCGGTACACGATGAAGCGGGATCGATACGCGGCTTCATCAAGATCATGCGCGACGAAACCGAACGTCGCCGGCTGCAAAGCGAACGCGATCGCTTTTTCAGTTTGTCAATGGACATGCTCTGCATCGTCCACCTCGACGGTTTTTTCCTGCGGACCAATCCCGCGTTTGAGCGCGTGCTTGGTTATTCGGCGGAAGAACTGCGGAACCAGGTTGTTTTCGATTTGCTGCATCCCGACGACCGCGAAGCTGCGATGAAGGAATATGGAAAACTGCGCACGGGTGAGCCGACCAGGTCGCTCGATAATCGCTTTCGCTGCAAGGACGGCGACTATAGGTGGATCTCGTGGAGCTACTATCCGATACCTGAGGAAAGGATCGGCTACGGTGTCGGCCGCGACATCACCGAGGTCCGGCGCATGACTGAGGCGTTGCAGTTACACGCCGCGCAGTTGGAGCAAGCGAACCGCGTCAAAGATGAGTTTCTCGCCACGCTCTCTCACGAATTGCGAACGCCGCTGACGTCTGTGCTCGGCTGGTCGCGTTTGTTGCGTTTGGGAAAACTCAATCAACTCGAGCACGATCGCGCCCTCGCCATCGTCGAACGTAATGCGCAGGCCCAAACCAAACTGATCGAAGACTTGCTCGACGTCTCGCGGATCGTCACCGGCAAGCTGCGGATCGACTCGCAGCCGGTCCAATTAGCCGGAGTAGTCAAAGACGTCGTCGACGAGTTTCGACCGGCCGCGGAAGCGAAAAACATTTCGCTAACTGACGATTTAGATCCGGTAGCCGGTCCGGTTATCGGCGACCTCACTCGTCTGAAACAGATCGTCGGAAATCTATTGTCGAATGCGATCAAGTTTACGAAGGAAAGCGGGCAGATCGACGTCAGCTTGCAGCGCATCGATGGTCATGCGCGTTTGCGTGTGCGCGACAACGGCGTAGGCATCGATCCCGCGGTGCTGCCGCATATTTTCGAACGCTTCAAGCAAGCGGATTCGTCGAACGTGCGGGCACACAGCGGCCTGGGCCTCGGACTGGCCATCGTTCAGCACCTGGTCCGCGAACATCACGGAACGGTCAAAGCAGAAAGTGCGGGTGCGGGACAAGGTTCTACTTTCACGATCGATTTTCCACTTGCGCCATCTGAAGGACCGGCTGAAGCCGGAGCTGACATCGAGTTCTTTGTGAACGTGCCACGAGATTGGGAGATCGCCGAAGTCTTGCCTGATCCCTTTCCAGCACATTGGGATCCTAAGCTTAGAATTCCACGTGGACAAGTTGTCGCG